>Ga0265299_10001213_pt1 | contig 30225 bp, 20 predicted proteins | sample AusTroGonzalo_MG_4_FD_193485 | JGI IMG/M metagenome (GOLD analysis project Ga0265299, IMG submission 193485) | Bovine rumen microbial communities from tropical cattle in Woodstock, Queensland, Australia - Gonzalo_02 | ecosystem: Host-associated > Mammals > Digestive system > Stomach > Rumen ... | reverse complement strand
GACAAGGGTCTTGTGACGCTCTATGCCCAATGGATATCGCAAGGCGGCAAGGTCATCGGTGCAAATGGCGGACTTTGTGGCGTCTTTTCAGTTAGCGAAACAACAAAGATTCAGTTCTCGCAGGGTAACCTGCAAGCAGTATTTGCATCAGCAGGCACAAGTTGCACGTGGCAATTCGCTGCCAACCAATATGACTATGTGGGCAATGCTGCCGCCAACAATGCCATCAACGGTAACGGCTCGGTGTCTGCAGCAGGAACGGTAGATCTTTTCGGTTGGAGCACCGTTTCCACTTATTACGGTATAAATAATAGCGGCGATGCCGCCGACTATAGCGGTGATTTCGTGGACTGGGGAAACCTTGCCATCAGCAATGGAGGTAATACTGCCAATAGCGGTTGGCGGACGCTGACGCGAGACGAGTGGGCATACTTGTTCAACAAACATACCTACGGCTATGCTACGGTAGCAGGTGTCAAGGGTATCATCATTGTGCCCGATGATTATTCCGGTCCGGCTATCAACAGCAACCACGACAATACCACAAATCCCTACGCTTACAATATCATAGATGCGTCCTCTTGGGCGAGCACGTATGTTCCCGCCGGTGTCGTATTTCTGCCCGCAGCGGGTTTCCGTATTCCTTGGTTTGGTCAAGTACAGGAAAACGCCTACTATTGGACATCTACGCCCGTCAATGATACACAAAAGTACGCCACCTTGGTCGGTAAACCGGGTAATGGTGACATCATCACGTATTCATCGGGTGGAAACTGGCCTGCCAATGATGGCTTTAGTGTCCGCTTGGTGAAAAATGTATTCACATTACTTCCCGGCACACAGGCCGAAGGACCTTGGACATTTAATGCTGCTAAGTCGCAATTGGTCAACTCTTTTGACATAAATTCTATATCCTACAACAGTTTGAATGGATCCGGTCAAGGCGCTATTTCGCAACTAAGCAACTCCAATGGCTTGGGCTTTACTGCGAATGGTGCTTGTCCTTATAACTCAAAACAGGCTATATTTTCGTTCTATTCATGCAGCCAGTCTGTACCATCTTACTCGCGGATGCGACTGACATGGAATTATGAGATACATAGTCATTATGACGCTAAGGCTCAGCAAGCCGCCTTGTATGCGCATACTGACGAGAGTGAACTGAAAGATCAGGCACTGGATTTTACTGTCGATAATAGTACAGATGCCGGTAGCGCATATTGCATAGGACTGATACATCATGCTTATCCGAACCAGAATTATTCGCAGAGTTACAGCCACGATTTCTATTTTGACAATAGCAATGAGAGTAGCCAAGAAACGAAGACATGGTATCTCATTTTAACGCAAATCATAAACGATGGATCAAGTCCCGGGCAATATAATGGTCAGTGGGCGACATTCAAGAGCACAGGAACCTCTATCGCTTATGACTATTACAAATACATCACCTACGATGCTAACGGCGGCACAGGTTCGATGTCTGTGCAACAGATTGAGAACACCGGTACATTGACTTCCAATGCTTTCACGCGTGCGGGCTTTACGTTCGCCGGTTGGGCAACCTCGCCGGATGGTGATGTGGTTTATGCAGACGAAGCATCGATTACTGCTACCGAAAGCGATAAAGGGCAGGTGACGCTCTATGCCCAGTGGACGAGTGCTACGTATCTTGTCACGGCTAACGCCGATCCGGAGCATACAGGCATCTATTATAGCACGTTCTATTACGGTTCGGCTAATTACCAACTGCCAGCATCTGGTGTTGAGGCATTCGTTGCTACTGTCAGTGGCGAAGCACTCAACCTGACGAGGATTGCCGGTGGATACGGCGTTATTCCGCAAGGAACAGCGGTAATTCTTAAATCCACCACTCAGAACTACATTCTCGCACAGAGCGATGACGCACCTGTTCTCGAGGAGGACAATGACCTGGAAGGTGTGGATGCAGAAACAGCAATATCGGCTGTAGTAGAAGGTACTTGTTACGTGCTTAGCGGCGTTAACGGTGTCGGTTTCTATAAGTACGAAGCGCCGAACCAATTGCAAGCACACAAGGCTTATATCGACTTGCCGGCCGGTACCCCCGCTCCGCGGCGTATGCGCTTCGTATTTGACGAGGAGCAGACGGTTACAGGCATCGATGGAGTAGAACAGCCATGTATGGATGTTCAGAAACGCATCGAGAACGGGCAACTGATCATCATACGTGGTGGTGAGAAGTTCAATGCACAGGGTCAGATGGTTAAGTAATTACGAATTAAAAATTACGAATTATGAAGAAGCAATATATTCAACCCGAGATACAAGTAGCGCATTTAGCAAGTATGCCCCTGATGCAGGCTGCCAGCCCTGCTCCCGCAGGCGATTCCATGGGTCTTAACATTGGCATTGGTACAGATTCGCAGTGGTAAACCGTTAAATTGTTAAGCTGTTAAATTGTTAAACTGTTAAGCTGTTAAAAGGTTAGGCAATTGAATATGCCAATACAGAAAAAGTGCTCTTAGGGGCACTTTTTTTGTGCACGGATAACCCTAATCGCCCATATCTAGTCGGTACTATTTATTGTAGCGACCAGGATTATGAGGCGACAGAGATGATAAGCGGAAAACTGCTGCACGCTAAAAAAGTAGGATGACGCTTTGTCGCTTTGTCGCTTTTGGCTGTGCGTAAAACTAACTGATGTACAGCGTAATACGCAAAAAGCGACATAGCGACACGTGAAAAATTATTGTCAGATAGCATCCGACATAACAAACGCCGTAATGATGATTTTACAATAGGCAGCAAAATGATAAAGACGCGAAAGGTGATGATAGGCTTTGATTGGGCTTTGGGAGTGATTAAAGTCTAGGATTACCCTGACTTTGGGTAGTGTTTGGGTTAACTTAGGACTGAGTTTGGAGGGGCAACCGCTGAAAACAATCAACGACGATTGAGAGCTATGATGCCTCGAAGCGGCTTTTTTTGTGCTTTTTGTACATGACCGGATTGCTATGACAGGTTTGTAACCCATGTGTTGTTCTTAACCGGTAGATTTGTCAACCCAAGTTAAAATGGACTATGGCTATTTGTCAACCGCACATAAAATGGAGTAGGGTGATTTGTGAAATGAATATATCATACTCAAAAAATCATGTATTTTTTTGTGCCCTAACCTTGCATATTTGAATAAAAAGTTGTACCTTTGTATCGTCAAAAAAATGACAAACCAAATAGCAATAAACCGATCGAAAATGATGGCTGAATTGATGATATATTAGACCATGGAAAGCGCGCACTTATTGCGCGCTTTTCGCTTTATAATCAGCAACCCACAGTGCTACGCTCGGCACTTTAAATGAGCGAAAATGAACATTGACATAGTGAAAAACGTAAAGTTTAGGCAAAAAAGAAAGATTTTAGCTCAAATGTTTGCAAATGTCAGAAAATTTTCGTACCTTTGCGTTCGCAAAGGTTTAACGAAAAAATCTGACAGTTATGGCACAAGAGACATTGGACAGCCTTATCAATGTGATGCTCACATTATCGCTACCGGAACAGGAGATTGTGATTGAACGTCTGCAGAACAATGTGCGGGTATTAAGTCGCGGGTCAGTTACTCCATATACCATGGAAGAGATTGACGCACGGCTCGATGAGTCTGAACGGCAGTTTGAAGAAGGTCAATATTTCACAACCGACCAGGTGTTTCATCCGGAATACACAAAAGTTGCGATATGAAAGCAGTCTGGACAAAACGTGCCGTTAAATCTCTGCAAATCATAGAGGCTTATCTTTTACGAGAGTTTGGCGAAACCAAACGAGCAGAGTTTATGCAAGAAGCCGAGAATACCACAAAGCGACTTGAGCAATTCCCCGGAATGGGGAAAGAAGAGCCGTTGTTAGCACATCGCTCAAAAGAATATCACAGTTATCTGATTCCGCCCACTCGTTTGAGCAAGATTGTTTATTACGTTGAGATGGAACAGATTGTGATTGCTGATGTGTGGGACACTCGCCGTGAACCTAAGAAGGTTACAAGAGGTTTGTAAATTCCCAAGCATATTATATTTCTTTTTGCCGGACATGAGAGGAATCTCGTGTCTTGTTGTTTTATATCCATCACTACAGCAATGGAGGGGTGCTGTACGTTTTTCACTATGGCAAAAAAGAACTTCAAAAGTGAGAGTGAAAAGGACTAAGCCAGAGGATGAAGGATAAGATTGATGAGACTTTGATACTTTGGTGAGACTTTGTAAGTGGATAGAAATAAGCGGATTAAGGGCGAAAGTATCAAAGTGTCACGAAAAAACATATAAAATAGTGTGTCAAGAGTGCCAGAGTGCCACGGTAAAAAATAAAAGAGCGACAAGAGCGACACAGCGACATAGGATGTAACTCACGGCACAGGAAATATAGTGAGAAACGAACATTGACATAGTGGAATTACCGGTGCGTTTGGTAACACAAACGCGCAAGAATAAGAATTTTGCTTGTGTGGCGAAAGATTTTTGTTGAAATATTTGCAATTGTCAAATATTTTTCGTACCTTTGCTGCGTCAAAGGTAAAACGGACAACAAAATCAAACAATATGGACACAGCATTACGACAACCGGCGGTTCAACCGATTATGGAGGGGTATAAACCAACTATCTCTGATGAGAAATGGAATAGTCTGCACACGATAGAGGAGTTAGACTCTACGTTGAAAACGATTATTCACAAACATTTTCATGCTCAATAAGTATGGAAGTTCGCATTGAGGATGAGGTGTTTATATACCTTGCCGAGTTCTACGAATTCAGTCTTCAGAAGCATCCCACGTTGGATGAAGTGACTGTGCTCAACAAAGAACATCGTCTCATTGAAGCGCTTAAGCATTTAGGCACTCATGCCAATGGTCATCCTGATGCGACAAGACATCTTCCTTGGATACGTAAAGGCTATAAGGACTATCCATTTGAAGGTTTCCATTTCGGATATAAGATAGAGACTCTACCATCAGGAGAGCGTGTTGTGGTCGTGTATGAGGCTCGTTACGATTCTACCTTTTTTTAAATATTGACTTCGTCGAGAAGTTGGCAACAAACGGTAATTCCACTATTGAACGGGGTTACCGTTTTTGTGTGGCAAATTGTCAATATCGTCAATATCGCCATGCAAAAAAATATATAAAAAAAGGAACAAGCCAGCCAAAAAGGAACAAGCCACCAGATAAAAAGGAATATGGCAAAAAAATCAGAGATAGTAAAACAAGTCGGAAACGATACTTTGGTGCAAATACAGCACTCCATTATTGTGTTGCGAGGAAAGCAGGTTCTTTTGGATTTTCAGCTTGCAGAAATGTATGGAGTAGAGACTAAAGCTCTGAATCAGGCTGTGAAACGTAACATAAACCGTTTTCCAGAGGATTTCATGTTTCGTCTGACCCCACAGGAAACAGAGTGGATGAGGTCACAATTTGTGACCGCATAAGTTCAATACGAAGGAAATCAGCATGTTGGGAATATGCAAAACGCCAAACGTAATTACTCTGCTTTGCCTTATGCTTTTACTGAACAGGGGGTAGCGATGTTAAGTAGTGTACTGAGAAGCGAGACGGCTGTTCAAGTTAACATCGCTATTATGCGCGCATTTGTGATGGCACGTCATATCGTAGCAGAAACGCACGAGAATGCATTAGCTATTAATGATGTTCGGCTTAGAATGAAGATGCTTGAAGATGCGCTTGCTAATAATATGGATGCGGTGGATAATCTCAGCGCAGAGATGAAAGAAGAACTGAAAAAGATTTACAAGGTTCTTGGAGTGTTGAGTGAGAGATACATAGCGCAAAAAGAACACAAACCTATCGGTTACGAAGCCATAGATGCAGAGCGAAAAAAGGAACAAGCTGACAAAAAAGGAACAAGCCAGGGAATGAGTGAAAGGGACTAAGCTAAGGATAATCAAGGATCATTAGTGTCCAGTAAAATAAAACAAAAAACAAAATAAACCCTTTTGAATGAGAAGAAGTTACACTTCTGGTGTCAATCGCTGCTAAAAAGTCCTCAAAAGTAAACTTTTAGTACTTTTTATCATCAATTACCACAACTCTCCGAGTTAAATCATTCAAAAGAAATAAACGAACATGTTCGTTTCATTAGATAGTCGCTATGATATGCTCAATTACAAAAGTATAATAGCAACTCATCCAAGTTTAAATGGACAGTAATGTTATGTGCCAGATAGTTGTTGCGTTAGGAATGATGCAGCTAACTCAAAAATAGAAATTTTTAAACCCAAAAAATATGACAAATTTTTTTACTTGTTTTTTACCTTCCTTTTTAAGGAAATTCCCTCTAAAATTTTTCACCACTTTAGCCCTCTTACTGTCCCTTGGCATCGGGAGTGTGTGGGGACAGGCATCAGTAGGAACAGTTATGTTCTCCGAAAATTTTGGAGGATATAATGATGGTAATGTTCCTGATGGTTCTGTTTCTTCAAGTACAGGAAACCGAGTGGTATATAATAGTGGAAGTGTCACTTATTATTGCTCTAACGGAACAGGATCAAGTCCTGGAACAACACAAGTAAAGAAAGGAAATTCTGAAGTTTACGCAGGAGGAACCACTCCAGAACTAATGATTGGTAAAAAAGGTTCCGGAAAAGATGCGGTAGGAGGAATAATTGAGATAAGAGGTATACCTAGTGGTGAAGCAGACTCTTTAACATTAACGTATAAACAAAATGCAAAGTCCTTACAGGTCTCCATTTCAGGAACTGGGTATGCAATAAGAAGTGGGAATAGTAATGTTACATCTGTTACTTCTTCAGCGACTACAAATACCTATGCTATCGCGTGCGGATCTGGCTCAACATTCACATTAACTTTCCAAGCAACCACAACCAACAATGTTCGTTTGGATGATATTTCAATCGTTGTAAAAACGGCAAGTGTATCAGAAGCTTATACCGTTTCTTTCTCTACCGGAACAGGTAATCCATCTGTTGATGAACGAACCGAAGCGAGTGCAGGAGCTGGTATCACATTGCCCTCCACAAGCGATTTAACGCCAAATTGTTCCGGCGATGGTTGGGTGTTGTATGGATGGGCGACAGCCGCGTATGGCTCATCTTCAACAACTACCGCTCCAACTACTACGTTGGCAGGTTTGGCTGGCGCAACATATTACCCCACCGCTGATATTACTCTTTACGCAGTATATAGAAAACCAGAGGGTCTTGCGGGCACAACAATGTGGAGTGAAAACTTCACTGGAGAGAGTGCTGATGCTCAGCCAACAGGTCCAACTACAAGCGGTGGTACAAAATATGGAGCAGCCACTGTTACCTATGCCTGTGGTGCTTCATACACAAAAGTTTACGCTGATGCAAATGCTGGTGGTACTTCTCCTGAATTGCTAGTACCAAAGTCATCAAGATCTGAGTCTTTTGTCGTGAGTGGTATACCATCCGGTGGAGAAACATCATTCACGTTAACTTATAGAACTAATCAATCGGGGCTTTCCGTGACAAGCGGAACAACTGGAGTTACTGTGGGAGCTGCAAGTGGTACGAATCCATACTCTCGAACAATTACATTAAACTCGTCATCCATTACTTCGTTTGGCTTGACATTTGCCATGTCAACTGATAATAATGCGCGTTTAGATAATATTAGTCTTGTGGTGGATGGAACTTGTTATTATTGGAGTGCTCCTACTTGTTGTACATCCCTTGCATCAATGAATAGCTCGGTTTCATGGAGCAGTGGAAGTGCGACGGTAAGTTGGGATGCTGCTGGTGGATGTGGCAGTTGGGGATTGAAATATAAGAAACATGCGGATTCGGATATAGCCGCAAATTGGACAAGTTATGCAGGTAGTTTCGGAACAGCAACCGGTAGAACCAGTAACTCGACAGCTATTAGCAGTTTGACTGCCGGAACAGAGTATGATTTCAAAATAACAGGTACTTCAGATGGTTCTGTGTATTGTTCCGGTACGGTTACAGAAACGAAATCTTCAACCGTTCCGAAAATTACGGCAAGTTCTTCGATGACCGATTTGGGATATGCACAAGCAGAAACGCCTGTAGCGCAGACATTTACTGTTAGCGGTACTCAATTAACCGGCAACTTGACAGTTACTGCACCGACTAATTTCTTGGTTAGTTTGGATGGTAGTAGTTGGAGTTCCGCAGGTGGAACCAGAACAATTACAGTCAGTACTCCCCCGAATAATCTGAGTTCTACTACCATTTATGTAAAAGCCAACTCCGGTTTGTCAGAAGGCGACGATCCAGACGGCAATATTACCATTAGTGGCGGTGGTGCAGCGAGCGTGAATGTGGCTGTTTCGGCTACCATTACTGCGCCGTGTACGGCTCCGGATCATGTAGAGATTGACGGTAGATGGGATCGGTTTGGCGGTGAGACCATCAGTCTGACCGCAACGGCATATGACGATAGCGATGAGGAAATAACTTCCGGAATCATCGGATATCAGTGGAAGAAATGGAATGGCTCAAGTTGGGATAATTTAAGTAATGGTACTGTATCCGGAGCTACCACTTCCGGTGCAACTTCCGCTAATTTGCAGATAACCAATTGCTCCAAATCGCATAGCGGTACGTACCAGTGCGTTGTAAGTACCGGTGCCATTTGTTCTACGGCTTCCAGCAGTATGCAAGTGAAAGTATTTGTGCTGGAATGTTACAATGGCGGAACAACGGATTATAACTTTACTCGTGTAAATGATACCAAAGCAGGTACATTGGGACTTACGTTAAGCGCAAATACAGATTACACTTTCAAGTTCCATGTGGATACCAAGTATTTCGGTCATAACGGTGACATCACAGCAGATGTTACCAATCTGGTTTGCTACGAACGCTATAATGATGCTGATGCATCTAATATAACCATCAAGACCGGTGTAGAAGGAGGAACGTTCCTCATTGGCATGGAGTACAGCACAGGTGGAAATAACTCCAATGAAGGCGAACCGGAGATAAGCGTAACATATCCGAAAAAGACTTTGTATCTTGATGCCGGTGGCTCGAGTCTCTGGGATAAAGACGGAGATCAATTTGCGATTTACTACCAGCGCAACAGCGGTGAGAACAGCGGTTGGACGGATATCTTATCTCTATATGATTGTGATGATGTTTATCCCGGAGAAGTACCTCTTTGGCACGGAGTCAATGTGAACTTTGTACGTTTAAAGAGCACTGCTACCAATGGAAATAAAGCGAATTGGTGGACTTCCTACAAAGATAATCAGACCGACGATATCACTGTTTCTGCAAGTTACAACAAGTACGAAATAACCGGTTGGAACGAAAGCGATCATTCAGCAGGAACGTTTACTGTCCCGACCTATGAGATTACTTTCAGCAAGAATAGTGCAGATGGTGGTTCGGATATGAGCACTGTGGATGATATTGAATGTATGGGTAGTGCGACTTTGGTTGCAAACACATGGACAAAGACAGGCTATTCCTTTGCTAATTGGACATCAACAGTTGCTGTTACCGCTAACGGTTCCTCTGTTTCCGCAGGAGGTGCTATTGCTGATGAGGCAGAATTAACAGATATCGCAAGCGATATCCCATTAACCGCTGCGTGGACGGCTAATAATTACACAGTTACATTAGATAAACAAAGTGGTAGCGGTGGTCCGGAAAGCGTTAGCGCAACGTATGGCTCAGCAATGCCGACTCCTACCACAATGCCGACTCGTACAGGTTATACCTTCGGTGGTTATTATGGCAGCACAGGTGGTAGTGGCACCCAATACTATGCAGCTAATGGCAGCAGTGCAAATAATTGGAATGTAGCAAGTGCTACTACCATATATGCCAAGTGGACAGCAAACCCGACATCGATTACGCTGAACACCCAGAGTGCCACGACAGACGGAACGACGAGTGTGTCGGCTACGTACGATGCCAGCACGAATTTGACGAGTGCTATTACAAAACCGACGAAGACTGGTTACTCGTTCGGTGGATACTTCACAAGCACGGAAGGTGGAGGCACGCAGTTGATTGGTACAGACGGAAACTGGATCGCCAGCAAAGATGGCTATACCGATGCGAGCAAAAACTGGAAGTACGCAGAGAGTACTTTGACGCTGTATGCGTATTGGGTGGAAGTGAAAAACTTTATATTGGCCACATCTTCTACAACATTAGAAGAGGATGATGAGGTAATTATAACAAATACAGACCATACTTATGCATTGAGTACGTCGCAAGAAAAAAATTATCGCGCCAGAACATCTGTTTCGGAGTCGTCCACAAACACGATAACTATAACAGCAGGAAGTGAGGTCCAGATAATCGGGCTAGAGCCTGCTGATGCTAATCACTGGAGACTGAAAGTCGGTGTTGACGAATACTTATATGCAGCTGGATCTGGTAGCGGAAACACACTAAGAACTGATACAAAGAAAGCTATAGGAGATAGAGGCGTATGGAGGATTACAATTAATGCGTCAAGCGAAGCAAAGATTGCCGCATCAAGCGGATATGCGGATAGTATTATGAGGTACAATGATAATAGTGGTTCGGAACGTTTCAGTTGTTATAACGGAACTCAAAAAGCCGTCCGGATGTACTACTATCGTCGCACAGATCCATATATCAAAACAGAGCCTACATCGTTGAGTACATTCTCCTACGCGGTAGGATATGGTCCGTCGTTGGCACAAGCACTGACAATCAAAGGATTTAACCTGACCGGTAGTTTGACTGTATCCTGCCCGACAGGTTATGAGTTGAGCACAACTTCGGCAGTCAGCGGTTTTAGCACAAGTAATGTGACGCTAACGAAAGATGCCAAGAATAAAGTGAATACTACGGTATATATCCGTCTTGCAGCGGGTAAGAGCGTTGACAGTTACAACCAGACAATGACCATCTCCGGTGGTGGTATCACGAGGAAAGACATCAGTTTGTCCGGTTCAGTAGTTGCTGTACCAGCCAGCAGTACAACGTATTGTTTGGTAACCGATGAAGATGATTTATTCCCGGATGACGAGATTGTGATTATGAACTCTTCCAGCGACAGGCTGTTGAGTGTACAAGCATCTAACAACAGAACAGCTGCAACGCCTAAAGGCGGTGACAATTTTACAGTACTTGGACCGGCTGTATTTACTAAGGATGCTTCTGACTCTATCCAAAATATTGTGGTAGAGGGATGCGATGACGAGTGGCTTTTCTATGTCGGAGATGTTGACGATAATAAGACATATTTGTATTCTGCAGGTGGTAACAGTAACAATTATTTGAGGTCGGCTGTTCTTGGAACGGTGAAGGATAATGGAAAGTGGAAGATACAAATAGATGCTAATTTGGATGATACAATTCGCTCCATAGGAGCGGCCACACGCAATACGATGTGGTATAATAAGACTAATAATATATTTAGTAGTTATGCAACAAATCAGACAGAACTTCCGCGTATTTACGCTAAGCCGTCGGCTACTGCAAATGTATGCGGCTCGCCGTCAGCGCTAAGCGGATTTGAGACAATCTCCGGTACAGTCTCAACGGCGCAGAGTTTCAAAGTGAAAGGACGTAACTTATCAAGTAACATATCGATAGAAGCACCGACCGGTTATGAGGTTAGTAAGACTTCAGCTACTACAGGGTTTGCTGATGATATAACTCTTTCACCGACAGATGGAAAGGTTGAGCCGACAACAGTTTGGGTTCGACTGAAAGCAGCGAATGACATCGCTGACCCGATAGAAGGGAACATCTCAATCTCTGCAACCGGTGCTACAACGCGTACAATTGCCTTGAGCGGTAAGGTGAACTGTATTGACCCGACATTGGCGTTTAACGATGAGGAGTTCACTTTAACACTGACAGGTTCGTCGGTAACCAGTGCATCCTCGGTATTTACTTCGCTCTCCAGTGGTGCATATACGGCTTCGATTACTCATGTAGAAGGAGATGATGACGATGCATTGACCTTTAATACATCAACAGGTAAGTTCACTGCTACTGCTGTAGGTAAATGGACAGTCGCGCTTAGTCAGGCTGCTAATGGCAACTATTGTGCAGGAGATGAGGTTGAATGCACTGTAGAAGTGGTTTGCGGAACACCTGCTGCTCCGACAGAACTTGATGTGAGCGACATAGACTATAACCAAGTAACTGTTTCCTGGGATGCAGTAGATGGCGCAGATCATTATGATGTGATAGTTTCCGGTAAAACTTCAGGTGGTGATGAGAGTTATACTGAATCGTATGAAAACATAACCTCCACTTCTACAACTATAACCGGTTTGACAGGAGGATGCACGTATGAGTATTATGTAACCGTAACTAATACATGTGGCGATACAGAAGACTCCGATATAGAAGAATTTACAACCATCTACTCGGTTGCTTACCACTCTGCGACGGAAGATGATTATGTAATCGGCGTAGCAAGCGGAGGAAGTGTTGTTGCTCATGGAACGGATGATTGCGATAATAAAATATTCATGGGCTGGACGACATCGGCTGTAGATGCATTGCAGCAGTCAGATCCGACTACGAATACAACCGGAGTAATTGCTTCTGTAACAGCGAATACCGATCTGTATGCAGTATTTGCCGCACAAAATGGTCACACAACTACAACCATCCTGGATGAGAAGTGGAACGTTGTAGAATGGGATGGCACGAACAAGATTGTTGGCGGTGCTTACTCTTCATGGGCTACGAACTTTTCGGAAGAACCGACAAAATCGTTCAAGATTTCTTCTACGACCTATCAGGCAATTGTGTTTGACGTAAGCAGCGCACGCACGATTACATCAGAATCCGCTTATAGCAACTTGAAAGCAATACAGGTTACCGGAAGTAACCGAAGCAGTTTTGCAATGAGCGTTACGGTGAAAGTATCTGCCGATAAGTCGGAGTGGACGACGGTTGACACAAAGAGTCTTGGTACTGCGTCCAACTCATCGCCGCAAACATTGGTATTTACTTTGGATACGAAGGGTAATTACTATGTCCGCATAGAAACAGAGGCTAAGTCCTCCGGCAATAAGACAGGCTTCACAAATATCCGTCTGTTCCAGGAACAAGACTACTATCTAACGGACTTCTCTACAACATGCGACAGAGCAAGTACACCGGTATCTATCACCTGGTCTAATGGTGAGGGAACAACACTTTCTGAGGGCACACAGCCGAGTAGCGTTGCAGTAGGTTCGGACATCACTATGCCGGCACTGACGAAGCCTGACTATCGTTTTGATGGTTGGAAGGTTACTATAAATGAGGCCACCAAATCAGATGTATTTGCAGCAGGTGATACATATACAGTTAACCACCCTGTTACGTTTACTCCTCAATGGACTCAAGTATTCAGCGTATCCAGCCCGACGGAAGGATTGACATCGTATAAGGATGTTCAAGTGACATCGACCTCGCAGACATTCACAACGTTGGGTATGCATAATGCCGTGCCGTCAGTGACTGTAGCGGATGATACTCACTTCTCAATGACCATCAACTCGCACGAGGCTAATAGTGACGATGAGGATTACTCGTACACGTTCACTTACCAGCCGAATGCCTATGGTACCGGTTCGGGTGCAGCAACGAATACGACAACCGCGACTATTACAGATGCCCGTACGGGAGTTGTCAGCAGCCCGATAACGCTGCGTGGACGTTCGCTGCCGGAAGAGTTTGTGATTGCAGTAAAGAGGGGCGATCAGTGGTATGCGTTGCCGAATAGTATCTTAAATAACACGCGAGCAGTTGCACCGCTGAAAATAACGGTAAATGATCCTTCCACACCCACGGCAGCGACCTATGCATCAAGCGAAACGGCATATAAAGGAACTTCGCGTTATGAAAGTGGAACCAATGTCTATGGTATTCGCTTAACAGACCTTTCCGGACACTGGTTGCAAGTGTCGAGTTCCTCCGGAACGAACTATGTTTGGGTATCCGAATCAGGAAGTAGCACGTGCCAAGACTGGAAACTGAACAGTAGTGACTTCAATAGTTACACGCTGACTATTCCAAGTAGTGGCGCAGGCGATAAGAAGTTCGGTATAAACAACCTCGGAAATATCGGATATTTTGCAAGCGATGCAACCGGTCTATGTGCGGATGTATACCTGCTGCCGATCACGAACAAGTACACGGATATTCCGGCAACCGTTTATGAATGGGGTGAGCATGGTGTGATACTGAACGCCAGTATGACGAATGTGTCTTCGGCTACGATGCATTTGGACAATAATACACCACCATCGGCCGTTAACTTAACAGCGGTTAACGCGGCTTCTCTGACAGCAGGTAAGTATGTGCGCGTTTACAATAAAGATGTGACTATTGGTGCTGTTGCTAACGAGAATAAGTTGTTGTACATACATTGGAAGAATGCAGGCGGTACGGAGATTGGTGTATCGCAGCTGACGATCCCATGCGTAGTTGCATCGAGCAATGATATGAAGTCTATAGCCGGTACAAAGGGGGCTTGGAGTTCGAAATCGGAGGTGCATATTCTTCCAGGCGTAACATTGGAAGCCAATCCAAGTTCGTTTGCCGGAGTTGGTGCGTTGAGTGTATCGCAAATGGTGGTTTATCCGGGTGCAACGCTCAAAGTGACCTCCGCTACCTTTAATGCTACAACGCTGCGGCTGCGTAACGGTTGGACGCGTGCCGGAGATAAGAGCTATGATGTGGCGCGCGTATATATAGCAGATGATGCTGCGTTAACCAAGACTTATGCTTCAATGGATTACGACATATACGATAGTGATGAAGGAACGCATTATTATCCGATAGCTGTGCCGTTTGAGACGCCTATCATGTCCACCGACTCCATTGACTATGTGGATAGTTATTTGGCTCGATTCTCCAAGTACGGCACGCACTATGGTATTAAGAAATACAACGGTGCGACACGTGCGGAGAGTGGAGCAGTGGATGAAGCATGGGAGATGCTGACTTCCGGAGATACGTTAAAACCGGGTATAGGATATATCATGACCGGAGTGGGACTTCCTGCTTATGGTGGATGTATCATCCGTATCCCGCTGAACTTTGACAACGAGTGGACGAACGATGGAGAAAAGGGGGCGGCAACGATAGATGAGGTGGTAAAAACCAAGAACAGCGTGAAAGTTACCAACTATACCGGCACTGCCGCAACGGGCAATAAGTGCCATGAAGGTTGGAACATGCTCGGCGTACCGTATATGTCTTGCTACGGAATGTACAGCGGTGACGGTACGGCATCTATCCTTCCGGGTAAGATGGTGGTTAGTGACGGTAAGATAACATGGGATGCAGATGGTCTGACTTACGTCTCAGTGCCGACTCACGACTTCTCGGAGTATATTCAAAAGGAGATTACAGATGACACTGCTGATTCTCCTAAAGATGCGCAGTTGTTACCCGGCTGGAGTTTCTTTGTGCAGATAGGAACAAGCGGTACGTTGACGTTCCTAACCGCAAACCAACGTGATGACAGCGACCTGCCAATCTACGCACCGCAACGCACAGAGGAAGAACGAAAACCTGTGATTAAGACAGGAATCATCCTCAGCGGCAACGAAGCAAGCGACAAGACGACATTCTTGATCTCGGATAAGTACAGCAATGAGTATGAGATTGGTGCTGACCTGGAGAAGATGTTCGGTAACGGATATACCTTGGCGACCTATTCGCTCAACAATGACACACGTCTGGCGTTCAACGCGATGAGTACAACCGATGCCACACAGCTCATACCTATCGGCGTGCGCATCCCGGCAGAGGGCGAATATACCTTCTCGCTCAATGAGCGATATGCAGAGGCAGATATCGAACGTCTTGATCTCATCGACTACGAGACGGGCGAAGTGACGAACCTGATGGTGGCCGATTATACGTTCACCGCCACGCGCACGCAGGACGACAGCCGTTTTGCCCTGAATGTGCAGCAGGTAAGGCAGACACCGACCGACATCAGTCCTACGGAACCCGACAAGCCCGACGAGGCAAGGAAGATCCTACTGAACGGCACGCTGTATATCGTGCGTGACGGCTTGCTCTACGATGCTACAGGTAAACGAGTATACACCAATAAATAATGAAAGGAGGAACGACTATGAAAACTATGCGTTATTTATTGAGCGTTATCGTTATCCTGAGTGCCATCACCCTCAGTGCGCAGAACATATCGCAGCTTCCTGCGGTGAAGATGCAATCCACGTCATCGATGATAGCTTCCGGCTCATCGCTGCCGCAGGCGGCTGTCAGCGGTACAAGTACGACCTACGACAGTCCCGCCTTCGGCCCGCGGCGCGCGAAGTTCGATGTCGACCCCTTCGGCGAGCAGACCATCGATGATGTCAAGACCCCCGATCAGCCCGGTACGCCTGTCGGCGACGGCATGTGGACGCTGCTGCTCTTTGCCGCACTGTTCGCCCTGTGGAAGGGAAGACGGACTTACAGGAATGAGCTTGGTTAGGCAATAAACCAGCATAAACCCTGATAGTGTAATGAACCCCAAAAGTTTTTTGTTCAACTTTTGGGGTCTTATTATGTTTTTTTACTTTCGAAAGCAAATTATTCTGGGTATTTTTTACTTTTGAAAGTTAAAAACCGCTGCAAAGATACAATTTTACCTGTCAGAAGGCGAAGTCCGTCTTCTCGACCTTGTAGCCGTAGATGGTTTTGAAGTCGTCGTGCATGGAGATGACGTAGTATCCGTTGTCTCGCCACTGCTCGCCGAGCTTGAGTGCCTTGTCGCGGTTGGCGTGGTCGCGCTCTTCATCGTCGGCTATGAGCATGAACGCTGCGGTCTTGTACTGCGAGTTGCCCAGGCAGTAGTTGTGCATGGCGCAGTCGCCGCCACTGTTGCCGAACGAGAGTACAGGCACCTTGCCTATCTCCTGTGTTATCTGCAGCACTTTGTTGGTCTTCAGGTTCTTGATGATCAGCTCATCAGTGCGCAGGATATCTTCCTCCTTGCCCATGGTATAATTCACGCCTTCCTCCGTGCCTTGCTCCGACGAGTGTAGCTTGACATCCATACCGATGACGCGGTTAGGCTCAATGCCAATCGAGTTTGTGAGGGCACGGCAGATGAAGCGGTCGCTGCCGGAAACGACGTAGTAGGTGAACCCGTTGTCCGTGAGATAGTCGAATACCTCCAACATGGGCAGATAGAAACTCTCGCCGTAGGTCATGCCTGTAAAGCCGTTGGCGGGCTTGGCGGCATAATTCTTGACGTAAGTATCGAACTGCGCTATAGACATCCCTGCGTAGGCCTTGGCGGCAGCGTAGGCGTGCTTTATGTCGAAGTGGTCGGGCAGCTTCGTGCCGTTGCGCACGAAGTCGCGTATCGCTTGTGCCGCCTCGCGCACATCGTCAGGACAGGTGTCGCGGTAGGTTACATCGTCCAGTGCGCGGTACTCGAGCAGGTTGTACTCGAAATACGTGGGATAGAGCTCGCCTACAAAGGTGCCATCCATATCGAAGGTGGCTATGCGGTCGGCAACAGGGATGAAGTTCGCTGAATGGGGGTTGGTAACATCCTGAACGTAGGATTGCAGGGCGGTCAGTGCAGCACAATCGTTCCAGTAGGTGAAATAGTCCTTCTTGGCGGGAGTGTTCTGATCCTGGCAGCCGTAGCACATAGCTACGCAGATGATGATGAGGCAATAAATATGTTTTTTCATTGTTCTTTTATTATTTTGCATGTTTATCGGTTAGGGCAGCGGCGTAAGCGGATAGATGATGTTCACGATCAGCAGGTTCGCTGCCAGGATAATGATGTTCATGAGCAGACCGATCTTCAGGAAGTCGCTGAACCGGTAGCCACCGGGTCCGTACACGAGCATGTGCGTGGGCGAGCCGATAGGCGTAGCGAAGCTGCTGCTCACGGCAATCATCAGTGCGATGAGGAAGGGGTAGGGCTCGTAGCCGAGCTTGATGGCTGCCTCGTACATGATGGGGAAGAACATAGCACCGGCAGCCGTATTCGAGATGAACTCGGTGATAAACGTGCCGGCGAAACAGATAGCTGCCATGACTACTATCGGGTTCGTGCCGCATACGTCCAGGATACCGTTAGCCATGCGTTCGGCGATGCCGGTTTTCTGAATAGCCAGTCCGAGCACCGCACTACATGCAAAGATCATCAGTATATCCCAGTTGATCGATCGCATAGCCTGCTCCGGCGTGCAGCAGCGGAAGATAAGCATGGCGAACACGGCCAGGATAGCACACTGCAGCAGCGGCAGCACACCAAACGCTGACAAGGCTACCATAGCGATCATGATGGCGGATGAGACGAAGGTTCCCATGCCGATGTTAGGCAGGTCTTCCGACTCAAAGAAATGCAGGTCACTGCCCATGGCTTTGGTGTCGGTCTTCAGCTCGTTGACGGACTCGAGCAGCAGGGTATCACCGGCTCGCAATACCACTTCACGCGGCGATTGCTCAATACGGCTGCCGCGGCGGCTGACAGCCACCAGGGTCACACCATGTTCCCGTTCAAAGCCGTTGGCGCCCATCGTAGTGCCTATAAGCCTACTGCCGAACGTAAGATACGCCGTGCGCAGATGATGGTGGCCTTTGGGGGCATCCTCATAGTGGAACACATGATGATCGGCATTCACCAAGCCGTGCGACTTCTCCAACTCGAGCAGTTCGGCAATCTGTCCGGCATATACCAGCCGGTCACCGCCCATGAGCGGCTCGTCGTCGGGTACAGGAGAGAGGATCTTCTCGTCGTCGAAGTGGCGGAGTTCAACCAGACTACCTCCGTGTGCGCGGTTCAGTCCGAGTTCGCCGATAGACATACCTATATGCGGGTTGTCGGAGGGCACAAGCATCTCTACGGTGTAGTCGCCTGTTGACTCAAAGGCTGCTTCCGGCGACTGCCGGTTGGGCAGCAGACGCCTGAGCGCGATGATCGACAGTATGCCCACAGCCAGGCAGAACAATCCCGGTATGGTTGTGGCAAGGATGTTCATCGCTTCGCCTGTCTTCTGCTCATACAAGCCGCTGATGATCAGGTTAGGCGGCGTACCGATCAGCGTACACACGCCGCCCATGCCCGAGGCATAACTGAGCGGGATAAGCAGCTTGGAGGGCGAGACGTTGAGTTTCTTTGCCCACATCTTCACGATGTTCACGAACAGCGCCACAACGGTGGTGTTGCTCAGGAACGAGCTGAGTGCCGCTACGGGCAGCATAAGCCGCATCACGGCTTTGGTATAGGTGTTGGGCGTGCCGAGCAGGTTCTTGACGATCCACTGCAGCACACCGGTATGCATCAAGCCCGCAATAACCACGAACAGTACACCGACCACGGCTACGGATGCCTGACTGATGCCCGATAGTGCCTCCTTGGCATCCAGCACGCCGGTCACATACAGGATGCCTGTTGCGCACAGAAAAACAACGTCCGAACGTATCTTCGTAAACAACAGGACGGTGAACATCGCAAACACGGTAATGATGGTGATCCACGCGTCAATACCGAATCCTAAAAACACAAATTCATCCATTCTTATCTATCTCTTCTGATATCTGATTTCTGATATCTGATTTCTGATCTCTTATTTCAGTATCGTCTGCTCGAGTACGGCGTGGAACTCATCCATGCGGCGATGCGTATCACGCTCGATGATCAGCACCTTCAGACCTGCATAGGGTAGCACGGCTTGCTCCACCTCGGCAAGATCGGCATCCTCGCCGAAATATTCACGGGCAAACGCATCCCAGAACCGTGCAGCCGTGGCGTTGGACATGTGGTACTGCTCCATGGTCCATGCTTCGTCGTTGAGCTTGCAGCACAGATATACCATGCCCAGATCGAACATCGGATAGCCGTAGCAGAAGTCGCCCATATCGATAAAGTATTTCTTCCGTTGCTCACCTTCGCCTACAAAGATGCCGTTGGAGTATTGCAGATCGCCGTGTATGGCGGTGTCGGTATCGGGCTGCGCGGCAATGAAGTCGTGGAGTTTCTGTTTCTCCTCGGGGGTAAAGAACGGGTTGTCAGCCAGCATCTTGAACAGTCTGTCCTTGACGTTCTCGAACTGCGTGGTATCTACGTGTGTGCTGTGCAGCTGTCGGCACAGTTGTGCGAACTCGCGTGCATACTCCTCTGTACCCTCGGGGTTGTCACCGCAGGCACGCGAATAGGATTTCTTGCCGTCGATGCGGCGGAAACGTATGCCCATCCGTTCGCCATCGGTCACCAGGTCGCCGGGTTCGGGGGTGGGGATACCTGCCTCGTAGGCTTTCTGCGCCACTTCCAGTTCGCGCTTGGCTCCCTCGAAGTTGCGGAAGTACATCTTGAGCATGATGTTCTTGTCCGTCTTGTGGTTGTAACTTGCGCCATTGGCTCCTTCGCCGGTGCGCTCATAGTCATTCAGATCAATACGTATTGCTTCCATAATTCTGATTTCTGATCTCTGATATCTGATTTCTTATCTCATAAACGCCAGTCCCAAAGCCTGCTCGTAGGTCATATCTGCCAACAGACTGTTCTGTTCGTTCTCGCCGTTCAGGGCGTTGAACAGACGCGTCAGACCGATCTTGCCGCCTCCTTGTGTCAGTATCCACACGATGCAGATGTTCTGTATGCCGATCGACGAGGCGATGATATCCAGGTCGGTGTTGCCCAGCTGGTGTCGTGCCAGGGTATAGGCATCCTCCTCGCACTTCTTTTTCAGTTGGTCGATGTCGCCCAGCGTTTTGCATCCTAAGGCGATGAATACGCCCAGATAGTTGTCGAGCGGTACTTCCTGTATCTCCGCCTGGTTGAGCGCGGCTATGCGCCTGTTCAGCGCTTCGAACGGGCGTGCCCGGAGATAACTGCGGAAGGTATCGCCATCGAGCTGTACCTCGCTCAGTTGTCCGTTCTGCACCAGCTGTTGTACGCGTCGGCGGTAATCGGTGATCTCGCTACGGATGCGGCTGAACTCATCGTCCGCCATCTCCAGTATGCCTGCCAGGCGGTTGATGCGCCTCAGGTAGTCGCGCGGTATCTCCACGCCGGTCTTGTAACCTATGTCGTGGTTGATGCTTGCCCAGGCATGTTGCAGCGTGGTGCGCAGTTGCAGCTCAAAGCGTATGGCGTTCAGGTCGGGGTCGTCAATCACCGTCTTGGGCAGCCGGCAGATGTAATGCAGCGAGTTGTAGCCGAAGCTGTCGGTGTCGTGCAGGCGGCGCTTGTCCACACTGTTCTCCCAATCGATGTCGAAGAGTTTCTCTGCCATGGCGGCCAAGCGATCGACATCATCGGTGTAGAAGGTGATGACGCGCGCACCGAGGATGTCGGTAATGTCGCTCAGGGTGTGATACTTGCTGCCCTTGAGCGCCAGCTTGCCTGCCAGGCTGTCGCGCGTCTTGATGCGCGTCTTGACCGCCGTGACCTGTATGCCGTTGCGATCCAGGGCATCCTTCAGCGTAGCTTTCACAACTTTCTCCAGCCGTTCGATCACCGGAAGTTGTGCATCGTATTCCTCCAACAGGAGTTCGCAATGAAGATCCATGATTTAACTGTTATTCGATTTCGAAGAGGCTGATGAAGCCCGTCATGACAAACACCTGACGGATGTTCGAGTTGATGTTGCGTACGATGACCTTGCTGCCATGTGCAGCGGCTTCCTTGCGTATGCCCAGGAAGATGCGCAGGCCGGACGACGAGATGTAATCCAACGCTTCGCACTCAAGAATGATCTCTTTGTTTTGGGCTTCGAGCAGAGGTTTGACATCCTCTGCAGCCTGTACGGCAGCTGCTGTGTCCAGTCGGCCGTTGAATACGGCGATGAGTTGATTGCCGTTCTCCTTGATTTCAGTAGTCATATCCTAACAATTTAACGTTTTAACAATTTAACAGTTTAACAGCTTAACATTTTCACCAGCGTCAGCACATTGCTTTCGTCAATGCGCTCGTAGCTGAGTTCGTCCATGAGTTGGCGCACCAGATGTATGCCGAGTCCTCCGATCGGTCGCTCTTCGGCGCTCTTGGTGGTATCGACCTCTGCTTGCTTGGTGGGGTCGAAGGCTACACCGCGGTCGGAGATGGTGAAACAGATACCCTCATGTCCGTCTCTGTTGATGCGGCTGAACTCGATGATCACATCGCCCTTGCCGTCAGGGTAGGCGTAGAGCATGACGTTGCTCGCTGCTTCCTCCAGCGCCAGATTGACGGGCATGTTCAGCTCGTCGGGCAGACCCAGCCCGTCGACCCATTCGGCGAGGGTAGGTATCTGCTGTATATCGTTGCGCATGATGATGGCGGGTGTCTGGTAACGTATGACGAGCATCGTCAGGTCGTCGCTCTGCTCCGCTCCGCCCACGAACTTCCGGATATCGGCTTCCATCCTGTCGGCTATCGTGCGTGGCCGCCATCCGCAGGCCGAAGCCTGCAACTGTGCCATCATCCGCTGTTCGCCATACTGCTCATGGCGGTTGTTCTCCGCCTCGGTCAAGCCGTCGGTGTACAAGAACAGGACGTCATCATGCTGCAAGGTCGTTTTCTGGCCTTGATACCAGAAGTCCTCCATGATGCCTACGGGCAGGTTCGGTATGAGCTCCAGTTCGTGTATGGTAGCCTGTTGCCCGCTGATCAGCACGGGTGCACAGTGTCCGGCGTTGCAATAGTTCAACTCGCCCGTATCGCGGTTCAGCACACCGATGAACAGGGTAAGGAACATGTTCTCGGTGTTCTGGTCGGTCAGCGCCTTGTTCATGTGGCTGACGATCACTTCCGGACGATCCTCATGCGAACTGATGCTGCGGAACAGCGATCGCGTCATAGCCATCACCAGTGCAGCCGGCACGCCTTTGCCGCTCACATCACCGATGCAGAAAAAGAGCTTGTCGTGACGAATATAGAAGTCATATAAGTCACCGCCTACCTCCTTGGCGGGGTTAACCATACCGTAGATGTTCAGATCAAGCCGGTCGCGGAAGGGCGGGAATACGTTCGGCAACATAGCTTTCTGGATGGTCTGGGCGATATGCAGCTCGTTCTCCATACGCTGGTTGCGGGCTGTGGAGTCAATCAGCTGCAGCACGTTCTTGCCTGCGTGCCACATGATGAATACCAGCAGCGCCAAGCCCAACAGCATCAGGATGCCTACAATCATGCCTATCCGGTTGAGTTCGGCGAAGATGACATCTTCGGGGATAACGATGGATATACTCCATCCGGTCTTGTCGATAAACTCGTCGAAGATCTGGTATTTTCGTCCGGGAATGGTGTCATCGCCCGTGACGATCTCCTGTCCCTTGCCCGAGCGGATGCAGTAGTAACTGTCCTGGTAGATCTTCAGGTATTCCGATACGCCTTGCAGATATGCCAGCGACAGATCGACGCAGGCTACTGCCACGACCTGTCCCTGTTTGTTGCGTATAGGATGGGTGCAGCTGACGATCATCGCCTGCGCACCGGAGTTGTCGTAGTACGGCTCGCTCCACCAGCAGCTGTCGATGCTGAGTCCGCAGTGGTACCACTCTGTCTGCAGGTAGTCGTGATGTTCGCCTCCGATCTGACGGGTGTAGATATATGGCTGGCCGTCCTTCGTCTCGCGGCTGCTGCAGATCTCGTACCATCGTCCTTTCTTGGGGAAGAGGTTCGGCTCGCAGGCTATGCCTGCACTGCTCACGTTGTCAATCGTCTGTAGCAATGTGCGCGTAGCACCGGCTATGGAGTCAGGATTGTCGATATACCGTTCGGCAAGCGTCACCAGCATCTTTGTGGCGGCTTCCATCTCGATGGTCACGGTATTGATCTCCAACTCGGCGCGGCGCAGCTCGCTCTGTGCGCGTTGCTCGGCTTCCAGACGGATAGCGTTGCGGCTGTAGAAGTACTGCAGACAGGATATAGCCTCCAGTACCGCTGCGGCTACTATCAGGATCCACAATCCTGAATGCGAACGCTTGACGGGGATGTTCGATGGGTTTTTCATATGTTTGTCAGTTGTTTATGCGTGGTTATTTGCCTATGCAGAATCGCTCGAAGATGGTATTGAGCACCTCTTGCGAACTCACTTGCCCTGTTATCTCGCCCAGGGCATCGAGTGCATCGTGCAGGTCGGGCGTGAGCAGTTCGCCGCTGAGCCCTGCCTCCAATCCTTGCTGCACGCCTTGCAGAGCTTCGCCCGCGCGGCACAGTGCCTCGTAGTGACGGATATTGCTGATCAGTACACTGTCGCTGTGTGCCGTCAGGCGGCTGATATGTTCCCGTAGCAGGTCAAGGAGCGGCACTATCTCTTTGCTCTTGGCGCTGATGCTTATGGTATCGGCATCGGCGGGAAGTTGCTTACGGGCAGTCTGGCTTAGCAGATCCACCTTGTTATATACGCGCAGGCGTATTTGTTTGGCTGTCAGTTCGCCATCGGCGATCACGGGTTGCGGATCGGTGCTGTCCAACAGCTCGATCACAATCTGCGCGCGGCGTATAGCCTGACGGCTGCGTTCGATGCCCAGCTGCTCGATGGTGTCGTCGGTGGTCTGTATGCCTGCCGTGTCGGTCAGCCGCACCGTTACGCCGGCTATGGTCAGCGTCTCTTCGATCGTGTCGCGCGTCGTGCCGCGTATGTCGCTCACGATGGCGCGATCATCGCCCAGCAGGGCATTGAGCAAGGTTGATTTGCCGGCATTCGGTGCCCCGACGATAGCTACCTGTATGCCTTGCTTGATAGCGTTGCCTGCCTCAAACGAATCGATCAGCTCCCGGATCATCGTCTGCGCCTCATGCAGCAGCTGTTGCAGCTCGGTGCGGTCGGCGAACTCCAGCTCCTCGTGGTCGGCAAAGTCCAACTCCAGCTCCAGCAGCGCGGTGAACGTCAGCAGTTTGTCGCGCAGCGCGCTGATCCTGGCGGATACGCCTCCGCGCAGCTGGCTGAGTGCGATCTCTTTCTCTGCAGCTGACTGTGCGGCTATTAGGTCGGCGACAGCCTCGGCTTGTGCCAGATCGAGCCGCCCGTGCAGTAACGCGCGCTTGGTGAACTCCCCGCGCGTGGCAAGACGGGCACCGTGATCTGTGAGCAGACGCAGCAACTCCTGCTGGATATACAGGCTGCCGTGACAGCTGATCTCCACCGTATCCTCGCCCGTGAACGAGTGCGGAGCACGGTACACGGTGCATACCACCTCGTCAACGGGGGTCTGCGCATCCGTTATCGTGCCGTAATGCGCGCTGTGACCGGCTGCCTCAAGCAGCGAACGGCTGCCCTGAAACAGCGAATCCACAATCCGGATCGCTTCCGTGCCGCTGACACGGATCACAGCTATTCCACCCACGCCGTAAGGCGTAGATATGGCACAAATAGTATCTTCCTGTATCAATAAGTCGGGCATTGCTACAAATTTTCGCACAAAGATACAAAAAAATTTGCAAATATGCAAAAAAAATCGTATCTTTGTCGCAATTATGAAAACAACACTACTTGTAGTTGGCAAAACGGTCGGTATTGAACTGCCAAAATTGATCGAGACGTACAATCAGCGGCTCAAACACTATATGCCATTCGAGATACAGGTTATACCCGATCTCAAGAACACCAAGAACTTGTCCGAGGATCAGCAAAAGGAGCAGGAAGGCGAACTCATTCTCCGTGCAGTGGGGCAGAGTTTCGTTGTATTGCTCGATGAGCATGGCAAGGAATACCGCAGTATGACGTTTGCCTCGCAGTTGCAATCGTGGCTGAACACCTCCATGCGCGGCCTTACATTCGTCATTGGCGGGGCATACGGATTCAGCCCGGCGGTTTATGAGCGCGCCGATGCCAAAATTTCGCTCAGTCAGATGACGTTCAGCCATCAGATGATACGACTTTTGTTCGTCGAGCAACTGTATCGCGCCATGACAATTTTGCGGGGTGAACCCTATCACCACGAATAACATGTTTTTTGCTCGTTCGGCTGCCTTTTATATGCCAAATGTCACATTCGGGTATCAAAAAACGCGAAAAATATGTTATAAAACATGTTTTTTGACGAAAAATTTGCATATATGAAAAAAAAGCAGTACTTTTGCACCGTGTTTTTCATGGTATTAGATTTAAGGTTAATGAAGATTGGGTTGTCGGGAGACAATCCTTCTTTTTTTTTATGTATTTATTTCCGAAAATTGTGATATTTGTTAAAAAATGCGATTTGTTGGAATTTTTCGCTAAAAAAATTTGCATATTCCATATTTTTTTTGTAACTTTGTAGTCCGTTACCGCGATCAAGTCCCCGCGGGATTTCCGGAGGGCATCGTACGTACGCGTAGATAAACCTTATAAAATGCCAAACATATGGACTCAACAACAACAATGATTATTGCAGCAGTAGTAATTGTAATTGTACTGCTTGTATTGTCGTACGTCAAGACATCTCCCAATCAGGCACTCGTCATCTCGGGTTGGCCTCGCAAGCGTCCCAAGTTCCTGGTAGGTACAGGTGGATTGCGTCTGCCGGGCTTGCAGAAGGTGGATAGACTGTATCTGGGTCAGCTGAGTGTGGATATCAAGACCGATTCGCCCGTGCCGACCTCCGACTTTATCAACGTGGATGTGGATGCGGTAGCCAAGGTACGTATCGATCCGAATAACATTGCTACGGCGGCTGCCAACTTCCTGGGCAAGACCCGTGAGCAGATAGCATCCGAGATACGAGATTCGCTGCAAGGTAACATGCGTGAGATCATCGGTACGCAAGACCTGCGTTCGCTGAACGTGGATCGTGACGGCTTCTCCAACCAGATTCAGGAGAAAGCTGCACCGGACATGGCGAAGCTGGGTATAGAGATATTGAGTTGTAACATCCAGTCGATCACCGACGGTGAGGGCTTGATCCACGCCCTGGGTGCAGATAACACCTGCAAGATCACCAAGGATGCGTCGATCAACAAAGCCAATGCCGAGCGCGACGTGGCTATAGCCCGTGCCGAAGCCTCGAAGCAGGCGAACGATGCACGCGTAGCTGCCGAGACGGAGATTGCCATCAAGAATACCGAGCTGGCTATCAAGCAAGCCGACCTCAAGAAGCAGGCTGACACGCAGACCGCTATAGCCGATGCTGCCTACGAGATACAGCGCCAGGAGCAAGCCAAGGAGATCAATATCAAGACCGTAGAGGCCGAGGCTGCCAAATCGATCAAGCAACAGGAACGCCAGAAGGAGATCAACCGACTGACCGTGGAAGCCGAGGTAGAGCGCGCCAAGCAGGAACAGCTGCTCCGCGAACAGGAGATAGCCATCCAACAGAAGCTCCTGGATGCCCAGGTGAACAAGCAAGCCGATGCCGCCAAGTACCAGAAAGAGGTAGACGCTGCCGCCGAGCTGGAGCAGCGCAAGCGCCAGGCGGAAGCCGAGCGTTACGAAGCAGAGCAGAAAGCTGCCGCCGTCAAGGCACAAGCCGAAGCAGCCCTGTTCGCCAAGCAACAGGAAGCAGCAGGTATCAAAGCCGTCGGCGAAGCCGAAGCCGCTGCTATACGCGCCAAAGGTGAAGCGGAAGCGATGGCTATGGACAAGAAAGCCGAGGCGTACAAGAAGTACAACGGCGCGGCTATCGCCGAGATGATGGTGAAGATCCTGCCCGAAGTGGCTGCGAAAGTAGCCGAACCGCTGACCACGATCAACGATGTGCACGTGTATGGCACATCAGGATCAGAGGCGGCAGGTATATCCGGCAACGTGCCCGTAGTGATGCGCCAGACGATGGAGGTCATCAAGGAAGCCACAGGCGTAGATATGGCCAAGATCATGGAGAGCAACACGCAGATTATTGCAGGTGAAGCCAAGATCAAAAGGTAAAAATACCAACTAACAATATTGTTTAATAAAAAATACTTATTTATGAAAAAGCTTTTTACATTTCTTTTTGCTGCGCTGCTGAGCGTTAGCATGTTTGGTGCCACCGTTACGGAGGACATCTCGATGAATGCTTCTGACTGGGGCTGGGGTTACAACAGTCAGGTTGTGGTCGATGGCAATATGCTTAAGTGCACCCTTACCGGCGAGTGGGGGGCTATGGCTACCGGTTGGAATGAGCCGACAAGAGACCTCTCCGAGTGGGACAAAATCGTTATTGTCGTAGAGAACATGAACGGTTGCGACGGCGAGTGGTTCAAACTCAAAGCTTATCTGCGTGACTATGTTAACAGGGATAGCGAGCAAGGTCAGATGGAAGCTACGCTCGGTTTGGATGCTGAGGACAGACAGCAGAACTACATGGTCATCAACCTCAAAGAAGAGGGAAAAAATGTTAATCTGACCGCTTGCGGCGTACTGGGTATCCAGTGCCAACCGAACGGTGCTGAATTCAAGATCAGCCGCGTTTATCTGGAGAAAGAGGTTCCTGAGACGAACGTTGAAGTATTTGTATTCGATGCTCCGGCTGAGTGGCAAACTGACGGTACGGGTTTGACGGCAGAAGATTTCCCGGGTTTTGTACCGGTAACGGAAAATTTCGCCAAGTCAATGGCTGTTCCTCAGCAAGGAACTGTTTACCTGTTCTATGGTTTTGACTCATCGAACCAAGGTCAATACGTTAAATTCCAAGATGGCGTATATCAACGTACGAGTTTCGGTCTAATGACCCGTAACGCTATTTATAATACTATAGCAGCCGGTCTCAAAGTATGCTATCCCGTGGCTGTAGAAGATGAACTGCCGCAGGCTCCTGAAACCGCTCCGGCAGTTCCGGATCATGCTGAGGAGGACGTGATGGCACTGTACTGCAGCCATTACACTACTAACAACCTCCACTTCCAGGTGCTGAACTGGGGTGATAGCCACTGGAACGAGTTGACGCTGGGTGAAGACTCCACCAAGGTGTACGCTTGCACGGACATGACCTGGGATATGATGACCAACTGGGATGCGGATTCGTATGACCTGAGTGCCTATAAGAAGTTCCACTGCGATTTGTGGGTTCCGTTTGCAGCGGTTATGAAAGTGACTTTCGAAGCCCAGAGCGGTTGGAAAAACGGTGTCACGTTCAACCTGAACGAGGGCTGGAACACCATCGACTGCGATCCCGCATGGTGGACGGATTCGTTAGCCTACGACTGGACAGACGTGAAGTACATCGCCTTCGAGGGTTACGCAATGGCGGATGGCGAGACCTCGGCTGAGGGTAATCCGTTTGCCTTCACGAACCTGTATTGGTGGAACCCCGCTGCTCCGGCAAGCCTCCCCGCTGAGGCTCCGGCTGCTCCGAAACTGGCAGAGAAAGATGTACAGGCTCTGTTCTGCTCGGCTTACAAGAACCGCACCTTTAACTTTGCACCGACCAGTTGGGGTACGCAGTGGATTGACCATGAGTATGGCGACGGCACGCATATTTGGTACGCTGATGCCATGGCATGGGACGGCTTCACCAACTGGGATACCACCCGTTATGATCTGAATGCTTACGACATGATGCACGCGGATATCTACGTAACCCTTGACTCGAAGCTCAAGATCACATTCGAGGCTTTGGCAGCCGCCGAAGGCGGTAGCGGCTGGAAGAATGGTGCATCGTTTGATCTGGTAGGCAACCAATGGAACAGCCTGGATATCGACCTGCTCAACGCTCCGTACGACTCGTACGACTTCAAGGATCTGCGTTACATGATTCTGGAAGGATTCGTTAAACCCGACGGCTCATCGGCAGAAGGTACACCGCTGGCTGTCGCCAATGTATATTTCTGGAACTCGATGACTCCGGTGGAGAATGTAGCTGCTGATCAGGTTGCCGTTAAGCGCATTGTGAACGGACAACTGATAATTCAGGTGAACGGCGAACAGTACAATGTACTGGGCACGCAATTCTAAACCGATGTTCGGATAAACCTTCAAGCCCTATGCACTAACAAGCACGGGGCTTGATTTTTAGAAATTCGCAGAAAGATGAAACGATTGTATTTGTTGCTCACGGGCTGCCTGCTGTCGGTTGTGCTGTTTGCCCAAGGTACGATCACGGGCAGCGTGTGGGATGAGTACGGCGAGCCGCTGATAGGCGCTGCAGTGCGCGTGCAAGGCACAACCAACGGCACGATAACCGATTACGACGGGCAGTTTGTGCTGACCGACGTGCCCGCCGAGGCGATGCTCGAGGTATCGTACATGGGCTATCTGCCTCAGAAGGTGAAGGCTGCCAATGGCATGCGCGTCACGCTGATGGAGGATGTGCAGAAGTTGGAAGATGTGGTGGTAGTCGGTTATGGCGCCGCCAAAGTCAAAGACCTGACCTCCCCGATCGAGGTGGTGAAAGGCGAAGAGCTGACAGCCGTGCCGACATCCTCG
>Ga0265299_10001212_pt1 | contig 30286 bp, 35 predicted proteins | sample AusTroGonzalo_MG_4_FD_193485 | JGI IMG/M metagenome (GOLD analysis project Ga0265299, IMG submission 193485) | Bovine rumen microbial communities from tropical cattle in Woodstock, Queensland, Australia - Gonzalo_02 | ecosystem: Host-associated > Mammals > Digestive system > Stomach > Rumen ... | reverse complement strand
ATGCATTATGATGTTCAGAAAGGTATATTGAACTCTATTGCCGATGAAATAATGAGAACTGATGATCCTTCTAAACTAGCACAGTTATATCGTCAACGCGATGAAGCAGCAGCAAAGTTGAATTATTATGCACCAATGGTTCCTGAAGCATATAGAGGTCAGCGTTATGGTGAATCTTTCCAAGGTTTCCAGATAGGTATGGGTCAAGATAGAACACCACAGGCAGCAGCAGTAGCTGAAGTACCTACTGATACGCGTCAGCAATCCGTTCGCTATGCAGATTTCGTTTCTCAAGGTAAGAGTGCCACTACTTCTAAGGATGTAGATGCAGCTCTCGCAAATATTGCAACAGTAGATACAAGTAAATTGACTACTGCACAGAAAGAGGCATACGAGAAGGATAAGAATGAATTAACTGCCAAAGCTGCACAGTTAAGGAAACAGGAAGCATTCGCTGCAAAGGTTAAGAATTGGAAACCTGGTGATGAAATTCCAGCAGGTTATGAAATTAACTTTGTAAATGGCCAGATTGCAGGACTTAAGAAGAAGAAATAAGAGGTGTTATGACACAAGAAGAATTTGAAACAATGGCAAATAAGATTGGTGAAGTTGCACCAGACCAGTTGCCTAACTTCATGTCTAATCCTGATAACTTCGATTACAATGTACTCGAGGGTTATTCTGCATTTACCGATAAATATAAGAATGTCGCAAATTTCCTTGGTGACAAGAATGCAATAAAGGCACAAATATGGAATGATCTCAATGGTAAATTCCCATCTGAACCTCGTTTCCAATCTTTAAAGAATGAATATCCTTGGTTAAGTAAAGAAGATCTTAAAGAATGGTTTGATAAGACTAATCAGTATAAAGCAGAATATGAAGCAGAACGTGAATATGAAGCTGGAGTACATAAACGTAAAGCAGAAGTTGATGATTGGAATATCGCTAAGAAATTAGCTACTACAGATTACGAGAAGCAGCGTTATATTTACGAACCAGAAACAGCTTTATTTGGGGAAGATGCACCAACGTTTGGAACAGCTAAAGATACAAGATGGGCTGCTTTAGGTGATTTAGGAACATCTGTTGTTGGTACTGCAGCTGATATAGTACCTACGCCAATTGGAACACAATTCTGGCTAGGTCCAGCAATTCGAACTGGTAGAGATGTTGCATATAACCTATCAGATTCTAAATATGCTAAATCATGGCCTGAAATTGGTGCTAATGCTGTAATAGATTTAGGAAGTAATGCTGGTGCAGAAGTATTGAATAATTGGCGTAAAGCTTCTAGGCTACGCAGCAAGATTGTAAATCCTACGTCAGATGTTGGTAGAGTAATAGCTTTAGAGGAAGAAACTAATGCGTTAACCAAAGGTGTTACTGAAATGCAAAGCTATCTTACTAATATGGTACCTAAATCTGCAGTTAGAAAGCAAATCGAATCATTACCGGAATCTTCAATGAAGAACGAATTACTAGCAGCTACTGCTGGTGATGTTGCAAATATAGATATGGCTAAAGTAAGAAATATTGTTGGACAATATTCAGCAGAGCTTAATCCTCATGTTCAATCTTTGTATCGTAAAGAAGATGCTGGAGAAATAGGAAGAATGACAAATGATGAAAGACTTCTTCCTGATGCAACACCTTATATGCAGCATGTATTAACTACGCCAACTGATTTAAATAGACTTCAAAGAGTTCAGAAAGCTGGTTTAAAGCTATTTGATTATGCAAAGAAATATGCATCCACACCTGCTGAGAAATTAGCTGGTAGAGAAGCATCTAAGAGCTTTACACCTAAGAAAGATCAGCAAGATAATATTGTAGCCAATGTATTATATCAGCAAGAACTTGATAATACTATTAAACGCATTATTTCTAATTACTCTATATTATGGAATAAAGATAAGAAACCAATAGGCTATGATAATCCGTTAATCAAGAAAGCATATGATACATGGAAGAAGGAGCAGTAATGAGAAATTTCGACACATGGAACAGATATTTAGACAATGACAATAAGCCTCTTCATGGCTGTGTCATGTTCAATGTCAAAGACGGAAATACAGTAGCACCAATTTATGATAGCGATGGCACAGATTTGGATAATCCTATTCTCACAGATGAATATGGCAGAACTCAACATCAGGTATTCGTTGATGTTGATGTTATTGCTTATTTCTATAAGTATATAGGTAACGGTAATTTCCAGTCTTTACGCAGTCAGGATATCGATATAAGTGACGATTCGTTATGGTCCTTACAATTTACTGCTGAGAACATTAATGACATTCTGGCACACATTACGGGCGATTCTGCTATGTGTGTTGGAACAATAGACGATCTTAGAGAACTTAATGTAGAACATGTTCCAGAAGTTTGCGGTAATAAAGTAATCACATTGTTAGGCTATAATGAAGTTGGTGATAAAGAACCAATTAATTACGTATGGGTAGCTAATTCTACAGAGAATGATGATAATGGCGCAATTATTCAGGGTCCAGCATTAACTGGTCGTTGGATAATGGTAAAGCCAACTGAACATTGTGATTCTAGACATTATGGTATATTCCCGCAGAATACTACGAATTTCAGTTCAGATACATCCAGAATGGAACAATGGATTACTTATTGTAATGCAGCCAACCTTAGACCTTATTTCTCAGCTAATGGTGATTACAAGTATTATAAGTATAATAACCTTAGCTTTACTATTCCAGTCGTTGATATAGCTAAAGACGTAACATTTATCGATAATGGAACATCTAATATATGGTCAACTGAATTCAATGGCAATCCGTATTTCTATAACCACAATACTAAACTGAATTCCAAGGAAGTTAAGACATCCTGGGGCGCTTATTTATACATTAGTCCTAAACATGTAATCGTTGATAATAATGATCTATTCTTTAATACTACATTAGCTAATTGCGAAGTAGATATTGACGTTGCATGTGATAAGGTATGTAACTTCACCAACTGTACTGTTAATATCAACAAGTCCTTTAATTCTATTTCTGCATTTAGTAATTGTATAATCAATTCTAAGAACAATATCTCAGCTGGCTGTCATTTCGTTAATTGTCAGTTAACTGAAGACATGTTCTATGGCTCTCCTTACATCCACGTAGATGGCAACTGTATAGCTGACTTCAATGATTTCCAGCATAAAGAATTAATGTGGCTTAGAATTAAAGAACAGCAAGGACAGGTAAATTATGATTGGGAAGGAAGATTAACTACACAGAATCCATGGGAGAACGTTGTAGATAGTGATAGATGGTTAATTAACTATAAAGGAACTAATGTTAACGCTGAATTGAAAGAATCTACAACGGCACATACTTATTATCTTGAGAATTGTGCAGGTACGATTACTCTTGAAGGAAAGGCTGCAAATACTTATAGATTTAAGAACTGTGAAATGGTCGTTAAATTTGCTAATGGCTATAACACAGGTTGTACATTAATTGCTCAGGATTCTATAATCAATATTAGCCAGGATAGAATTAATTTAAATAACCTTAATTTACAGAATAGCACAGTAATTGGTACTGGTAGCTTTGATGCAGTATATGCTGCAATCTATAACTCTGTTCAGAATGTAAACATATATTCTGGTTATTGCGATATGAAAGATTCCAATGTTGGTCCAAATGTAGAAATTCAGGTTTATGGTATAGACCAGGAATCTTCTATTACAGTCGATACCGATCCTAGCGCAACTGGAGTTCATCCAATCTATACAGTAAATCGTATTATTTCTGGTAATTTCATTAATAACTTTGTTAATGGTATGATTGAAATTGGTACGATTGACACTAATGACCCACATATTACTACTATTGACCTTGTTCGTGGCTTAACAATTAAAGATAACGTTGGTTTAAGCACAAATCCGATTAAGGTAAATGTATCGTTATCTAGCGCGTATGATAACTATAACATCTATACATATACTGGAAATACTGGAACTATGGAAATGAGAACAAATAATATCACTTGTGCTCTTGTAACTACTGTTCCACAGGGAACTGGTGGTGTTGTTATTTCTCGTGGTGATGCGATGTATTATGCTTATACAAATGACACGCCGACATCTGATACACATGTATTCCAGGCTAAATTCTTCACTATTGGATCTAAGAATGTAAAGATATCTGCAAGAGTAGATTATAGTGGCAACATGGCCAATATGGGTATGATGGTTGGTACGTTAATGTATCTGACTGATTCTGGAACATATTATCCGGGTGTAAAGAAAGTTCCTAGTGTTCCTTATATGTGGTATGTAAAGAATACAGTTCTGACAACTGGTGTCAGCAGCGCAACTGGCGGTGATTTGTTTACATTCAGTACAGTTCAAATCTAATTATTGGATTAAGAGGTTTACATGGAAGAACGCGAAATAATAGAACAATGTAACAGATTCCTTACACGTTCAGATAGCCGTTTCAATACAGTAATCAACAGGGCGCTGGATGATTTGGAAATGTATTCCGGTAATTTCTGGAACGATAAATTTAAGAAGAAATATAGACGTAATAAGAATAGACTTAATCTTAGCTTAAATAACTGGAATGTATTGTGTAATGCAATAGCATCTCCAGTTTCTAATAGCCCATGGCATACAGAACTTGTAGATAAGACTAATGGTTTAGAAGATGTTCAGAAGATGATTGATGAAATTGAAGCTGATAATGATTCTAAATCAGCCATGGTTGACGCCTTCAGAAAGGCATGTCTTACTGGTTACGGCTATATGATTGTAACTACTGTTGCAGATGAATATACAGGCGAAGCAAAGATTGTTATTGAATCAGCTAATAGAATTAATGCTGTTGCTATGGACCCATCTGTAGCCACAGTCGATGGTAGTGATGCAGAAGAAGGTGCAATTCTTAATTTCATTCCGTTAAAGAAAGCTAAGAGAATGTATGGCGATGACGTAGTTCCAATGAGCTATCCTATGACGCCATGTTTCATTAATATTGGCGACTTCAAACAATGGAGGATGCCTGAAGATTCTGTTGCATTAATTTCTTATTATTGCAAGAACGATGCTGGCTACGTAGATATGTATAAGATTTGTGGCGATAAGATTGTTGAAAGCTATGAATTACCAATCAAGATTATTCCTATTATACGTATGGCTGGTAATGAAATTTATTATAATGGCGATATAGACTATAATGGTATTATTCAGCAAACTATGTCGTTGGAATTAGGTGCAAATATTGCATATTCTACATTAATCGAAAGATGTGGAAGAAGTCCTAAGGCTAACTACATGGTAAACGTTGATGCTATCGACGGCCTTGAAGAAAGCTATGCAAGAGTCAACGAAGATGATTCCGTAGCTGTATTATGGAAAGGAGAACATCAGCCGGTTCCTCTCACAGAAGGATTCGAGACTGGTGATTTACAGAATACGGTATCTACATGCAGAACATTATTGGAAGATGTTACTGGTATTCCGTTAACAGGTATTCAGGGTGGGGAAAGAGAAAGAACTGCTACGGAAATATTACGTCAACAGATTTCTAAAGAATCCAATACTGCAAATTATTATAATAACGCCTTCAAGGCCGTTCGTTCCATTTCTAAGATTATCATTCAAATGATTACTGGTGGTCAGGATTTCAAATTTACTCTTGAGAATGGCCCATCTGTTATTACACGTGAAATGAAATCTCGTCAAGAATTGTCTGCACTGGCTACAATCATGCCTGATAATATGAAGCCGATTATAGCTAAATACTTTGCAGATTCCCTTAAGAACGATCTTGGTGAAGACTTATCTCGTAATATCGTAGCTAACTTACCGCCTGATGTTCAGTTCGTATCTGAAACTCAGGATCCTAGTGCAGTACATCTCTTAAAGCAAATGGAAGCTCAAATGAATGAGAATATGTTTGCATTGGAACAGAAGAATGCAGAATGTGAACAGCTAAAGCAACAATTAATTGAAGCACGCCTTTCTATGATTAATAGAAGAGAAGACCGTGAACAAGATTGGAATAAATTTGTTGTTGGTGAACAGGATAAGATGGCTATCGAATCTGCTAAACTCGGCGTTACGGCTGACAAGAATACTAACGACGCCTTGTTAAAGCAACAGGAAGTAAACATCAAGGCTGCAGAAAGTAATATATCCAATCAAGAACGTGAAACTGATGCATACCTTAATGGTATAGAAGACGCTGTCAATACAATAACAAGAGGTGTATAATGATTCATTTCAACGTGATGACTGGCCGTGGATTAGGTAATAATGTATTAGTGTCTGGCGACCGTAAAGCTACGGAGCGTCAGACACCTCTACAGCATGAAGAATTGCTAGATATTACTACACTTCCAGATTATCCTGCTTTCTTAGCTATGCCGCCTGGACCACAGAAGTCTTTAATGTATAATTCATTGGTAGCTCAAGCTGAATTAAGAGAGCAGGAAGATCCTAGATATTGGAATGATACAACACCTAGACGTAATATTACACAATCTTCTAGCTTTATTGGACCAATTGACTATGACCAGAATTCGAATATGGCCATGGTTCAAATGGGTGATAAGGTATATCCTTACCCCAATATTGACCCAGTTAGGATGGCAGAATGGCTAAATTCGCCATCTATGGAAGATTATTACATAAATTTCGTTAAAGGTAAATAAAGTTTACTAATTATTCTATATAGCGTAACAGCGTGGGTTACGCTAAACGATTTAATTCCACGATTGAGGTTATCGCACCGTATGAATAGCGAACAGGTAAATGAATATCTTGCCAAACTTAAAGGGCAATCCGAGGAAGTAGCTGAACCGTCAACTCAGGAAACCGAGGAAGTTTCTAAGGAAGCATCCGCCGAAGAAATTGATGATAATAAGGCCGTTGAAGAGGTCAAGGATGTCGAACAGAAGCCAGTAGAAGACAAAGCTGATGACAAGGCTGAGGAACCGAAAGCAGAAGTGAAAGAAGAAGAGCCGAAAGCTGAAACACCTAAAGAAGAACCTAAGAAGGAAGAACCGCAGAATCGTAGGGATTATGCATTCGAACGTCTTAAGAAGAAATCGAAAGAAGAGAAGAAGCAGCTAGAAGCTAGAATCAAGGCACTCGAAGAAGAGATTGCCAAGGGTAAAGGTCTTAAGGCCGAACATTTCATCGATAAAGATGGCAAACCTGATCCAAATGGCTATGTAGACTGGAAGTTCCATGAACGTGAAATGCAGGATGAAGTAAATGAACTGCGCCGTTATGAGAGGGACAGACAGCTTCAGGAAGACATAGACGAAGACCGTCGTAGAGTAGAGAATTGTTATCAGGACGAGAAAGAACGTAAAGAATATGAAACGTTGATCGCCAATAATGGTAAAGCTTTCTATGATGCAGTTTCCGACGTCGATCCTAATGGCGTAGTATTTGGCTATCTCAGTACAATGCCAGAATATCCGATTGTGTTGAAAGAACTGATGACTGATAATAAATTGTTAGGCTATACGTTCCGAAGCACTGATCCGGAAGCTTTAAAGAGAAATATTGCAGCTGTAGCAGATACTATCCTAGAAAGACATCACAATAAGACGCCGGTTATCGAGAAGATCGAAACTCCGGTAACGCCGAAACAGGAACCTAAGAAAGAACTTCCGGTTATCGGTAAACAAATCAACAGCACTCCAGGAACAGCTAACGTAGTACACGATAGAAACTATTGGAATAGATACTTACGTGAACATCCTAGGGGATAAACATCACAATTTATTATAAGGAAACAATATTATGGCAAATACATTTCAACCTAACAAGCTTACTGACCTCATCGCAGTTCGTGCTGCAGAATCCGCAGCTTATGCAAACATCGGTGCTCGTTCTTACCTCGCTGACCAGCTCCGTCCGAATATGAGAAACGACTCTACCGAATATACCTTCGTCGTTAAGGACAATGGTAAATATGTTGGTGGAAAGACAGCTCTTACCAATGACGATATTTCTGAAATCAAGGAACGTCCGGTTAAGGCTCATCTCCAGCACGGTAACATCGTTATCAAGACCGATATGATTACTGACGTTCTCGAAGCTAACTGGGACAAGGAAATTGCTATCCCGAACGGTAAAGCTATTGCTGAAGGTTTCGTTGCTGACTGTATTAAGAACGACCTCGGCCGTCAGAACATTGCATTCGTTGGTACTGGCTTCCTCCCGCTCTCTAAGGCTTCTCGTGCACTCGGTTCTATCACTTCCGATGCTCGTTACGGCTTCATTGACCCGATGATTGACTCGGTTCTCGCAACTGTTGGTAAGGGCTTTGATCCGATTAACGCTGATCCGATTGCCTCTAAGGGTGTATACGGTAAGTTCGCTGGTACGGAATTCCGTGAACAGCAATTCCTCCCGTCTATCGAAATTTCTGAAGACCTCGCAAATGAACTCTCTAGTGCTACGGTTTCTGGTTTCGTTCAGACTGAAGGTGCAGTAACTGCAACTCTCAAGCTCTCTGGCGTAACTGAAGATATTCCGGCTGGTACTCCGCTCTTCGTCGAAGGTATCTACGCTACTAACCTCGTTGGTAATAAGATGAGCTTCCTCAAGGCATTCATTGCTATCGAAGACGCTACTGCTGGTGCTGTCACTGTTCGTGCAGTTGACTTCGCTGGTCAGGGCACTAAGGAAGCTGTTAAGGCTGACGGTTCTAACGTTGCTCTCGCTGATTTCGGCAACAAGAAACTCGTTAATACGATTGCAGCTGGTACTTACTACACTGGTATCATCCGTGTTGAAGGTGCTCAGGAATTCGATACTCTCAAGAAGGTCGATTGGTCTAATGCTGATCAGACTTCTGATTCTGTCGAAGGTTTCACCATCCATGAAGGCCGCGTTGTTGATATCCTCGCTGGTACGAACGTAACTCGTTGGTATGTCGGTGGCGTATCGCAGTGTATTGAACCTCGTGGTGCTGCATTAGTCCTCATCAAGGACGCTCAGCCGAACCTCGTAACTATGTAATTTGAAATAACACGCTAAATAATAAAGGCCTTAGGTTAATCCTAAGGTCTTTCTTTATATATTATATATATTATAACTATTATTATTAATATATTCTAGTTAATAGGGCGTTACCCTAATAATCACGTCTTATTTAAGAACATCAACATACTCGTTAATATGACTATCTAGCCAGTAGTTCTTTAAATAATCGTATTGATACTGTAATATCTCACCGTAATGTTTCTTACACTCTTCTATAGTGTGTTCTATTGATAAATACGTTGCGTCTGGACTGACTTTCTGCAGTGGGTGAGCATCTTTATAGGGTGAGTCAGGAAAGTCCGTTACAATGCACACACGACCAACTGCGCAGCATTCCAAATATTTAAGATTGCTCTTACATTTATTAAACACGTTATCAGCCAAAGGCGCAATTACAAACTTAGCCTTACGTGCAATATTACAGAAGCTACGTGGATATGTTGACATTGGATATCCAGGAAATGCTGCTACTGGCTTAATGAAATATGGTGTATTAGCCATAGTAATTACCTTCTTATTAGAAAGATATTTAATCCAGCCGTTATTGAAATCACCAGATTTCTTATTTGCGTTATCATAATGTGTAGCCGATCCAGCATACATAAATATATCTTCTTCAGGAATTGATGTAGCCGTATCAAACAGCCAGTCTTTAACGCTAAGTCTATTCGGCATTACTGTAATCTTCTTAGGATCAATAAATTCAGATAATGCATTCTTAAGGTATTCAGTAGAACATGTAGCTTTGTCAATTACCTTTGCAGCGTACTTCTCCATTGCTTCTGTATTAGCTTTGCAGTCTACCTTAGTCTTACAATAATTGTAATCAGGTAATCCTTCTCCTTTATATAGCCATGTCAAATCGTCGAAATCTACAATTAGTTTAATACCAGTCGATTCTTTAAATTTAAGTAATGGTTCTAAGCTACCATTCGATGTAATCCGTTGTGTATAGATTATATCTTGACCAATTCCTTTAAATTTGGTTGGTGGGAATAAATATACTTCTTTACCAATACCTTGAAGCATATTTGCAACCTGAATAAGTCTGTAATAACCACATGCGCCAGTATCGCCAGGGATGATTGTTGTGCTAGGATTTAATGTGCTCATATTATTTCATTTCCTTGTTTATATGTTTAACCTTATGATCAGTTATACTGTCTATATATTCGTCAAGTTCTTCTAAACAATGTGCAATAATAGCTTCTTGTTTAGCCAAATCTTTAGCTTTCTTTGTATAAACATGACAGAAAGCTGTGTAACAAATTCTATATGCATAGCTATATATTGAACTACCTTTATCAACATTGAATGTAGGCAATCCATTAAGTAGCTCGAATATAGCTTGATCCGCCAGTTCTTCACGCTCATCATAAGGCTTCTTACTAAATTTGGGATTCTCCAATACAATATATATAATCGTATAGATATACATAGCGTATCGATCATTCTGTTCATTCTCTAATTGTTCTTTATTATGCAGCTTTGTGACAATATTTGTGAAATCATCTAAATCTAAATCATAGTATTTAGTGAAATTATTATCCTTAAAGCTGATATCCAGTTTACGTTTGCGGCCTGGATTCTTCCATTTAGGTAATATTGACATCTTTAACCTCTTAATTATATATAAGCGTAAATATAGTAAATTCTGTAAATTATTGTTTACAATAGCTAAATAATTCTGTATATTCTTATTAAACACTAATTATTAGTTATAACATAAACCATACGGCTATGCTTAGGAGATAAGAATTATATGGTAACAGGTGATCAGGAATTACAGTGGGCTTATTTACTCTGCCCGACTTTCGAACTTTCTAATTCAGAAGGTAAACCTTTAACAAACGGCTATATTGAGCTTTATATAGCTGGTACACGAGACAAATATTACGCTGCTTCGGACTTTGCTGGAACTTTACATCCGTTTCAGATTCCCTTAGACAGCCTTGGTTCTAATATTGTATTAGTTAGCCCAGATAACGCTTACGATATTTACGTATACAATAGATTCGGCAATCTTGTGATGAGCCGTTATAACGTCGTTCCAACAAATGGTGCAGCTGGCGGCGGTTCTTCTAGTTCTAATATTTCTATTGAATCTGGTGATGGAACTGTTGTCGTTACTGAATCTACTGACCCAGAAACTGGCGTAAAGACATTTGACTTATCTGTTCCTTCTGTATCTGGTAATCCTTCATTCTGGACTGGCCGTGGTGCTGCAACCATGGGTGTTACCATTAGTGATACAGAATATCATAAGCTTGATATTAGTAACCATTCTATTAGAAATCGTAATGATGATATTACTGTAGTTGATGGTGAATTTAATCTTAAGAAAGGTGTTTATTTCTGGAACGTTACTGTTCAGCTAGACAAATATGAAGGACATGATAATACTCGTCAAAGAGTATTTATTGAGTCTGGCTATAATCGTGGCGCATATACAATGGATATGACCCATGATGAGACTGAAACTATTTCGTTCTCTGGTATTACTGTAGCTGATTATGATGATACCAAACAGGATATTAAGATTAAATCTGAAGGTGAATCTCCATTCAAGGCTGTACTTTATAACGTATCTATTCATAAATTAAATCAGAACGTTCTTGGTGATAGTTCTGGTGGCCATACATACCTTCCTGGTGATTACATTGAAATTACAGAAGATGATGTAATTAATGTAACTGGCCTTACTACTCCAGAAGATGTTGAAGCAATGATTGATGCAGCTATTACTGCTCTGGCTTCTGGTGATATCTATACTGGTGGTGATTACATTAATATTGATAATCATGTAATTTCCGTAACTGGTTTACAGCCTGAAGGAGATTATCTTACTCAAGAAGATCTTGAAGGCTATGCTACTGAAACATATGTTGATAATTCTGTATCTTCCTTTACTACTCATACAGAAGTTTATAATGCTACAGTTACGGCTATAGAAGTTGCAACTGGTGCTATTCCTGATACAGAAGATGTTACATTTAAAGAACTTGACATCACACAGTTTGCCCAAGCTAGCTCTATTCCTGTTGTAACTGGTTTCGCAACTAGAGATGAAGTATATGAAGCCGTTGTTACTGGTGTTCAACTGGCTACTGCTCAGATCCCAGATCAATTAGAAGCCGGTAATTATATTGATATTACCAATAATACAATTAACGTTACGGGATTGCAACCGGAAGGAGATTATCTTACAGCTGAAGATTTGGAAGGATATGCAACTGAAGAATATGTAACTACCTATGTGGATAATTCTGTATCTTCTTTCGTAACTGAAGAACAGGTAACTGCAATGTTCCCGGAAACTGAAGATGTAGAATTTGAAGAAATTAATCTTAATGATTATGCATTAGCATCAGCAATTCCTGACGTTTCTGACTTTGCTACACATACAGAAGTATATGAATCTACTGTAACCGCGGTTCAATTGGCAACTGCACAAATTCCAGATCAATTAGAAGCTGGTGATTATGTTTCTATTGTAAACAATACAATAAACGTAACAGGATTGCAGCCGGAAGGAGATTATGCTACTAATGCTGATGTGCATGAAGCTACTGTTACAGCTATTGAGCATGTTACTGCATTAATTCCTGAAGCACAAGTTCAGAGTGACTGGACTGAAGTTGATACTAATGATCCTAGCTACATTCAACATAAACCAGAAGAAGTTAGACTAGTTGCTGGTGATAATGTTACTATTACAGAAACTGCAACTTCTATAATTATTTCAGCTTCTGGAGGCGGACCTGAATATACAGCCGGTGCTAATATCTATATTGATAATAATGAAATTGGTGTAACTGATGTTATTGATATTTATGCACGTCCTGAATCTGCTTCTGGAATGATTAAATTAGGTAATATTGCACATTGGGGAAATATAGACTATGGTCCTGGTCTTTATCTTCGTTCTACTATGGATGATGATTTAGATAATAGAACGTTCAGATGGTATATAACTGGTGATCATGGTATTGAGAATAGATTCTGGGGTGCATATGATGACAGTAGACCTGATTCTTCTGTTTCTGCAGAAAGCTTTATCCATATTCGTGAAGGAGATATCTACTATAAACGTGGTGAATATCAGAACGTAAATACGTTACCGATGATTTGGTCTTGTTCTGGAATGCGTTATGATATTGACAGATTACAAGAAGCTGTAACCGCAATTCCAGCTGCACAGGTTCAATCTGACTGGACCGAAGTTGATACTGCAGATCCTAGCTATATTCAGAATAAGCCGGCTGAGAAATTCCTTGTTGGTGGTGATAATGTTAATATTACAGAAACTGCAACTTCTGTAGTTGTTTCTGTAGATGGATTGCAGCCTGCAGGTAACTATGCTACACAAGCTGATGTATATGATGCAACTGTTACTGCATTAGAAACTGCTACTGGCTTCATTCCAGATTCTGAAGAAGTTGATTTCGAAGAACTCGATCTTACTCAGTTTGCACAGGCTTCTGCAATTCCAACTGTTCAATTAAACGGTGATGATCAGGTTACATCCATTAATAACTATGAAATTGCTGGAACTGGTGGAACAACTTATACTGCTGGTGAGTATATTTCTATTGAGAACGATGAAATTTCTGTAACTGGCCTAGAGCCGTTACCTGAAATCGTAGAAATGAATGCACTTGAAATAAAGGCTGGTAATAACATAACAATAGTTACGGGTGTTTCTGATATTACAATTTCTGTAACTGGTATTGAAATTCCAGAGGTTACTGGCTTTGCTACGCATACGGAAGTTTACAATGCAGTCGTTACAGGTGTTCAAACTGCTACTGGTTTAATTCCAGAATTACCTGATGAAGAAGAAGTTGATTTCGAAGAAATTAGCCTTAGTGATTATGCATTAGCATCCGCAATTCCAGATGTTTCTAATTTCGTTACAGATACTGAAGTAACTACTGAAATTACAGAAGCAGTTTCTGGTAAACAGGACATGTTAACAGGAATTACAGATGTTCAGGTTGTTACTGGATTACCTGTGTCGCCAACTCAAGATGTTCTCTACTTAATTGTCGAGGCTTAACATGAGTTTCAATATAAACAATCAAGAAGTTAAAGAAATCTATGTAGGCAACAAACAAGTTCTTGAAGCCTATGTAGGTTCTTCTCTAGTTTACAGTTTGCCAACAGGCTATGATTCATATAAAGTTCACTTAACATGGTCTTCAAACGACAACTTCAATATGGCTGGTCTACACATAGATGGTGTACAGGCTACTACATCTCAAGTTACTTCTTTGTGGTATTATGATGGTAGCTGGCAAGAAGCATCTACATCTGATAGAGAGACTGCTATTCAATGGGATAATAACGATCAAGGTAAGTCTTTCTATGCTACTGCTATTGACATTAGCTTTACAGCTGACAATGTTCCATCCACAGTTCAGGTAAAGACTGGTAAATGGTATGGTGGTGGTTCTATGACAGTAACTATGCATGTTGCTGGTATTAAAGACGGAGTGGAAACAGATTTAGGTTATACTTCACAGACAAATGCAGCAGACTTAACTTACACAGTTAGCATCAGCTAATTATTAATCAAGGAAATTTAAAGGAAATTTATTATGTCAACAACCGTTTACACATACAATGATAGATTGGTAGGTGTCGGAAATGATCAAATCCTCGGGACTAGTCAAGGTGGTGGTTCTACATATACCGCAGGCAATGGAATTGATATAACCAATGACGTTATTTCTGTAGATGATACAGTTGCAATGGCTAGTGCATTACCAACAACTGAATTAGGTAAATTTACTATCCAGAGTAATGTTTCTGGTGGTCCTATTGAAGTAATTTGTCCTACAGACCAGGCTCCAGATACTGTATTCTATCAAATAGATTCTGTATCTGGAAATGCTTATGCAGAAAGTTATAGCTATGCTGTAATTAACTATTATTATGGTGAAACTCCAGCAGACTTTAATGGTAGTGATGATTATATATTATTCACTATTAATGATAGTATATCAAATATAGGTTCTATCTACTTCTATTATACTACAGCTGAAACCGGTATTGGTGGGCCTAATTTAACAACAACTTCTATAACAGGCGACTCAACCGGTATTGTACAAAGCGGTACTTATAGACTTAAAGCACAGTATAATCAGGCGGGAACTTCTAGCCCTTATGGTAAGTATCTTGAAATTATGTTTAACTGGAGAAATTACGCTACTGATGCTGCACAATCTTTACAATGGGCTCAAGAAGCTTTATCAAAGATTACATTCTTTGGTGTAGTTCGTCCTGACCCAAGCCTTGGTATTACAGTTAATCTTGATAGATATTATCTTGGAAATACTACAAGTACTTCTACACCTTCTTCAAGTTTGGCTTGTCAAGTTACTGTTGATTCAATATCAAAGCAACAGACTGTATATCTTCCAAATTACATACCTAGCAACTGGAAACAGGATGTTAATGTACTTCTACCATACGGAACGACATCTAATCCTAATTTAGCATTATATACATATTACGGCGCTTATAAACAAGAAAGCGGAACTAGTAATATGCAATACGCAGTTTGTGTTGACCATAACTGGACTAATAAGATAATGACATTTATCTCCTTCGATAAGAATGGCGATGCATTTGAGAAATGGACATATAACTGGGGTACTTCTCCAAAGACTTGGACTACAGAAACCATTGAAACCGGTGGTGGCTCTACATATACAGCTGGTGATTACATCTCTATCGAGAATGACGAAATCGCTGTAACTGGTGTTGGAAATCTTGTAGCAGGTGATAATATTACAATTACTGAATCTGGTAATAATATTACAATTTCTTCAGAAGGTGGTGGTTCTACATATACAGCTGGACAATACATTTCTATTGACAGTAATGATGTAATAGCCGTTACTGGTTTAGCTCCTGTATCTGGTTCTGACGGTATTACAGTAAATGATAACGTGGTATCTCTTGATACACCTGTTGAAATCGTAGCTGGTGACAATATTACAATTTCTGTAACTGGCGCTTCTGCTATTATTTCTGCTCAGGGAAGTGAAGTAACCGAAGCACAATTATATGATGCTACTGTTACGGCTGTACAGGCAGCTACTGGTGCAATCCCAACATTTACAGAAGGTAACTGTGTAGATATAACATCTAATGTTATTTCTTGGGAAACAAGTGCAGGTATTACTGATATTGTTTCTGTAACAGCCTTACCTGCAAATCCAGTAGCAACAGTAATTTATTTAATTCCAGAGACTTAATATGAGTATCTATATAGGAAATAACAAATATAAAGAGATATATCTCGGATCTAATAAGATTTCCGAGGTTTATCTCGGTTCTAATAAGATCTTTAGCGGTGTAGATCCGTATAATCCACTTAATCTACCACCAAATACAATTCGTGTCAGAACAAGTGATGGAAATGCGCCAACTAAATCCAATGGCACATCTTATGGAACAGCTACTTTAGTAACTGGAACTAGTGATGTTTATGATGTTTATAAGAGTGGAACTTCATTTGATTCTTTATTATTATATTCTACTAATGTTGTTGAAGTACTAGGCGCAAATACTACTGGAATTACTGATATGACTAATATGTTCTCTAATTGTTCTAATCTTACTTCTATTGCATTATTTGATACCTCAAGTGTTACTCGAATGGGTAGTATGTTCAATACATGTTCTTCTTTAACTTCTGTACCTTTGTTTGATACTTCTAAGGTTACTAATATGAACAGTATGTTCGTTTCTTGTTCTTCTTTAACTTCTGTACCTTTGTTTGATACTTCTAAGGTTACTAATATGTATCAAATGTTCCAGGGTTGTACACATTTAACAACTGTACCTTTATTTAATACTTCTAAAGTTACTAATATGAGTTATGCTTTCCGTTACTGTTATAAAGTAGAATCTGGTGCTTTAGCTTTATATCAACAAGCATCGTCACAAACAAATGTACCAACTCACACATATACATTCATATATTGTGGTCGAGATACAGTATCAGGTGCGGCAGAATTAGCTCAAATCCCAACATCTTGGGGTGGTACAGCTTCTTAATTAAAGGTAATAATATGACTAAAGTGATATATACATATAATAATCAAATCTTAAATAGTACCGATAATGAATGGTATACTGGACTTGATATTCAACCACCTACTTTAATTTACTCTAATAACACAGAAGATACTGCTACTTCAAATGTTACAAATACATATAATGTTAACCTAGGCAATTATCCATTTACATTATTTCAGATTTCTCATAAGATTAATAGAGACAGTGGCGCATGTGACATGTGGATTGAATTTAATGGAATTAGTGGTACATGGCCGGCACATAGTGCAAAGGTATGGAGATTCCGTTCACATAATAACTGGAGAGAATATCAACCAATTAGATGTTGTCAGTTATATACAGACACAAATCCTGCTGACTGGTGTGATAATCTTCAATCAAATGTAACAAGACGTTCACCTCAGGATTCAGAAACTGTATATTATTATAATCAATCAACACCTAATTCTACAACTTATGCAATACATAGCTTATTAATTAATAACTCTACCGGTATTGCTAAGCATTATATAGATGGTAATTATACATGTTCTGGTAATTTAGTCACTGGTGGTGTATTTACAGCAATTGCTAAGGTTAAAGAAATTCTTATGTCATATTATTATAAAGATATATACATTTATGGCTCATCTAATGAATCTGATTTAATAAATATAATTACAGGCTAAAGGTTTAAATATGAATCACGTATATACAATAAATGGTAGACCATGTGGCTTTAATGTTCCAGATACAGGCATCAATTTATTACCGATGTCTGACTGGACTATTGCTCCTAAATCAGTTTCTAATAATACTATAACTGTTACAAATAATAATACATTAAATCTTTATGGTGTTGGTAACTGGAATGAATTAATATATAGACGTTATCAGCCAGAAGAATCTGGAACTTATAATTTCAGCATTAAGTGGACTGCTCCTTTAGGCTTAGATTTCTGGAATTCCTCTTCATCTACATCTCTTAGACAGCTAGGTGTATGGTTTGATACATCGTTAAATATATCTTATTCATCTGGCTATGAAGGTAGCCGTTCACAGGGTATATTGATGTATGACCATGATAACTGGGGAACTGCAATATCCTTAGAACAGACTGGAACAGTTACATTGGATTCTTCTACTAACTATTATATATGGTTGTCTTTAGGAACATTGGAAGACTTAAAGACGCAAATTATAACCTTTACTGAAATGAAATTGGAGAAACCAGGAGCAAATGTATTTAATCCTACAATATATAAAGGAAATTTGGTATGATTATTTCTTATAATAACAAGATTCTTGGAAGAAACAACTTAATTGTAGGCTATAATGGAAGTACACCAGTATTACCGTTTCCTTCTGATATGCATTTCGTATATATAGCCAATGATTATGATGGCGATAAGATTCCTAATTTAGCTACAAATTCTACATTAGGTAGCTTTAATAGATATGAATCTGGAACGTTAACTAAGACTGGTAGTGGTAGTAATTGTTATATAACTAATGGTTCAGGAAATGCTACTAGCCATCTTTATGTATCTATGTCAAATGATGACTTAAATTTAATGAAGGCTGAGAATAATACCTATTGCTATTTCTTTAGGTTTGTATGCTCGTCAGGTAATACTGGTGGTATATTATGTTGGAGAAATTCAACGTATGGTTCTTATGCAAACGATGGCTACGTATATATGTTTAGATGTGCTGGTGCAAATATTCAATTCCATACAACTAGCGGTATTAATACTGGTTTATCTCTTACTTCCGATACAATATATAAGGCTACAGTAAACGGTAATAGCGTAAATATAGTAAATTTAAACGATAATACTAAATCATGGACATATTCTGGTGGCAGCTTTAGTAGAACAATGAATCCAAAGATGACTACTTTCTGGGCAGGATATGGCTCAGAATATGTTCCAAATGCTCAATTCTATGGTGCAGCTGGTATTGCACGTGCTACTACTACTGAAGAAGATAATCAGATTAAGACATTCTTGATGACACAAGGAGTTTAATTCTAATTATTATACAAGAAATTTAAGGAGAATTTAATATGGCAATAACCGTTTATACATATAACGATAAGGTATTAAAGAATGTAGCTACCGACAAGTGGTTGAAGAAGAAGGAAGGACCGAATTATAATCCATATAATCTTCCAGCTAAGACATTCAGAATTAAACTCGGATCTTCATGGGCAGGAGATCCGTCAATTACTGTTACACAAGTAGAAGGCGATATTTACGATATTACTTTCCCTTCTGATTCAGCTATTAATTCTTTCAGCAAATCTGCTGTAACTGGTTTATTAGGAGCTAATGGTACAGGACTGACCGCTGTACCAACATCACTAATTAGCTTAACAGGAACTGTTGGAAATCTGTATCTTCCTGATACCACTTCATTATATATGTTCTTCGCTGGTTCTTCTATAACTTCGATTGGTGCTATATATGCACCAAATGTAACAACGATTAATGAAATGTGTGACTATAATTCAAATTTAACAGCAGTTCCTGATTTAGATGTAAGTAATGTTACATCATGTAATAACGCATTCTATGGCTGTACAAATGTTGAATCTGGTGCTCTTGCACTCTATAATAAACTCGCTGCATTAGGTGCACAGATAACTGGTCATAGTAACACATTTACTGGTTGTGGTTCTAATACAGTAACAGGTGCAGCTGAACTTGCACAGATTCCAACATCCTGGGGTGGTACAGCTTCTTAATTAAAGGTAATAAATGATTCTATATAATGGCAGGATAATTACTAATTCTGTAGGCAAATGGTGTCAACGTCCGCTACACATGGTTACTACTCACGGTAATCATGGTAGTGTTAATGCTAATCCTAATGCAGGAGAATTTGGAACTAATGTAACGTTGAGCAATACGCCAGATACAGGATATAATTTCACTGGCTACAGTATAGCTGGTGATGGTGCCTCATTATCTGGAAACACGTTAACTATTGGTTATTCTGACGTTTCAGTAACTGGTAATTTCGAAGAGATACCATTAGAATCTAACTCTATAAGGGCTAAGTTTAAAGCTGGATATACGCCTACAATGGGTGATACTCAAACATTAGTAGACAGTAGTAATAATATTTGGGACATACATAGAAACAGTAATGACTTCACTAACTTATTCTTCCAATGTAATGATATATTGGAAGTAATAGCTGGTAATACATCAAATGTAACATCTATGTATCAAATGTTCGATTACTGTAGATCATTAACTAGAGTAGCTTTATTTGATACTTCAAGTGTTACTGATATGAGCTATATGTTTATGAGATGTGATTCTTTAACTTCTCTTCCATTATTTGATACTTCTAATGTTACTGATATGCATGGTATGTGTTCTGCATCAAATATTACTACAGCTCCTGCATTTAATACATCTAAGGTTACTAACATGAGTTACTTATTTAGTGACTGTAATATAACATCAGTTCCATTATATGATACTTCTAAGGTTACTAATATGTCTCAAATGTTCAGTAACTGTATATATTTAGAAACTATTCCGTTATTTGATACTTCTAATGTTACGTATATGATACAAATGTGTTCACATTGTATGTCATTGAAAGCAATACCGCTATTTAATACATCTAAGGTTACTCAAGTATCATATGCATTTGAAGATTGCTTTAAAGTAGAATCTGGTGCTTTAGCTTTATATAATCAGATGGCTAATCAAACTAATCCACCAACATCGCATAGTTATTGCTTTAATGATTGTGGTCGTGATACTACAGCTGGAGCTGCTGAATTAGCACAGATTCCATCTGATTGGAAATAAGGAGTTTATATGATTAATTATGGTAATTCTGTAATAATTTCACCAGCAAGCTACTGGCTTAAGATGATAAATCCTTATAATCCGCTTAATCTGCCAGGTTTAACAATTAGAGTTAAGATGAATGCTGGTTCAGATGCACCAACTGTTTCAAGAGCAAGTGTAACACCAGTTGCTGGACAGGCTGATGTATATGATATATGTACAGAAATTCCAGGCGGTCGTCAAACTAATTGGATAGACCTTACACGTGGTAATTTAGATCTAATAGAAATACTTGGCGCAAATGTTTGGAATTCTAATTATACTGCTTGTGCTTCATTAGCATATGCATTTCAATCAACTACAAACTTATCTAAAGTAGCTTTATTTGATACATCTAGTATTAGTAACATGTCTTATGCATTTCAGGGTTGTCCTAACTTAACATCTATACCATTGTTTGATACATCTAATGTTATTAATATGGAAGGCATGTTCCAGGCTTGTACACATTTAACAACTGTACCATTATTTGATACTTCTAAAGTTACTAATATGCAGCAAATGTTCCAGTCTTGTTCAGCATTAGAAACAGTTCCATTATTTGATACTTCTAATGTTACTAATATGGAATATATGTTCTTTGATTGTTCTTCTTTAACCTCTGTACCATTATTTGATACATCTAGTGTTACTGACATGTCACAAATGTTCTATTGGTGTACTAAAGTAGAAGGCGGTGCATTAGCTTTATATGAACAAGCATCTACACAAGCCAATCCACCGACTGATCATACACTTACGTTCGACCATTGTGGTTGGAATACAGTTATAGGTTTAGTAGAACTTGGTTATATTCCACAATCATGGGGCGGTTTACAAGGGAAATAAGGAGATTTATGAAACAGAATTATGTAGCTACAAATTTAGAACAAGATTTCGAAGAATCTGAGAAGGTTCAGGCTAGAGAGAATATAGAAGCTTCTAAACTTAAATATCTCTCTGGTTATAATGCATATGGACCTACATATTCTAGAGCCGATACTGTATTGTTATCCAATACGGCTGATAGAATATTTGTTCAGCAGGCTGGAGAAACTCAGGAACCTTATGCTATTCTACCACATATTCCAGTATCTACAGATGTTGGAAAGGTATTGGGTGTTGTTGATACTGTAGGTAATGTTGGCTGGATTGAAGGAACATTGCAGCAATGTGGTAATTTAAATAATCCAGTATACGTTAATGACCTTAACGTTATGGCTCCTTGTAATACACAACTGTATTTAGGTGCAAACATTTCAATGAATTTGCAGCAGAATTGTGAATTCTATGGAACTGGTGAAGAAGCAACATGGGATTTAGCTACTGGTTCTGGTATGCCATATGGCTTCGATCCAATATTCTGCCATATCAATGCTGTAGTTTCTGCTCCTCAATATTGCACGTTTAAGGTATATGAAAGAAGATGGCAATATGCGGGTGGAGTATTTGAGCCACAATCTGAAGTTCAGGTATATGAACAGCCTTTATTTGACGGTTGGGACAATTTAATCAATTTCACGCATATTACATTAGGACAGCCAAATAATACATATCTCGACAGTTTAAGATTCGCTGTACAGCCGGAAGATGATACTCCTGGCTACGTATCTTGTCAGTTCTGCTATGGCTATTATAAGATGTTGCCAAACACAATGCAAATGCTTAGAACGCCAATAAATGTTAATCCACCAGGACCATGGTATGATCCTAATGCAAATCAGGGGTAAATTATGGAAGAAGTATTAAGTAATGCATTTCAATCAGGTAACGTAACAGCTATAATTGCAGCTGTTGTCGTGTACGTAATTATTTACATGCAGCGTAATTCTACAGCTTCCAAACGTGATGAAGATAGTCAGGGTATACACGATGATATCCTTAAATTAAGATTTGAAGTCGACAATTTGAAACATAGTGACGTTCATAAGGAAGAAATCCTGGAAGATTTAAGGAATCAGCTGAATATTCTTAACACTAATTTGGCTAAGCTTTCTGTTACCATAGAAGGAATGGAGAAGAGAAATGAAGACAAGAGATAAATTAGATATTTCATTATTTATCGTGCAGCTAATTGTTGCATTAAAGACACTATTCTCTAAGGAGAAGAAGGATGATAACTGATATACTGATTGGCCTGACTACCGTTCTATTTATTACTCTCGTGCTACTGCTCGGATCGTTATGGTTTGATTCTGAAGATGGCACATGGGGTAAGAAAGATGATAAATAGTTGCGATGAATGTACTGAGAAGTGTAAATACCTTACAGAATGCTTAGAATCGAGTTATAATGAGATGTTAAGACGTTGTAATGTAGATATACAGGACAAGACAGAAACAAGTCCAGAGGTGCCTCAGAATGCGAAAGAACAAGGTATTGGAGAAGGAATAGGATTTCAAAGACTTAGACGTATAACTGGCTACATTACAGGTGATATCAATACCTGGAATAACGCTAAGAAGAAAGAATTAGGAGATAGAGTGAAACATGGAACCGTATAATCCAAATAAACCATGGTTAAGTGTAAACTTACCATCAAGAGAAGAATTAATAGCAATGGCTATGGGATTAATTCCTGGTGGTCGTGCATTAAAGAATATGTATGATAATCCGGAAGGACCTATTTCTGAGACTTTAGACTTAGCCGCAGAAGACTTTATTCCTTTATATGGATCTGTTATTAAGCCTGCAATTAATGGTGATGATATTGATTGGAATACTGCAGGTAAGGAAGCTGCAATGAATGCATTTGCTTTACCTGTATTTCTGAGAAATTCAAAGAAAGGTTATGTTGTTAAACCGCAAACTGCCGCTGAACTTGAGAAATTCAACAAAGCTATAGATGCTGGTGTAGCTAAAGGTGAAATATCTGCAGCCGACGGACGTAAATTTAAAGAGAATGCTTTAGCTGCAATTGCTGAAGATATCACATACGATAGATTACCTAATTATAAGAATCATACTGAACCAGAAGCTGTATTTCCGCGTTCGAATGTATTACCTGGAGAACAACAATTATATGATGCTACATTAGCAGCAGGTACAAGAATTGGTAATAATATAAATGCCCCTGAAAGCTTTAGAACAATCAGTGGCAATAGATTTAACCTTAAAGGTGATCAAGGTAATTTGTTATGGAATGAACATTATTTAGATGATAACGCGATAAGACATAATAGTAATTATGACCAACTATCTAATAATGAAATTAGACAGTTAACAAGACAATTTCCAGGATATGATCCTAGAAAGATGCAGCCCATTACAGTAAATGGCAGAAGAACTCAGACATATGATGTAGTTGCAAAGCCTCAAATTACTAATCTTGTTGGAAACAAATTAGGTTATAATTATCGTGCATCAGTAAATAAACCAGTATCTACTGGCAGAATGGAAACTAGAAATAATCCTAAATATAAATCTATAGAAGACTTCTATAGGATAATGTTAGGAATTGAAGAATAAATCTGCTTCATGAGGTTCATATTGACTACAACTAGGAGTTTCTATTCCTAGTTGTTTCTTTATCCTTTCAGAAAGTGTAGACAGATCATGATATAATAGTGCATTTCCTTCAGACGCTGCTATATCCATTTGTTCATATACTTCATATAAGAATTCACTAAGTGTCATTAGGCTTTATCCCATAAATAATTGAAATCGTTCTCCAATGTTACTTTAACGAATGCAGGCATATTTACGCCACCATAGCATTCATGCCAAGTTTCTTCTTTAGACTTACCAGCAGCCTTGTTTCTCTTAATAATAGATTCTGTAGATTCAATCATAATTTATTCCTTTATATTTGTTATGTGTTTAATTCTCTTTAGTCAAGAACAGTGTAGATAATTTCTTCAAGGTTAGGTGTACCAGCAAATTCTTTACGAATCTTTGATGCAAGGAAATCGAACGAAGAATTTAAGTCAAACTGATTACAGAATTCATTAACCTTGTAATAGATTTCGTTCTTCGGCGAACGAGGACCTACTTTCATTTCGAGAATAGCTAAGATTTCCTGTATTGCTGCTTCCTTATCATTATTATCCCATTCAGCCTTGAAATAGAATGTATCACCCATTTCTTTAGTGCTAATAATGCAGCCGTTTGCCTTATTGGTTTCGAAATCATCATCTTCAAGTTCAATATCAAATTCCTTGGCAACAGAATCTATTGTTGTAGGATTAATGACGATTGTTTGTGCGAAATACTTAGAAAGGCAGTCAGCCATCATAGGAGTCTTGTAAGTATTATGTTTCTTTGCCATAGTATTTATTCCTTATTTGTTAATTGTTAATCGTTATGTGTATAATATAGATATTTATATGACAGTTGTAAATACCTAACGATGTAAATATTTCTATTCAGACATCCTATATGTATTTCAGATAACAAGAAATCCTCTGAAGCGGCGGCGACAGAGGATTCTTTGATTAACTATGTGTATGAGGAATTAAGTTATGACTGTAGAAGATAAACTCTCGACATACTAAGTAGCGATACACTGAGAAAGAGTTGAAATGTGTCATGATTTATTGCAGTCAAGTGGTATATACTGCATTTATGCTACCGTTCTGTCAAATTCTTGACTGTTTCACGTTGGTATAAATATATAGAAAGGTTAATGTGATATGAAACAATACGTGAAACAGTCTTAAACTCTTATTTAACGAAATATTTAACTATACTATTTGAACGACTATCAGTTATTACTATTTCTGGTGGCAATAAAGATGTTTCCATCTTAATATATTTATTACGCCACATATTTGTATTATTCATTAAACGATTGTATACTTTATCTAATTGTTTAATGTTCTTTAATCGTATATTCTTAACGTTCATGTTTATAATATAGTAAATTATTTACGTCTTGTAAATATATTAAATAAAGTTCTGTATATATCGACGTTAATAATAGACGTTATTAAAGATAATTTCACGCCGCCTATGCGGCACCGAAGCAGCTAGCTGCGAAGGTAAAGAGAAATAAACGTCGTTAAATTAATGTATAGTACCCCATTTGATTTGTCATTGACAAGCTCAATTTATCGATTGTTAATCTTTAATGACTCATGTGCTTGCTCTGCTGCGCTAGGGCTTCGCGCTCGCAAGCTTCTCATGAATTTCGTTCGGATAGATCTCGGCTATGAGCTGCCGAAATCTGATAGATCTCGTGGATTTACTCTATTGCTTATGGTATCGGTCTTGCTGTATACCAGCTACATCAATAGAAACCGTAGACGCCGTATGTAATGTTTGCGAAACATTACTCGATGGAACAGTTTAATCAGGGTTACGTTCAGCCATGGGTTTGGAATTACGAACTTGTCGCCTGAGCTTATTATAGGTTTCCTCACCTATAACCTGCTATATACTTACTGATCGCGGGATTATTTCAATTACTTTAGAAATATATTCTCTGGGCCGTCATTGGGTATATAGTTTCCGTTCTCTTTATTATGTCAATTCAGTGAGACACGATAGTTATCTGCGAATATTTGTTGTTTCTAGTCGTTTCTTAGCCTTTCGGTCTGAATTATATACAGGAACTTTCTTCACAACCTATATTATATATAATACAAATATAGTAAATTTCGTAAATTTGTAAACTATTATTTGTATTCTTCTGATATAATAATTAGTATTCAATAATAAACAGTATAAATAGCGAATTTATAGAATAAATCGTTATATATAATAATGTAACAAATAATTTACTATATTTAAGGAATAATATGAAGATAGCAACAATAGATATTGAAGGAGACGGCCTTTCTAAGGACTTAAATCAGAAATTGTTTAAGAATGGTGGTCATTATGATCCAGATACACGTTTATGGTGTATTACATTTACAGATGATAATGGAACTGATACTTATGTTTGTAAATTACCGCCAATTCCTAGACCTGGCAGAAAGGCTTATCATGAAGTAGCTACAAAGGTTCCTAATGAAATTAATGGACATAGGATAACTGAAGTAACAGATTATTGGAGTTTCTTAGATACTATATATTTATTGTTGAAACGCTATAAGCTTAGCGGTTATAAGATTTGTTTCAAAGGTTATGGTAAATATAATTATGACAAAGATATGTTGGAAATTATATTTAAGAAGTTTAATATAGATACTGATATATTAGATTGCTTAATAAATGCTCATAAATCAACCGTGGGACGTTGGAAAGAGACAGATAAGCAAATACATACCGGAATTAGAATACCAAACCAGGAATACATTATAAACGGAATTAAACACAACATTGAAGATAGTATACAATTATATAATTTGGTAATGGAATATGTACAGCGAACAGCAAATTGAAGATATGAAGAGAAGAGTCAGAGAACAAGATACTAAGGTATTTGATATTTGGCTAAATCAATACAATAACAAAGAAGATAAAGAGGAGTATTATGACCCAAGATACGATCAAGAATGATATTGAAGGAAGATGTTAAATAATGACCAGTAATGAATTAAATTTGATAGTAGAAACAATAAATAACTTATCAACACATTTAAATAATATAACTACTGCATTAAGCTGGATTATGGTTGCATTATGGACAATAGTAGTTATAAAGTTAATACAAGACAAATAAGGATTAGAATATGACTGATATACAAGCAGATATAATGGAAATCAAACAGACGTTGAAACAAATGCAGCAGGATATTAACACAATTAAGAATATAAATGCTGATTATTTCGATTGGAATTCTGACATTTATCAAGATGTACCACCATATATTCCAACACAAGGCTGCAGTTTAGAAGATCAAATGAATGCAATTAAGAAATATGACGAATATTGTGAAAGACATCCAGAGTTTATCGGTGGTTTAGTTAAAGGAGAATAATTAATGTGTGAATTCTGTGATAATAGAGATAAACGATTTGAGGACAATAAATTTGGTGGATATGATTCAAGGATATTTACCAAAGATAATATAATTAGATTATATAATCAAGGCGGATGGGATTTCGTTGAATTAAACTGTAAATTCTGTCCAATATGCGGAAAGAAATTAAATAAACAAGAGGAATAATAATGCAAATAATCGTATCAATGACAACATGGTCTAAGAGAATCGGAAGCTGCAAGCCAACTTTAGATTCAATTCTTAACCAGACTAGAAAGCCAGATTTAATTGAAATTAATCTTAGTTACGAACAATTCCCGAATGGAATGGCTGATATTCCTGAATTCTTGAAAGAAATGTCGGTAAAGATTTACTGGAAGGATAAGGATCAGCATGTATATGACAAGTTTCTTCCTACATGGAAGCGCCATCAAGGTGAAGATTTCATCGATATAACAGTTGACGATGACTGTCTATATGAATCAGAATATATCGAACAAGTAGCAAAGAATATGGAAGGATATGATTTCTTAGCATCACAGGATGATGTTGCAACTGCAGGTGAATGGATGTGTTACCGTTCAACTGTAACCGACAAGATGATTCCGTTCTTAACTGATCAGCTAATTGAAGATACACCACTCGATGATCACACAATTCTGTATTTATTACGTAAAGTTGGTGCTAAGCGTGGCCATAAGGTAGATGCAAAGGTAATTGACCAGAATCTGGGTTATGGATTCAGAAGATACTGGAATACACATCTTACCGAAGAAGAATGCACAAAGACCGCATGTGACTATCCACATGGAGAATTCGTAAAGGAATTGAATATATTACATAGATATGGTATTGTATGAGATTAAAGCGTAAAGCTAAGAAAGAAACTGATCCGAAAGTATTGTTTAGACGTTCTAAAGAATGGGCAACATTTAGACAAAGGATGAAGAAGAAACAGAAATACGACTATGTAACTGGTTCTCCGTTAGCCAAAGGCTTTAATTTACATCATCTTTGTGAAGACCCTAAACAATATTCTGATATATCGGATGAGTCCAGATTTGTTTGTTTAAATTCTACTAGCCATGTCGTTATTCACTATCTTTGGGGTGACGGAAAGAGAAGATATAACTGGAAAGAACGTCTTCAGAAACTTAAAGAATTGTGTGAAGCGATGGACGAATTTAACGATAACTAATTATTTAGTATAACAGCCTAGCTGGATTGGATTACTATCCGCTATAGCTAGCAAAGATTGTTCCTATTGAATAACATTTGTTTATTCGTGTGGGTTCGAATCCCACCTAGGCTGTACATTTAGGGATCGCATGAACCAAGGAGGCGAGAAGGCTTTGCAAGCCATCTGTGGTGGTTTCGATTACCACCGGTTCCATTATTAGCCAGTATGGCAGAGAGGCTGAATGCGCGTGACTGTAGATCACGTCCTTCAATAGGTTAACATCGGTGGTTCAAATCCATCTGCTGGCATAAGGATTATTTATGGCAACAAATAAGAAACAAATAAAGAGAGAAATCAACGAAGCACAAGAACCATTAAGAGATACAGCTAAAGATATTCCTTTACTCTTAGCGTGCATTCTTAAGGAACTTGAAGAGAATAATAAATATCTTAAATTATTGTCTAAGCTATCAGCTATAGATCATGGGATAGAATAATGAAACTGTTGGAATGGGTTAAAGAACAATTTAAAGATGGCGTAGAACTGTTTAGTGATACTAAGCAGGTTACACGTAATAATGTAACATTGTCTAGAGATTGTAAACGTTTACGAGCATGTAGTGTTGGTTTAATCTCATCCAAAGATGCACAAGAATGGTATAATGTATGCAGACTTAATTGTGATCCAGGAACAATTATAGAAGCATTTAATGACGAATGGATTGCTGTATATAATGATAATTTGACATTAGTTAAATTACAGTTAACTCAATCTTTACTTGATGAAAGATTTAATAAGTCGGCTAAGACATTAATGGATATACTTGAACGAAGGTCTAAAGATGAATGGGCTAAAGACCAGAAATCTTTGACAGTTTCACAGAAAGAGAAAGAATTATCGATTTCATTTACAGGAATGGATTAATGTATAATATATTGGATGTATTTGATTATAACCAACATTTCGTAGCTATGATGAATATTATTAACTTTGCGAAATTAAATAAGCCCACTAAAGGACATAAACATCATATTATTCCACGTTCTTGGTTTAAACGGAATGGCTATGAAATAGATAATAGTAAAGATAATTTAATACTATTAACAGCCGAAGACCATCTTAAAGTGCATAAATTAGCTGTATTATGTGCCAAAGATACCTATATTAAAGGCGCAATGTTAGCTGCAGTTGGATTGTTAAGCGATGGTGAAAGGCCATTAGGCATTCATCCTTCAGAAGAAACTAAAGCTAAGATTAAAGCCTCAGTACATAAATGGT
>Ga0265299_10001210_pt1 | contig 30325 bp, 19 predicted proteins | sample AusTroGonzalo_MG_4_FD_193485 | JGI IMG/M metagenome (GOLD analysis project Ga0265299, IMG submission 193485) | Bovine rumen microbial communities from tropical cattle in Woodstock, Queensland, Australia - Gonzalo_02 | ecosystem: Host-associated > Mammals > Digestive system > Stomach > Rumen ... | reverse complement strand
ACCAGGTCTTTAATCTCTTTGAGTGTCATTTCAAAAATGGTTTTCTATAAATGTTTTGAAAAAATAATCCGCAAAGATACTTTTTTTTTAAATGTCACGTTCACCTAATGTTTTATGTTTTTTGTGTACTTTTGCCGCCGCATTTTCTATAACCCATAACCTATAACCAATAACCTTTAATAATGAACGTATTAGGAATTTGCATTTTAGTGAGCGTCGTGATATTGGTCGCAGGCGCCGTGTACGTCACGAAGATGGTGATGGAAGCGAAGGCGAAAATCGCCGCATTGGAGAACAGCAAGGACAACCGGGCGGTGATGCTGCCGCTGCGGCTGCAGGCCTACGAGCGCATGGCTCTCTTTTTGGAGCGCATCGACCCGAACCAGTTGGTGCTGCGCATCCATAACACCGGCCTTACTGTCTTGCAGGAACAGAACCTCCTGCTGACGGCCATCCGCAGCGAATTCGAGCACAATATTTCGCAACAGATCTACCTCTCCGACGCCGTGTGGCAGCGGGTGTGCGAGGCCAAGAGCGACATCGAATCCATCATCACCACCGTGGCCGCCGACTATGACAAGGACGCCGACAGCCGCGAGTTCGCCGAAATGGTGTTGACGGTCACAGCTCAGAAACCTGTGGTGGAACTGGCCATCCAGATTCTAAAGACCGACATGCAAAAATGGGCGTATTAGCCTTTGGCTTTTGGCTTTTGGCTTTTAGTTTTTAAAATGATTGCTGAACTGAATGTATTTTTTGTATTTTTGCGCCACTTTTTTATACCCAAACATAAAAAAATTAAGAACGTAGTATTATTATGAACAACGCGAATTATGTTTTCAGAGAGCCGCAGAACGAGCCGGTTTTCTCCTACGCGCCCGGTACGCCGGAAAGAGCCCTGTTGCAACAGGAATTAGACAGACAGTATAACCAAGAAATTGAGATTCCGTTGATCATCGGCGGTAAGGAAGTCCGCACCGGTGACATGGGTCAAGTGGTGATGCCCACCGAGCACAACCACGTGCTGGCCAAATACCACAAAGTGGGTGCCAAAGAGGTGCAGATGGCCATCGACGCAGCCATGGCCGCCAAGAAGGACTGGGAGGAGACCCCCTGGATCCAACGCGCTTCCATCATGATGAAGGCCGCCGAGCTGCTCGCCACCAAATACCGCTATATCCTGAACGCCTCCTGTATGCTGGGCCAGGGCAAGAGCCCCATGCAGGCCGAAATCGACTGCCCGTGCGAGGCCATCGACTTCCTGCGTTTCAACACCTATTTCGCTTCCCAACTCTACAGCCAGCAGCCCATCTCCGACCACGCCACGCTCAACCGCAATGAATACCGCGGCATGGAAGGTTTTGTGTATGCCATCACTCCGTTCAACTTCACCTCTATCGCGTTGAACCTCAACGTGGCTCCCGCTCTGATGGGTAACGTCACCATCTGGAAGCCCTCCACCACGGCTATCCTCTCCAACTACTACCTGATGAAACTCCTCCAAGAGGCCGGTCTTCCCGACGGCGTCATCAACTTCCTGCCCGGCAGCGGTTCCGTCATCAGCAGCGTGGCCTTCAAGTCACCGCATCTGGCGGGTATCCACTTCACCGGCAGCACCGGCACATTCAAGAGCTTCTGGAAGCTCATCGGTGAGAACATCGACATCTACAACACCTACCCGAAGATCGTGGGTGAGACCGGAGGCAAGGACTTCATCTTCGCCCACAAGACCGCTCCCGCACGCGAACTGGCCGTTGCCATCCTGCGCGGTGCCTTCGAGTATCAGGGTCAGAAATGCTCCGCAGCCTCCCGCGCCTACGTGCCCAAATCCATCTGGGACGAGACGCTGCAACATATCAAAGACATGATGAAGACTGTGAAGATGGGCGACGTCCGCGACTTCTCCAACTTCATCAACGCCGTCATCGACGAGAAGTCCTTCGACAACATCGCCGGCTATATCGACCGTGCGAAAGCCTCAAAGGACGCTGAAATCGTGCTCGGCGGCAACTACGACAAGTCGGTCGGTTACTTCGTGGAGCCCACCATCATCCTGGCCAAGACCACCACTTACGAGTCCATTTGTGAGGAGATCTTCGGACCGGTCATCACGGTGTACGTCTATGAGGACGACAAATATGAGGAAATGTTGCATGTTTGCGACGAGACTTCCCCGTACGCCCTCACCGGCTCCATCATCGCCCGCGACCGTTACGCCATCATGCAGGCTGAGAACATCCTGCGTCATTGCGCCGGCAACTTCTACATCAACGACAAGCCGACAGGCGCAGTGGTGGGTTGCCAACCCTTCGGCGGCGCCCGCGCTTCCGGCACCAACGACAAGGCCGGCAGCATCCTCAACCTCGTCCGCTGGATCAGCTCCCGCTGCATCAAGGAGACCTACGTTCCCGCTACGGACTACGGTTACCCGTTCCTCGGATAATCTGTTGATTGACAATATAGTAAAGGCCGTTGCCAAAACTGGTGATGGCCTTTTTTCGTATAAAGCGATAAAATTTGGTTTCAGGTTTCAAGTTTCAAGTTTCAGGTTTCAAGTTTCAAGTTTCAAGGGTTGATTTGAAACCTGAAACTTGAAACTAAAAAATTGTATCTTTGCCCCAACTTTAAAACCCCAGAACAATGAAAAGTCTCAAAATCATCAAGAAGGAATACCAGCGTGTCGGTTATGACGCGCAAGACATTGAACCTGTGGAATATACGGAAGGCTACGCCGAATATGACGACAACGGCCTCCTGCTCCGCGAGGAACGTTACGAACCTGACGGCTCCCTCAACACGCTGACCGTCAACACCTACGACGAAAAAGGGAACCTGGTGCAAACCGAGCAGTACGACCAAGACCATATTCTGCTGCAAAAGTCTGTGAACCAGTACGATGAGAACGGCCTTTTGGTGGCGCAAAGCAACTACTACGGCGATGCCTCCGACGAATATGTCACCAAGTTTTACTACGATGACGACAACAATGTGGTGAAACAGGAAGTTTATGTCAACGGGAAACTCGATTATGTGGAAAAAACGACCACATACAAAGACGGCCGTCCCGAAACCGTGACCGAGAACGATGACTACGGCAATGTCATGTATGTTCATCGTTATCAGTACGATGAGAAGGGGCAGGTTTCCGTTTACACCCGCGACGAGGTGCAGAACAACGACCGCCGCACTTACGAATTCACCTACAACGACAACGGCGACCGCGTCAAAGACCTCATCTACGACTACGACATGAAACTGATTGCCAAAGTCAACCGCACCTTCGACGAACAGAACCGCCAAATCGAAATTGTGGAGGAGGACCTCGACAGCTACCGCCGCATCACCATGGAGTATGACGGTGAGCGCGTGGTGAAAAACACGATGTTCAACAAGAATGGCGACATCACCGGCTGGGCTGAGTACGAATATGCCGACGACGGCCGCCAGAGCATGGCCCGCGAATTCATCCCCGACGAGGTCGAACCGGAGAATTTCCGCATGCTGCGCGAAACGGTCTATGTGAGAGGGTAGTAGACTTGAAACTTGAAATCTGAAACTTGAAACTTAAGGTTACACCAATCTCGCATCCCACGTCTTAAACTTGACTTTGGTCTTGTTGTCTTTTGCCTAAAAAATCGTATCTTTGCCGCCTTAAAATTTCAAACCGATGTTACAGATTCAACTTTTAAGAGAAAATCCCCAAGAGGTTATTGACAGACTGAAAATCAAGAATTTCGACGCTACGGAGTTAGTGGCTGAGATTCGTGAACTGGATAGCGAAAACCGCAACCTGAAGAAAAAAATCGACGACAACCTGATGGCGCAGAACCAAGGCGCGAAGAAGATCGGGCAACTCTTCAAAGAGGGCAAGCGCGACGAGGCTGAAGCCCTGAAAGCCGAGATGGCCACGCTGAAGGAGAGCGAGCGCACCGACCGCGCTAAGCTGCAAGAGCAGGAAGAGTTGCTGCAAAGCAAGATGGTGCTGCTGCCCAACCTGCCCAACGCCGCCGTCGCTCCGGGCAAGGGCGCGGAGGACAACGAAATCGTTTACAAGCAGGGCGACGATTCCAATCTGCCGGAGGGCGCACTTCCCCACTGGGAACTCGTCAAGAAATACGACATCATCGACTTCGAGCTCGGCACCAAGATCACCGGCGCCGGCTTCCCCGTCTACAAAGGCAAAGGCGCCCGTCTGCAACGCGCCCTTATTGACTTCTTCCTCGACGAGGCCACGGCCGCCGGCTTCGTGGAAATCCAACCGCCCTACATGGTGAACGAGGATTCCGCTTACGGCACCGGCCAACTGCCTGACAAAGAGGGACAAATGTACCACTGCCAGGTCGATAACTTCTACCTCATCCCCACCGCCGAGGTGCCCGTCACCAATATCTACCGCGACGTCATCCTCAAGGAGAGCGACTTCCCGTTGAAAAACTGTGCTTACTCCGCTTGTTTCCGTCGCGAGGCCGGTTCCTACGGCAAGGACGTGCGCGGCCTCAACCGTCTGCACCAGTTCGACAAAATCGAAATCGTGACCATTGAGCACCCCGACCGCTCCTACCAGACGTTGGAGGAGATGACCAACCACGGCAAGATGCTGCTCACCAAATTAGGGCTGCCCTTCCGCGTGCTGCGTCTTTGCGGCGGCGACATCAGCTTCACCTCCGCCCTCACCTACGACTTGGAAGTCTATTCCAAGGCCCAGCAAAAGTGGTTGGAGGTCAGCTCCGTCTCCAATTTCGAATCCTATCAGGCCAACCGTCTGAAACTGCGGTACAAAGATGCCACCGGCAAGACCAAACTGGCGCACACGCTCAACGGCAGCGCATTGGCATTGCCGCGCGTGCTCGCCGCCCTGTTGGAGAACAACCAGACCGACAAGGGCATCGTCATCCCCGAAGTGCTCCGTCCCTATACCCGCTTCGACATCATCGACTAACCTTCGATGAAAAGACTGCTCGTCATACTGCTGCTGCTTGTCACCTGCGGCGGTCCCCTGCTGGCGCAACAAAGCCAGGAGGAGCAGCTCGCCATGCAGTATTACAAGGATAAGGAATACGACAAGGCTGTGGAACTTTTCGAGAAAATCCACGCCAAAAAGCCGGATTCCTACATCTATTATTATTACTACTACTGCCTTTTGGAGCTTGAACGCTACGACGACGCGGAGAAAATGCTCAAAAAGCAGGTGAAGGCCTACCCCAACGTGCAACGCTACAAGGTTGACCAAGGTTACGTGTACGAGCGTGCCGGCGACAACGCCAAAGCCGAGAAAATCTATCAGGAATGTTTGAAAAACATGCCGGCCAAGGAGACCTCTGTCAACGAGCTCTACAATGCCTACATGTCGCGAGGCAAATACGAGTACGCCGCCGATGCGATTCTCAAAGGCCGGAAAATGCTCAACAACGAACAGCTCCTGTCCAAAAGCCTCATCAGCCTCTACAAAATTCTGCACCAGAACGATAAAATCGTGGACGAAATTATTGCCTTGGTGAAGACCGACAACGAAAAGTACCAGAAAGACGTGGAAGCGGCTATCCAAGATTTGTTGTTGGATGACGAGGACAACGAACAATACATGTCCATCCGAACGGCCTTGCAGAAATTCTCCCAAAAGAATCCTAACAACATTCTTTGTATCAAAGAGTTATATTGGATAAGCCAATTACACAAAGACTTTGAAGAGGCGTTGATTCTCGCCAAGTCGTTGGACAAGCGGCTGAAGATGGAGGGTATTTTCACCTACGAATTGGCCACCGTGGCCGCCGACAACCGCGACTACAACACGGCCATCGAAGCGCTGAACTACATCATCAAGCAGGGCGAAGATGCACATAACTACGTGCAAGCGAAGATGAAAATCTTGGATGTCAAGTACATGCAACTCATCGCTTCCTCGCCGGTAAAGATGGTTGATGCCGTGAACCTGGAGCAGGACTTCAAGAAAGCCTTGGACGAAAACGGTCTCCACTCCGGCACGATGGACTGGATTCGCAAGTACGCGCACCTGCTGGCCTTCTACGTCAACAAGCCGCAAGAGGCAATGGATGTGCTCAACCAGGCCATGGCCGCCACCCGCGACAACAAGGAGAAGAACCAATACAAGATCGATCTCGCGGATGTTCAGCTATATACCGGCGAGATCTGGGATGCCTCCCTGAACTACTCGCAGGTTGACAAGGACATGCCCAACGATGTGTTAGGCAACGAGGCCAAGTTCAAGAACGCGAAACTGTCGTTCTACATCGGCGAGTTTGCATGGGCGAAGAGCCAGCTCGATGTGCTTGCCGCCGCCACCACCAAACTCATCGCCAACGACGCCATCTACACCTCCATGCTCATCTCCGACAACTTGGAGGAAGAGGAAGATGTGGACGAGGACGATACCACGGCGGCGGGACTGTTCAACCATTCCGAGGGCAACCTCGCGCTGAAAATGTACGCCAAAGCCGAATTCCTGATTTTCCAGAACAAGGACGACGAAGCGTTGAAAGCCCTTGATTCTGTGATGATTCTCTCCCCGTTCGGCACGCTGGTGGATGACGCGCTCTACCAGAAAGCCCTCATCCTCATCAAGCAAAAGAACTACTTGGAAGCCGAAAAGCTGCTCAAACGGGTTGTGGAGGACTTCGGTGACCAGCTTTTGGCCGACGACGCCCTGTTCCAGCTGGCCGAGTTGTACGAATATTACCTCAAAGACGTCAACCAGGCCATGGAATATTACCAAAAAATCCTCAAAGACTACAGCGACAGTCTTTACGTGGTACAAGCGCGCGCCCGCTACCGCGCTTTGCGTGGCGACAACCTAAATTAACAGCCATGCGAATCGTCTCCATTGAGGACATCCGGGACATCTATATCAAAGCCTGCCAGCGCGGTATCCCCTTCCTGCTCAGCAAATTGTCTCCGTCGTCCGACCAAAGGACCAAGAGCAGTTTCAACCAAACGGACATCCCTGTGGCGTACTGGTCGCAAATCCCTCTTGTGAGAAAACGGTGGAATGTGATGATTACAGGCGATGAGAACATGGAATTCGAAGAATACACCTCCCGGAAGCTGTCGCTGACACAACCCGGGGTGAAAATGCTGTCCGTAGGTTCGGGTGTCTGCAGCCATGAGCTCCGTTTCGCCGCACAGAACCCCAACTGGGAAATCACCTGCATCGACTTTTCCGAGAAACTGCTGCAAGAAGCCGCACAGAACGCCCGAGAGAACGGATTGTCCAACATCCGGTTTGTGGCGGAGAACATTTACCGTTACGAACTCCCCGAAAATGCCTACGATATAGTTTTCTTCAACGCCTCGCTGCACCATTTCAAAAACATGGACACCTTCCTTGAGCGAATGCGCAAGACGTTGAAACCCTCTGGCTATCTGGTTATCAACGAGTTTGTGGGTGCCAACCGGATGTTGTACGACAAAACGCAAATAGAGGCCATCAACGAGGGATTGCAACTATTGGACAAATCCTACCGCACGATATACCGCACCCGTCTGACCAAAAACCGCTATTACGGCTCGGGATTGCTGCGAATGCTGATTTCCGACCCCTCGGAGTGCGTTGAGTCGGAGCGCATCCTGCCGGAAATACACCGGCTGTTCACCACCGTTGAGGAAAAAGGGTACGGCGGGAATATCCTGATGCCGCTGCTGAAGGATCTGTCGCACCATTTCATGGCATGCGGGCCGCAGGAGGAGGAGACCCTGCGCACGCTTTTCGCACTGGAAGACGAATACCTGCAGCACCACACCAGCGACTATCTCTTTGGGATATATGCCAAGTCGTAAATCTTGGCAAGATTTTTGTATCTTTGCCGCTTTATTTTTGAAAAGGTATAATCATACACTATGGCAAATTTTTTGACGAAACTGTTTGGCACTAAGGCCGATAGAGATATGAAGGAACTCCAGCCGCTGCTCAAGAAAACCCTGGCGGCCTATGAGACCATCAAAGACCTGTCCATCGACGACCTGCGTCATAAGACCGTGGAGTTCCGCGAGAAAATCCGCACGGCCACCCAGGCCGAGGAAGACCGCCTCGCTGAACTGCGGACTTATCTGGAAACCAACTACGACATCCCCGTGGAGGAAAAAGAGAACACCTACAAGGAGATTGAGAAGTTGGAGGATAAAATCTATTCCACTACGCAGGACATCCTCAACGAAATTCAGCCGGAGGCCTTCGCCGTGATGAAGGAGACCGCCCGCCGCTTCAAAGACAACGATGTCATCACCGTGACCGCCACGCAGCACGACCGCGACCTAGCCGCCAAACGCGAATGCGTCACCATTGAGGGCGACAAGGCTTACTACCAAAACCAATGGATGGCTGGCGGCAACATGATCCAGTGGGACATGTGCCACTATGACGTGCAGCTCATTGGCGGTATTGTGCTTCACCAAGGTAAAATCGCCGAGATGGCCACCGGTGAGGGTAAGACGCTCGTCGCTACCCTGCCTGTCTACCTCAACGCACTGCCAGGCAAGGGCGTCCACGTGGTGACCGTCAACGACTACCTGGCCAAGCGTGACTCCGAATGGATGGGGCTGCTTTACGAATTCCTCGGCCTTACCGTGGACTGCATCGACAAATACGAGCCCAACTCCGACGACCGCCGCCGCGCCTACAATGCCGACATCACCTACGGCACCAACAACGAGTTCGGCTTCGACTACCTGCGTGACAACATGGCCCGCAACATCGGCGAGCTGGTGCAGCGTCCACACAACTACGCCATCGTCGATGAGGTGGACTCCGTGTTGATCGACGATGCCCGTACCCCGTTGATTATTTCCGGTCCTACGCCCAAGGGCGACCAACAGGCTTTCGACCAGTACAAGCCCATCGTGCAAAAACTGTACGAGGCACAGCGCGTCTATGTGGCGCAGATTCTCACGCAGGCCAAGAAAATGCTGGCCGAGAATCCCGACCCGAAGCCGCAAGACGAAAGCGCCATGCTGCTGCTCCGCGCGCACCGCGGCCTCCCGAAAAACAAAGCTCTCATCAAGTTCCTCAGCGAACCCGGTATGAAGCAGGTGCTGCAGCGCACGGAATCCTTCTTTATGCAGGACCAGAACCGCAATATGCACCTCATTGATGACGAACTCTACTTCGTCATTGAGGAAAAACTTAACACCGTGGACATTATGGACAAGGGTATCGATGTCATCAGCAAGGATGCCGACGAGGCCAAGCTGTTCATCATGCCCGATGTAGGTGCGCAAATTGCTGATTTAGAGAAAGAAAACCTCACTCCCGAAGAGAAACTGGCCCGCAAGGAGGAGATCTATAACAACTACGCCGTTGCTTCCGACCGTATCCATACCGTACACCAACTGCTGAAAGCCTACACCATGTTCGACAAGGATGTGGAATACGTCATTATCGACAACAAGGTGAAGATTGTGGACGAGCAGACGGGCCGTATTATGGAGGGCCGCCGCTATTCCGACGGCTTGCATCAGGCCATCGAGGCGAAGGAAAATGTGAAGGTGGAGGCCGCCACGCAAACCTACGCCACCATCACCCTGCAGAACTACTTCCGCATGTACAAGAAGCTGGCCGGCATGACCGGTACCGCTGAGACGGAAGCGGGCGAGTTTTGGAACATCTACAAGCTGGATGTGGTGGTGATTCCGACCAACAAACCGGTAATCCGCGTGGATGCCAACGATTTGGTTTACAAGACCAAACGTGAGAAATATGCCGCCGTGGTGGATGAGATTCTGCGGCTGCACGAAGAGGGGCGCCCCGTTTTGGTGGGTACCACCTCCGTCGAGATTTCCGAATTGCTGTCCAACATTCTGACCCGCAGACATATACAGCATAATGTGTTGAATGCCAAGCTGCACAAGCGTGAGGCTGACATTGTGGCAGAAGCCGGTCGCGAAGGCACCGTGACCATCGCCACCAACATGGCCGGCCGTGGTACCGATATCAAGCTCACCCCCGAGGTGAAAGAGAAGGGCGGTCTGGCCATCATCGGCACCGAGCGCCATGAGTCACGTCGTGTGGACCGCCAGCTGCGCGGCCGTTCCGGTCGTCAAGGTGACCCCGGCAGCTCCCAATTCTTCGTCTCCCTCGAAGACGACCTCATGCGTCTGTTCGGCTCCGACCGTATCGCGAAAGTCATGGACAGCATGGGGCATCAGAACGGCGATGTCATCCAACACAGCATGATTTCCAAGTCCATCGAGCGCGCCCAGAAGAAAGTCGAGGAGAACAACTTCGGTATCCGTAAGCGTCTGTTGGAGTACGACGACGTGATGAACACGCAACGTTCCTCCATCTACCGCAAACGCCGCAACGCCCTCTTCGGCGACCGCCTCGCCATCGACATCTCCCAAATGATTCACGACGTGTGCGAAACCATCGTGGCCGATGCTTGGGAAGCCAAAGACTTCGAAAGCTTCAAGATGGCCATGATCACCACCTTCGGTTTCGAATCACCGTTCGAGGAACAATATTTCATGCAAGAACGGCAACGGGTGCTTGTGGACAAGCTCTTCCCCGTCGTTTATGACCATTACAAGGCGAAACTGCAAAAGATTGCCGAACAGGCCTATCCGGTCATTGAACGCGTCTATCTCGACCAAGGCGACCGTTTCCAAAACATCGCCATCCCGTTCACCGACGGCAAGAAGACCATCAACATTGTGGCCCCGCTGAAGAAATGCTACGAAACCAAGGGCCGCGAGGTGGGCCTCTCCTTCGAGAAGGGTATCACCCTCGCCGTCATCGACAACGCTTGGAAGGAACATCTCCGCGCCATGGACGACCTCAAGGAGAGCGTCCAAAACGCCTCCTACGAGCAGAAAGACCCGCTGTTGATTTACAAACTCGAGTCTTTCAACTTGTTCGACCAACTGCTGGTGCGCATTAGCGAAGAAATTGTCACCTTCTTGAATATCGGCAAGTTACCGATTGTGGAAGAGACCGAAATCAAGGAAGCCAAGCTGCCCGAGTCAGATGCCAAGAAACTGCAGACCGGCCGTCAGGAGATGGCTCGCGGTCGTCAGATGGCCCCGGGCAAACCCGCCAACGAGCCCTTCCGCGCCGAGAAGAAAGTCGGCCGCAACGACCCGTGCCCGTGCGGCAGCGGCAAGAAATACAAGAACTGCCACGGCCGCCTCGACCCTAACGCATAATGAAAAAAGTCATCCTTTCGGTCACGGAGGACCTCTATACCGACCAACGGATGGACAAAATGTCCCTTTTTCTGCACAAAAAGGGCTTTGATGTCACACTCGTCGGCCGCCGGTATGGAGATTCTCCTGTATTGTCTGCACGCCCGTACAAAACCAAACGGTTGCGGCTGCTCTTCCGAAAGGGATTTCTCTTCTATGCCGAATACCAGTTCCGACTGCTGCTCTATCTGCTCTTTCAGAAATGTGACCTATTGGTAGCCAACGATTTGGATACGCTTCTACCCAACTATCTAATCAGCAAGTGGCGCAAGAAACCGTTGGTGTACGACAGCCACGAATACTTTTGCGGCGAACTTTCGGTCATTAGCAAGCCTATCTCCTACAAGGTGTGGCACGGTATTGAACGCCGCATCTTCCCGAAGCTGAAAACCGTCATCACCGTGAGCCAATCCATTGTGGACCAGTACGAAAAGGAATACGGCATACGTCCCTATCTCGTTCGCAACATCCCGACGGTGGCCACCCCGGCTGTGACTGCCACGCGAGAAGAGTTGGGAATGCCGGCTGACAAGACCATACTGCTTCTGCAAGGCGCAGGCATCAATGAAGGACACGGGGTTGAAGACCTTGTGAAGGCAATGCAGCAACTCCCTGATTGCCATCTGTTTATCGTTGGAACGGGAACCATAATACCGCAGTTGAAACAGATGACGGAGACGTTAGGCTTAGGCGACCGTATCACGTTCATCCCCCGCCAAACCCGCGAACGGCTGTTCAACTACACTGCCCTTGCCGACATCGGGATTTGTCCAGGTAAGGACGTGGGTCCCAACGCCCGATACAGTTTGCCGAACAAGATTTTCGAATACATCAAAGCCGGCACGCCCATGGTGGTGGCCGACCTTCCCGAATGGGCGCGGGTGATGCGGCAATTCGATGTCGGAACGATTGCGGAGAATTTCACACCTGACACCATCGCCGCCGCCGTGAAGGAACTTTCCAATCCGGAGAGATTGGCCAAATGTCGCGAAAACTGCCACACCGCCGCCACGGAACTCACCTGGGAGAATGAAGAGAAGGTGTTGGAGGAGGTTTATGCGATGTATCAATAATGTTTTCCTCTGTAGAGCCGTGGTGCACCGCGGCTCTACGAAAGAAAACAATTGTTCATGCATATCGGTATTTTATGTACCTTTGCGACCGCTTTTTTCGGAATTAATCAACGTAAAAATTATGGAATATTATCAAGGCAAAACCGCATTCTTTCCCACTGTCGGGAAAATCAAATTCGAAGGAAAAGAGTCCAAAAACCCGCTGGCTTTCCACTATTATGACGAAAACCGCGTGGTGATGGGCAAGACCATGAAGGAACATCTCAAGTTCGCCATGGCTTATTGGCACACGCTTTGCGCCGATGGTGTCGACCAATTTGGCGGTCCGACGAAGACCTTCCCGTGGAACAATGCCGCCGACCCGATTTCCCGCGCCAAGCTCAAGATGGACGCGGCTTTCGAATTCATGACCAAATGTGGCATTCCCTACTACTGCTTCCACGATGTGGATGTGGTGGAATCGGGCGATACGCTGGCCGAGTTCGAGAAGCGGCTCGCCACAATGGTGGAGCACGCCAAAGGGCTTCAGGAAGCCACTGGCAAGCAACTCCTGTGGTCTACAGCCAATGTTTTCGGGCATAAGCGGTACATGAACGGTGCGGCCACCAATCCCGATTTCCACGTCACGACGTTTGCCGCCACGCAAATCAAGAACGCCATTGACGCGTGCATCGCCTTGGGCGGTCAGAACTACGTCTTTTGGGGAGGTCGTGAGGGATATATGTCGCTGCTCAACACTGACATGAAGCGTGAGAAGGAGCATCTTGCCATGATGCTGACGATGGCCCGCGACTACGGCCGCAAGCAGGGTTTCAAGGGCACCTTCCTCATCGAACCGAAGCCGATGGAACCGACTAAGCATCAATACGATGTGGATGCCGAAACCGTCATCGGATTCCTGCGCCACTACGGATTGGACAAGGACTTTGCCCTGAATATTGAGGTCAACCACGCGACCTTAGCTGGTCACACCTTCGAACATGAGCTGCAGTGCGCCGCTGATGCGGGTATGCTGTGCAGCATTGACATCAACCGTGGCGACTACCAAAACGGTTGGGACACCGACCAGTTCCCGATTGACATCTACGAACTGACGATGGCGTGGTTAGTCATCCTGCAGGGCGGCGGATTCACCACCGGCGGTACCAACTTCGACGCCAAAACGCGCCGCAACTCCACCGATTTGGAGGACCTCTTCTACGCGCACATCAGCGGCATGGACGCCTTCGCCCGGGCGTTGCTCACCGCCGCTGCCATCCTCGAACATTCCGACCTCCCGAAGATGCGTGCCGCCCGTTACTCCTCCTTCGACGAGGGCAACGGCAAGGCTTTCGAAGAGGGCAAGCTTACGTTGGAGGATATGCGCAACATCGCCCTGCAACTTCCTGAGCCGAAACAGATTAGCGGCCAGCAGGAACTGTACGAGATGATCGTGAACATGTACGTGTAATTTGTGTATTTTTGCCATTTCAAAAACAACCTCATTATGAAGAAAGTAATCCACACCAACAACGCACCGGCCGCCATCGGGCCGTACAGCCAGGCCATCGAAGCCAACGGCATGCTTTTCATTTCCGGTCAGATTCCCGTGAATCCCGCCGACGGCACTGTGCCTGAGGGCATTACCGCCCAGACCGAGCAGGTGATGAAGAATATCGCCGCCATCCTCGACGAAGCTGGTTACACTTTCGACAACGTGGTGAAAACCACCTGTCTGCTCAGCGACATCGCCAACTTCGGCGCGATGAACGAGGTCTATGCGACCCGCTTCCCCTCCAACCCGCCCGCCCGCGCCGCCTTCGCCGTGCGCGACCTCCCCAAGGGCGTGATGGTCGAAATCGAAGTAATCGCCGCGAAATAGCTATTGGCTATTAGCTATTGGCCATTGGCTAAAAGCTAATAGCCATTGGCTAAAAGCCAAAAGCCAAAGGCCAACAGCCGATGAATTACCTAACCGTCGATAAAGTCTCCAAATCGGTGGGGGAGAAAGAACTCTTCCACCAAATTACGTTTGGGCTGGAGAAAGGGCAAAAAAGTGCTCTCATCGCCCGCAACGGGACCGGAAAAAGTACGCTCCTCAATATCATCGCTGGATTCGACACCCCCGACGAGGGACAGGTGATCATCCGCAATGACATTGTGGTTTCGTATTTGCCGCAACGGGATGACTTTAACGACGACAGCTCGGTGTTGGACACCCTTTTCGACACACAGACGCCTGTCTTCGAAGCAATTAAGGAGTACGAGACCTGCCTCACGCTGATGGAGAGCGGCCATGAGGTGCCGCAGGAGCGCATGGAGAAGGCTATTTCCGACCTCGACCGACTGCAGGCGTGGGACTACGAGGCGAAAGTCAAGGAGATTTTGTCGAAATTCGGTATCCAGGACGTGCTTAAAAACGTGGGCGAACTCTCCGGCGGACAGCGCAAAAAGGCCGCCCTCGCCAAAACCCTCATCGCCGACACCGACCTGCTCATCCTCGACGAGCCAACCAACCATCTCGACATCGAGATGACCGAATGGCTGGAAAACTACCTCTCTTCCGCCAACATCACCCTGCTGATGGTCACCCACGACCGTTCCTTCCTCGACCGCGTATGCAACGACATTTTCGAGCTTTCCAACGGCAATCTGTACCATTATCGGGGCAAATACGACTACTTTTTGGAGAAAAAGGCCGAACGGTTGGCTAATGCCGCTGCCGAACAGGAGAAATTGCGGCAGCTTTATCGTCGCGAGCTTGCATGGGTACATACCTCCCCGCAAGCCCGCACCTCCAAGGCCCGTGCACGCATCAACAATTTCGAAAAGTTACAGGAGCAGGTAAGCGTGCGCAGCGAGGCCGCCCCCGAAGCATTCAAGGTACAGTCCGAGCGAATTGGCCACAAGATTCTGGAAATCAGCCATCTGGACTTTGCTTATCCGGACCAGACCATCGTCAAGGATTTCTCCTACATCTTCAAAAGAGGAGAAAAGTGCGGCATTGTGGGCAAAAACGGCTCCGGCAAGAGCACCTTCCTGAAGATGATTATGGGCGAGGTAATTCCCGACGGCGGCAAAATCACCCCCGGACAGACCGTCAAGTTCGGCTACTTCTCGCAGAACGGGATGGAATACGCCGGCAACAAAATCGTATTGGAGTTAGTGAAGGAGCACGCTGAGGTGATTCGCATGGACAACGGCAATTACATGAGTGCCAGCAACTTCCTGAACCATTTCGGATTCCCCTATGGTCTGCAATACACCTACTACAACGACCTCAGTGGCGGCGAGAAACGGAAACTTCACCTGCTCATCACGCTGCTGAAAAACCCCAATTTCCTCATCCTCGACGAGCCCACCAACGACTTCGACATTGACACGCTAAACCTGTTGGAGGACTTCCTCGGCAATTTCGAGGGCTGTCTGCTCATCGTCTCCCACGACCGCTGGCTGATGAACAAGTTAGTGGACCACCTGTTCGTGTTCGAAGGCGACGGCATTATCCGCGACTGTTGGGGCAATTACGAGGATTACCGTCAGCAGCGCGAAAAGGAGTTGCGAATCCAGAAAAGGATTGAGAAGGCCTCGCGCCCTGAGCCGATGAAAGCACAACGCACACCACAACCCAACAAGCTAACCTACAAGGAGAAACGAGAATTGGAAGCCTTGGAAACCGACATCGCCAATATGGAAATCGAGAAGAAAATTCTCGAAGAGAAGATGTCGATTGGCAAAGGCACGCCCGAAGATTTCGCCGAGTGGGGCAAACGTTACAACGAACTCAACCAGCTTTTGGACGAGAAGACCGAACGCTGGATGGAACTATCCGAAAAAGAAGGTTAGCCATGCACTATTTCTACGCCCCCGACCTGTCGCAGCCTTTTGTTACGTTAAGTAACGAAGAATCAGAACATTGCGTGCGTGTCATGCGTCATCGCGAAGGCGATATCGTGCGCATCACCGACGGGTGCGGGCACGTAGTAGAAGCGATTATCGCGGAGGCGCATCCCAAAAAGTGTCTGTTGGAAATCAAGGCACACCTTACCGAAAACATACTGACCCACAACGGGTTGCATCTCGCTATTGCGCCCACCAAGAATGCCGACCGCATGGAGTGGCTGTTGGAGAAGGCCATTGAGATCGGTATCTGCTCGCTGACATTCCTGCAATGCGACCACTCCGAGCGCACACACCTCAACCTCGACCGGCTACAACGGTTGGCTGTTGCTGCGCTGAAGCAATCGCAGACTGCGTGGCTGCCGCCGCTTAAGATGATGAAGTTCGCGGATTTCATCCAACAAAACACAGACACACAAGCTGATAAGTATATCGCTTGGTGTGATGAAAACAATCAGCGGCAACTGGTGAAGATGCCGCGTAATTATCCTGAAATGATTTTATTGATCGGTCCCGAAGGCGACTTCAGTGAAGAGGAAATCACCCTTGCGCGGGAGTCCGGCTATATTGAAGTAAAACTCGGCGACCGGCGACTGCGTACGGAAACAGCGGGGCTTTATGGATGCCTTGCTGCATCAATAAATCTATTGCGGAAATAATGCGGAAAAGGCGGAAAAGTGCGGAAATTTATAACAGGTTTCCGCACTTTTCCGCCTTTTCTGCGAATGTTTCCGCAATATTACTGGAAGAATTGTCTGACGCGATTGAACACGCTCTTGTCTTTCTTGCCGGGCTTCGGCACAAAATTCTCGTGTGTGCTCAGTTGCTCCAACATCGCTTTTTCCTCCTTGGTCAGGGACTTCGGGGTCCAAACATTGACATTGACGATGAGGTCGCCGACAATGCGTGAGTTGACCTGCGGTAATCCCTTTCCTTGCAAACGTAGGATTTGTCCGCTTTGCGTGCCGGGCGCAATCTTGATTTTAACCTTGCCGGTAAGCGTGGGCACCTCCACGGAAGCGCCAAGTGCGGCCTGCGGAATGCTGACGTAATAGTTGAGGTAGAGGTTGTTGCCGTCGCGCTCGAAGACGTCGTGGTCGGCCACCTCAAAGACAACGAGCAGGTCGCCGTTGACACCGCCCCGTTGCGCGGCATGTCCCTTTTGCGGCACCGTCATCTGCATGCCGTTGTCCACGCCGGCGGGGATGTTGATGGTAATGACCTCCTCGCCCGACACTGTGCCGTTGCCGTGGCAGTGCGGACAGGGATCTTTGACAATCTCGCCGCTGCCGCCGCACTTCGGACAGATGCTGGCCTGCTGGATAATGCCGAACACGCTGCGCTGTTGCCGAACGACCTGACCGCTGCCGTGGCAGTCGGGACAGGTGGTGACCCCGTGGTCGTCCTTTGCACCGGTACCATGACAATGCGGGCACGGCACTTGCTTGTTAATCTTGACTTTCTTCTCCATCGGAGCGGCCACCTCTTCAAGGTTCAGCTTCACCTTGATGCGGATGTCGCCGCCACGGCGCACACGCCGTTGCTGACCGCCACCACCGAAGCCGCCACCGAAGTTAAATCCGCCGAAGCCGCCACCAAAACCGCCACCGAACACATCGGCAAAGTGGCTGAAGATGTCGCTGAAGTTCATGCCGGAGAAGTCGCTGGCTTCGGCACCCATACCGGCGTGGCCGAACTGGTCGTAACGCGCCTTCTTGTCGGGATTGCTCAGCACATCGTACGCCTCTGCGGCCTCCTTGAATTTTTCCTCCGCCTCCTTGTCGCCAGGGTTGCGGTCGGGATGGTATTGCATAGCCTTCTTGCGGTAGGCCTTCTTTATCTCGTCTGCTGAGGCCTCTTTCGAGACACCCAGCACCTCATAATAGTCTCTTTTTTCCATACTTATCTACCTAATATTTTAATTTTGTTACTTTGGCTGTTAGCTGTTGGTGAGTAATTTTGTGCCAAAGGCCAATAGCCAATAGCCAAAAGCCAAAATTACTGGCCGACCACCACTTTCGCGTAGCGGATGACCTTGTCTTTGAGTTTATAGCCCTTCTCCGTCACATCGATCACCTTGCCTTTGTCTTCCTCTTTCTGTGCCGGGAAATGGGTGACGGCCTCGTGGAAGTCGGTGTTGAATTCCTCGCCCTTGGCTTGGATTTCTTCCACGTCGAAGCGTTTCATCATTTGAAGCAACTTATTGTAAATCAGATTAAAACCTTCCTTGATAGAGTCAATATTGTCGGCTTTTTCGTTAGCGGTGATAGCACGCTCGAAGTCGTCGATAATAGGCAGAATGCTCACAATCACCTTCTCGGAAGCGGTGGAAATCAGGTCAAGTTTCTCCTTGCTGACCCGTTTCTTGTAGTTGTCAAATTCGGAAAAGAGGCGCAGGAAACGGTCGTTGAGTTCTGCCTTCTCGGCATTCAGCTTCTCAATTTCCGCCTGCAACTCCTGGATTTTTTCTTTGTCTTTGTCCTTCTTTTTGCCAAAGAAACCTTTCTTATTTTTGTCAGTATTCTCCTCTTTTTCCGACAAATTGTCAGTATTTTCCTGTTCTTCCACATTCAGTTCAGGCTCTTGTACCTGTTCTTCCTGAATCTTATTTTCTTGATTCTCTTCCATATTACGTTTATTTTCAATTACTTACATACACAATTAACCAGCGGTATCGAATGATTGTTTCGAACCGCCGCTGTCATATAGCAAATAATTTGCCAAAAATGTAGAGCCGTCATAATATGGCGGCTCTACAAAAAAATGTATTTTTGCCGAACAAAACCTCAACAAGGTGAAAGCCATCAAATTCATACTCTGTGGGTTATTGTTGTGTTCGCTGGCCGTCGGGCTGCGAGCGCAGTGCCCGGATTTTATGGATTTGAACAGTGAAAATGTGCGCTGCTATTATGGAATGACCTACAATCCTATGTTAGACACAGGGGTGGTGGCTGGACGACATTCTCTCATTACGCAGCAGGGCACCGACTTTCGGACGAATCACGAACTGCCGCTTCTTCCAGCGGGTGAAACTGCTGTCATAAGGTTAGGAAACGACCTGTCAGGGGCGGAAGCCGAATCTATCGTATATACCTTCACCGTTGACCCCGACAACTCCATCTTACTGATAAAATATGCCGTGGTGCTGGAAAATCCCAATCATGAGAGTCCGTCACAACCCCGTTTCATCATCCGGATGCTTGACGAGAATAACGAACTGCTTGATCCTTGTATGGAATATGACGTCACCTCGTCCGACAATCTTCCTGGTTTCCAGTCGTTTGGAAGTATCCAATGGAGACCTTGGACCAACAACGGCTTTGACCTCTCCACGTATGCAGGAGAGACCGTCAAGTTGCAGCTCATCACCTACGATTGCAGTTGGGGCGCCCACTTCGGATACGCCTACTTCACGGCCTCCTGCATCAGCAACCGGCTCTCCTTGGATAGCTGCGACGGAAACCAAGTCACCTTGTCCGCGCCTGCGGGTTTCGAAAGTTACAACTGGAGCAACGGTGCCACCACGGAAACCACCACCTTTACCGTGCAGGGCAATTCGACCGTCAACTGCGCCATAAGCACCGTCACCGGATGCCTGTTCACGCTTTCCGCCATCATCACCTCGCAGAATATCCCGGGAGCGGACCTCGTCTTGTACGATACAATCTGCGAAGGGGAACCGTATCAGGACAACGGCTTCGATCTGCCACCCGTTGACCATCCTGGAATCAACGTTTTCCACAACACATACGTCAACCTATCCAACTGTTCCGACGACATTACCGCGACGCTCTACCTCTATGCGAAACAGCGTTATTTCCATATCTATGACATGGCTTGCGAAGGGAACAACTATGACGACAACGGGTTCCATTTCACAAATCTGACAGTGGGCGAAATCGTTGATACTAACTATGTTACTATTGCTAACGATTGTGATTCCATTACGGTGTTGCATCTCACTGTCAATTCCTCTTTTACATTGGATAATGTTATCAACGGTCCGACAGAGGTTTGCAGTAACACATCGGGAAATTACTATTTGGCTAATCCGTTAGGGCTCACCTCCTACTTTTGGAATGTTCCTGACGGGGTGGAAATCGTTTATGGGCAAGGTACCAGCGTCGTCCAGCTTTTTTTCTCGCAGACGGCGCCCAACCCCTCGCATATTTCGCTGACGGGCGCTAACGGGTGCGGAAATGGCTCCACCCCGCTTGATGTGACGGTACATCCTTCCTATATGAATATTGTTCACGATACGGTGTGTTCGGGAGAGACCTATTCGCAGTATGGCTTTGACCTCGGAGTATTGAACGAAGCAGGAAATTTTGTACATACACGGACGGAAAGCTCTGCTTTCGGCTGCGAAAATGTTGATATTCTGCTTCTTTTCGTGTCGGAAACCCCGCCGTTGTCGGTCCTTGCCGATCCGCAGGAGCTTTGTTTGGGCGAAACGACCGAACTGCATGCCGCAGGTTCGCAATCGTCCGTAACCCTGTTATCGCAGTTGCCGAAAGTTTGGGTGGGCGACATCCTCTGCACCGACAACAGTTTTGTGCATCCGCAAGACTGGCCGTGCGACAAAACAGCCATGGGGGTCGTCTTTTATGTGGATAGTACCGGTAAGCATGGATGGGCGGTCAATCTGCAAGACGAACCCAACACCTATTCCTGGGGCATTATCTCTACTTCATTGGAAAACCCCGCGCTAACCTACTACAACTACGGGAGATTCGCGATGGAGGATATGAACGGGCTCACGAACACGTTCGTCATCCGGCAGAATGGCAACAGCAATGATTTCCCGGCCGCATACGCCGTGGATTTTGACCAGGGCTGGTATCTGCCTGCCTCCGGACAAGCCTATCACCTTTATGCCGAACTACCTCGGGTGAACAGCTCTTTGCAATTGGCTGGAGGAACCCCTTTCCCGATGAATTCGTCGTGGGTTTATTGGACTTCTACGATGAATTTCATCAACCATGCGTGGGTGCTGGACAATCAGCATGGACTTAATTATTCGGAGATGAACTATCCGCATTTGGTGCGAAGCGTTCGCAGTTTTTAAAACCTGGAAATGATGAAGAAAGTGCTCTTGTTGGTGTTTATGCAGCTCCTCTTCGGATGGACCTCCGCCCAAATCTATCATGTGGGCGATTTGTACACTGCCGAGGACGGTTCCAAGGGCATTGTCTTCTATGTGTTTCCTGACGGCAGCGGATGGGCCGTGGCACTCCAAAACTTACCGGACAAACCTTGGATCCCCCCTCCTTACGCAGACATCCCAAACCTTCCGAATCTCAATGGCGAATACCCACAGACCCTTTTGGCGGATACGGCGGGATATTCCAACACTCAAATCATTCGTGAGTTCGTGGGTGCAGGTGCCCAATGTGCTGCCAATGCCGTGGATTTTGAGAACGGATGGTATCTGCCAGCCATCGGACAATTGTGCATTCTTTATGCCCAACTGCCTTTGATAGAGCAGTCTCTGCTTTCCGCAGGGGGAAGTTCTTTGGTGGGAATCGACTATTTTAGCAGCTCCGAATCCGATTATGCAGTCTGGGCGGTCAACTTCTCAAACGACCTTCCCAGTACCAGTGATGGCTATTCATTCATCTATTCGCATTCGGGAGAAATCCAAACCGTAACAAAGACACTTCCTTTCCTCTCCAGAGCCATACGTACTATTCCGGCTCCGGTGAACCATTACGACACCACCCTGACTTATCTCTGGAATACGGGGGACACGGAACCCCATTTTCAAGTGACACCCGAACAGACCACCGATTATTCGGTGACGGTTACCAACGCTTACGGTTGTTCAAACACGGCATCCACCTCCGTGACGGTGATTGACGGCTCTCCTCAGACCGTCTATGACACTATCTGTCAAGGCACTGCATACAACAACTACGGCTTTACCTTGACCGAGAACCAGACCATCGGCATTGCCGACACTTCCTGCACGCGCACGGTCGCCATCAATAGCTGTGAAAGCGAGCTCACACTGCAGCTCACCTTACGTTCCGCTGACTTCGTCTCCTACACACAGCATGCCTGCGAAAATTTCGTCTGGAACGGGATTTCTTATTCCGAAGAAGGTACTTATACACAATCGCTTAGCAACCGATTTGGCTGCGACAGCATCGTGGAAATGCAACTTTTCTTGGGGGACACTTCTGTGAGCATCCTTCTGTCCGGAGATTTCTGCGACCAGTTTTCTGCGGAACTCTTCGCAAGCGAGGGCATGGACGACTACCTTTGGAGTACCGGCGAGCAGACCCCGCAGATTGTGGTTTCGGCACCCGGAACGTACCGCGTGACCGCTTCTGTGGATGGTTGCGATGCCACGTCCCAAATCACGATAGCCCCTTGCGAGCTGAATATTTACCTCCCCAACGCCATCACCCCTTCCCTCAGCGATGGCCTGAACGATGCTTTCTGCCTTCCCGATGCCTATAAACCTCTTCTCAACGAATTTGAAATCAGCATTTTCAACCGTTGGGGCGAGATGGTATATTACTCCACCGACAAAGATTTCCGTTGGAAGGGCGAGGTGAAGGGTAAAATCTTCTACAACAACGTTTACAATTACCTAATCCGCTACACCAATCTGAACGGCAAACCGGAGGTTCTAATCGGCACGATTACGGTGTTGTAGAGACGCACGGCCGTACGTCTCTACGGGTGAAATCGTTAATGTCGTTTTTCGGCAGTAATGTCGCAGCTCCTAAAAAAAATGTATTTTTGCCGAATAAAACAACAACAAGGTGAGAGCCATCAAATTCATACTCTGTGGGTTATTGTTGTGTTCGCTGGCCGTCGGGCTACGAGCGCAGTGCCCGGATTTTATGGATTTGACGGGACCGAATGTGGTTTGCTATTACGGCAACACAAACAATCCAGACTCTCTTACGGGTATAGTCCCGGGTCGGCATACGCTTATCACAGAACAGGGCACGGACCCGCGTACTGACAGTCTGCTGCCGTTGCTTCCGGAAGGAGAGACCGCTGTGGTGAAGTTAGGGAACGAACTTGTGGGGGCGGAAGCCGAATCCATTGTCTATACATTCACGGTGGATGAAGAAAACGCCATTTTACTACTTAAATTCGCTGTTGTACTTCAAGATCCCATGCATGATCCTCCATCACAGCCACGTTTTGTGATGCGTGTCATGGATGTCAATGATGAACTCCTTGACCCTTGTATGGAATATGATGTTGTTGCTTCGGGAGAAATACCTGGTTTTCAATCATTTGGTAATATAAGATGGAGACCGTGGACGAACACTGGATTTGATCTTACTCCGTATGTCGGGCAAACGGTGAAGCTGTCATTCACTACGTACGACTGTAGTGCATCTGCTCATTTTGGTTATGCCTATTTTACGGCAGCCTGCATCAACAACCGACTGGAACTTGTCGGCTGTGATGGCGATGATGTGACACTCGCGGCACCGCAGGGTTTTGAAAGCTATCAATGGAACAACGGTACCACTTCCGATACTGCAACCTATTCTGTGCAGGGTACAACTGTTGTCAATTGTTTGATAACTACTGTTTTAGGTTGCCAGCTTACGCTCGTCGGAACGCTGACAACCGACAATATTCCTTCCCAACCCCAAACGTTTTACGATACCATCTGCGAGGGAGAGAGCTATTCAGCCAACGGTTTTACGCTGCCTTCAAATTTAACCCCGGGGCTACATACGGCTTTAAATACCTACTTCAATGTCGCCACTTGTACGGAGGATATTACAAACACCTTGTATCTCTTTGTTATACAACGCTATTTCCATTATTATGACATGGCTTGTGAAGGCAATGATTATAATGCCTTGGGGTTTAGCTATACGAATTTGCAGGTTGGCGATATTCTTGACAGCAATGTTGTTTTATCAGGGGGATGCGATTCGGTGGCCGTGTTGCACCTGACGGTAGCTCCCTCCTTTTCTATGCCGAACAACATTAGCGGTCCATCGGTGGTATGCACCCAATCTGCAGCAACCTATTTTTTGCCTGAAGCCGAAGTGCTGGTTTATCATTGGATTGTGCCCGAAGGTGTTTCCATTTATAGCGGTCAGGGTACGAGTGTCGCTTCACTTTATTTCACATCGAATGCGCCTCCAAATTCCCTTGTCACTTTGACGGGCGCCAATGGCTGTGGAAGTGGTTCCGCTCAGATGTGGGTAACCGTGAACCCCTCCTATCATTTTTTTGCCAACGATACCGTTTGTACCGGCAACGATTACCAGGAGAACGGCTTGCAACTGGGAATTCAAGACAGTGTGGGCGTCTTTGTTTACACCCTAAATGATACTACAACATGCGGATGCGACAGTATTCATGTGGTGCAGTTGAGGGTGGCCGAGACGCCGGAAATAACCGCTTTGTCTGATCCTGCGGTGATATGTGTGGGACAAGAGACTGAGTTGCATGCGGTGGGATCCCATGCCTCAGTCACGTTGACTTCAGAATTGAACAACGTGGTGATTGGCGATATCTTATGTACGGACAGTACCTGTGTGCATCTCGCCGACTGGCCTTGCGGCAAGGTGGCTATGGGGGTGGTTTTTTACGTGGATGACACAGGCCAGCACGGTTGGGCGGTCAGTTTGCAAGATGAACCCACCGCCTATATTTGGGGGTTGTTGTTGAGTCTGGATATCCCGGATCTGATGAGTTATTCAAACGCTTTCACGACGATGGGCGACTTGGACGGTTATCAGAATACGGCCACCATCAGGGCTACTGGAACCGCTGCTCAGTATCCAGCGGCTTACCATGTCGATTTTGAACACGGTTGGTATCTGCCTGCCGCTGCGCAACTCTATCGCATTTACGCAACCCTCGGGATAGTGAACAATTCCTTGCAAACCGTTGGCGGAGCTGTTTTCCCGATGGATTCAGAATGGAGTTATTGGTCTTCCTCGGAAAAATCACCCTACGAAGCATGGGCTTTGTATAACAGCACTTCGTTAACTGCAGTCAATAAATCCATGTCGTTACCCGTCCGGACAATCCGTAATTTTTAATATTTGATGAAAATGAAAAAGCAGGTTCTCTACATATTGTTGCAGTTTGCCGTATTGCTGGGTTTAGGACAGGCTTACCATGTGGGCGACCTATACACAGCGGAGGACGGGTCGCAGGGAATTGTCTTTTTCGTGCGTGCGGACGGCAGCGGTTGGGCGGTAGCTCTCCATGATGAAGCGGGCACACTACCTTGGTCGCCCACGGAAGCAGACATACCTGCACTTCTCAACTATAGTTCCACCTTTGCTCAAGCCTTGCTGGCGGATACATCGGGTTACACGAACACGCAACAGATACGGAATTTCTATGGACCGGGTAGCCATTATGCCGCTGGTGCTGTGGATTTTGAACACGGTTGGTATCTGCCTGCCATAGGTCAACTTGCCATGATATATGCACAATTGCCGCTTATTCAACCCGCATTGCTCGCCTCGGGAGGGACGCCTTTGGCTACGGATAATCCGACTTTCGAATTTTACGGTCTCAGCTATTGGAGCAGCACAGAAGTTTCCGCCCAATTTGCGGGGAGTTTGTCTTTTGTCAATGATCCTGTCAATAGTATAACATTAACAAACGCTACGGGAACTCCTAAACCCAATGAAAAATATAATAACCTCGTTCGGGTACGTGCGGTATGCAATTTTCCGCCAAGGGAGAATGTTTACGACACCACACTCACCTACGTCTGGAATACAGGAAGCACCGAACCGCACTTCTTCGACGTTCCGCTCCAGACCACGACTTACATTGTGACGGTGAGCAATGCATACGGCTGTACGAACTCCGATTCTGCCAGCGTGATGGTCATCGACAACAACCCGCAGACGATATACGATACGGTCTGTCAAGGTTCGACGTATAACAACTACGGTTTTACGTTGAGTGCGCAGGAGACGGCGGAAGTGGGGGAGATTGTCCGCACGCAAACGCTTGCCGCTGCTGGCTGCGAGAGCGAAATCACCCTCTTCCTCACGGTGGTGCCTCACGATATAGTCTATTTGGAGCAAACCGCCACTGATTCTTTGGTTTGGAATGGCGTAACCTACACGGAGGAAGGCACTTACACCCAATACTTCAACAACCAATACGGCTGCGACAGTACGGTTGTCCTGACCCTTACGCTCGATAGCGGTGTTGACCCTGGTCCCGGTCCTGGCCCTGAACCCGACACCATACCCTTTGGTGAAAGTGACACCCTGATGATTTACCTCCCCAATGCCATCACGCCCACCCGCAACGACGGCCTCAACGACTATTTCTGTCTCCCCGAAGTGTACAGACCTCTGATCAGCACTTTTGAGATTAAGATTTACAACCGGTGGGGCACTTTAGTTTACCACGCCACCGACAAAAATTTCCAATGGGACGGCAGAATCAATGGCAAAATCTATTTCAACACGGTGTATAGCTATCGTATTGACTTTGAGGATATAATCGGAAGACCGTATATTCTCAGAGGCATAATTACCATATTGTAGAGACGCGCCATGGCACGTCTCTACGGGTGTCATTTCCACGGAAAATACCCAACCGTATGTATTCGAATTTTCAGTATTTTTGCCGCCTTATTTTTAAGATCTATCAATTCAAAAAATATGGAAAGAATTTCAAAGAGAGTTTTGGGAATGCCGGCTTCCGAGACGCTGGCAATGACAGCATTAGCACGTGAGTTAAAGGACAAAGGTCAGGATGTGATCAGCCTGAGTATCGGCGAGCCCGATTTCAACACGCCGGAAACGGTGAAGGAATACGCCAAACAGGCCATCGACGACAACTTCACTCACTACCCGCCCGTGCCCGGCTATGCGGATCTCCTGAAAGCCATCAGCAACAAGTTCAAAAGAGACAACGGTCTGGACTACACACCGCAACAGATTGTGGTTTCCACCGGCGGCAAACAGTCCATCTATCAGGCTGTTATGGCTTTGGTGAACCCCGGCGACGAAGTCATCATCCCCACTCCCTACTGGGTTTCCTACCGCGCTATCGCACAGATGGCGGAGGCCGACATCAAGTATGTCCCCTGCAAAATCGAGAACGACTTCAAGATTACTCCCGCGCAATTGGAGGCCGCTATAACCCCGAAGACCAAACTGATGATGTTCAGCAGCCCTTCGAATCCTACGGGCATGATCTACTCCAAGGAGGAGCTTCGCGCCATCGCCGAGGTGGTGGCCAAGCACCCGCAAATGATGATTATGTCGGACGAGATTTACGAGCACATCAACTTTGTGGGCGGTCATGAGAGCATTGCCCAGTTCGATTTCATCAAAGATCAGGTGGTTACGGTGAACGGTGTGGCGAAAGGTTTTGCCATGACCGGCTGGCGTATCGGTTTCATCGGCGCCCCCGTGGATGTGGCCAAGGCTTGTAACAAGCTGCAAGGTCAGATCACGTCCGCCACGGGCTCCATCTCGCAACGCGCAGCGCTGCGGGCCATGGAGATGGATCCGAAAACTTCCGAAGACATTATCAACATGCGCGACACCTTCCTCAAACGCCGCGACCTGGTTTATGGTCTGCTGAAAGAGATTCCCGGCTTCGAAGTGACCCTGCCGCAGGGCGCCTTCTACTTCTTCCCGAAGGTGAGCAGCCTCTTTGGCAAGCACGTCCCCGCCGACTCCAAGTTCGCCGCCCAGTACAACAAGACGGTCATCGAGAACTCCACCGACCTGGCCTTCTACTTCCTGTTGGACGGCAGCGTCTCCACCGTCCAAGGCACCGCCTTCGGCGACGACGACTGCATCCGCCTCTCCTACGCCACCTCCGAAGACCGCCTCATCGAAGCCTGCAAGCGCATCAAAGCCGCCGTGGAGGCTCTTCGTTAATCACGCCAATGTTTGTAGAGACGGGGCATGCCCCGTCTCTACTTTTTCCATAAGGGCCGAAGGCCTGAAGTATGCTAACCCAGGGTGAACGATAGCGAGCCCTGGGATATACAAGAAGATAATACCAAAAGGGCTGCAAGCCCGAAACGTGTCAACCCAGGGTGAGCGATAGCGAGCCCTGGGCCTAAACAACAAAGAAAATGAAGCAACTCACAACATTCATCATCCTCATCGCGATAGCCGCAGCCGGCTACGCGCAGAACATCCGCTACACCCTGCTCAGCTCCAACCAGAGCGAGGCGGTGGTGCGCGTCGAGTTCGGCACCTATCACACCGAAACCGTGACCGTCGATGGCACGGAGATGCAGACGCTGCATTCGGCAGATGCCTACCCTGTCCTCAAGAAGGGCAGTCCCGAACTGTTGCAGTCGGCCTTCTCGCTCATCGTGCCCGAAGGCAGCCAGCCTACGGCGGAGGTCATCGACGCGCAGTTCACGGAAGTGGCCAACTTCAAGCTCGCCCCGTCCAAGGGCAAAATCTACCGCAATGTCAACCCGGCAGACATCCCTTACACGAAAAACGACGATTACCAGTCGAGAGGGTATCTGTTAGGCAGCGCGGCGGCCACAGGGGATATGTATCAACTGCGTGATTACCATGGCATTAACGTGAAAGTGTTCCCGTTCGACTACAACCCGTCGGCGCAAACGCTGAAGGTCTATTCCGCCATCACCGTGAAGGTTCGCTTCCACGGCAATCGGTCGATATCCACGGCGGAAAAGAACAACCGCACGTTCGATGCCGTTTACAAAGAGCAGTTCCTGAACTACAGCGGTTTGCGCAGCACACCCGTGGCTGAGGAGGGTGATATTCTCATTATCTGCCCCGAAAACTTTATGGAAGCCATGCAGCCTTACGTGGACTGGAAAATCCGCAACGGTTTCAACACGGAGATGGTTCCCCTTTCCACTGCCGGCAGCAGCTACCAAACCATTAAGAGCTACATTCAAAGCTATTACAACGAACACAACCTCGCCTTCGTGATTATCGTGGGTGACAATGCACAGTTCCCCACCCCGACAATCGGCGGTAATAAGGTTGACAACAACTATACGGAAATTGCCGGTAACGACTCTTATCCCGACATCATCCTGGGTAAGATTTCCGCCGAGAATGTCTCTCAAGTGGAAACACAGGTACAGCGGTTCATTGAATACGAGCAGAATCCGCCCGCCACGGAGCATTTTCCGGTGTTCATGGGCATTGCCTCCAACCAAGGCCCCGGCGACAACAACGAGTACGACTATCAGCATATCCGCAACATTGACAACAAGTTGCAGAACTACACCTACACTTCCGGCTACGAGCTTTTTGAGGGCAGCCAGGGCGGTTTGGATGCTTCCGGCAATCCGACGGCAGCCATGGTCGCCACGGGTGTCAACAGCGGTGTGGGCATCATCAGTTATTGCGGTCACGGTGCTGAACAAATGTGGGTCACTTCGAGTTTCAGCAACACCAATGTCAACAATTTGACGAATGTCGGCAAGCTGCCGTTCATCATTTCGGTGGCTTGCGTGAACGGCGAGTACCATACGGGCACCTGCTTTGCGGAGGCTTGGCTGCGCGCCACACACGATGGCCAGCCCACAGGTGCTGTCGGTTTCACGGGTTCCACTATCAACCAGCCGTGGAACTCCCCGATGTGCGCCCAAGACAGAATGATTGACCTGCTGGTCGGAACTACTCCCGGTGAACAATATTTCACGTATGGTGGCATCGTCTTCAATGGCATGATCCACATGCTGGATGTCTATAACGATGTGGAAGTCTTCCGCACCTGGCTCATTTTCGGCGACCCGACCCTGCTGATGCGCACCGCCGTGCCTGCACAACTTGAAGTCTCCCACAATGAGGTTGTTCCCGCCGGTGTCCCGTCCGTCACTATCTCCTCCCCGGTGGAAAATGCCCGAATCACGGTTACCTACGGAACGGACGTTATCGCCGTCGGAAACATTCAGAATGGGGAGTACACGTTGACCTTCAACCAAACGTTCCTGCCCATGGATACCCTTCACGTGCTGGCCACCGCCCCCAACTATTTGCCTTACGAAGGATTCATCACCTTTATTCCCAACGAAGGTCCCTACGTGATTTTAGGCGAGTTGTCCATGACCGACGATAATGTTCCTTTCGTCAATAATCGCCATAACAACCTGCCTGAATATGGTAAAAGGTTGAAAGTGTCACCCCAAATCATCAATATCGGCAATGAGGCCGCCTCCAATGTCCGCATCAAAATCTCCACAGAAGATCCGT
>Ga0265299_10001209_pt1 | contig 30330 bp, 35 predicted proteins | sample AusTroGonzalo_MG_4_FD_193485 | JGI IMG/M metagenome (GOLD analysis project Ga0265299, IMG submission 193485) | Bovine rumen microbial communities from tropical cattle in Woodstock, Queensland, Australia - Gonzalo_02 | ecosystem: Host-associated > Mammals > Digestive system > Stomach > Rumen ... | reverse complement strand
ACCGATGCCGATGTACTCGTCGGTGTCCTTCACGTACTCCTGCTCGCCGTTCAACGTGTAGTTGATGTGCTTGGTGGAGACGTAGGGGTGACCGCAGAGCAGGCCGTTGTCGATGATGGGGTGAGCAGCCACGCCGTCGCCCTCGAAGGTGTGCTTCAGCTTGGCCTCCATCTTCGGAGAGATGACTACGCAGCCCTCGTCGTCGAAACCGAGCTCGGCAATCTCGGCGAACTTCTCGTCGATCTGTGCACCGATGGTGTTGTCGAGAGTGATGGTGCCGGGAGTGACCATAGAGAAGGCACCCTTGTTGCCCTGCCAGTTGGCGTGCGAGTAGTTCTTCTTGGCGAAGTAGATGCGCCAAGCCTTCTGAATCTTGTAGAGCACGAATGCCACGAGGTCGAAGGCGGCGTTGTCGATGGCCTTGTTGCTGACGGCCACAGAGAGAGACACACGGCGGCTCTGCACCTTGATGTTGTCGAAGTCGAGAGCCTGGTCGTTGATGGCTTCGATTTCGCCTACCTCCTCCATCTCAACGTCGTTGATGCTGTAGGGATAGAGCTCGTCACCCTCAACGCCGGTGACGAACGACTGACCGACGGGGCGGCCCAGGCCGTTGACCTTGGTGTCGATGATGTCCTCGATGTAGAGGTTGATAGCACCAGACTCGGCGATACTTGAACCGTCGGGGGTGGTCTTCGGAGCCAGCGTGGTGGTGGCATCCTCGCGCTTCTGGCGAACGCCCTGCAAGTACTCACGGTACTGCTTGTTGCGGTCCACCTGCTCACGGATTTCGGCAATAGCTGCCTCGTCCTTCGAGAGCAGAATCTCGCGGCGGTTCTCTTCCAACTCGTGAGTCAGTTCGGCGATTTCGCGCTTCTCTTCCTCATTGTACTCCTCACGGCGCTCCTTCTCCATCTTGGTGTAGATTTCGCGCATACGAGCCTGAATCTCGCGGTTGCGAGCAGACTTCTTCATAACTTCTTTCTTTGTCATGATCGTTACTTTTTAAGGGTTTATACTAATGTTTACTAAAAGTCGATTTCCTCGGTTTCGAGGTCGAGCAGGTTCAGGCGCATCCGCATCACGGCCTTGGCCTCGCGTGCCTTGCGCTCCAGTTCCTCGGCTTCGCGCTCTTCCTGTTCACGCTTTGCCTTTTCCTCTTCCTCAGCCTTTTTCTTTGCTTCGTCATCGTCAGAGCCACCGCCACACTCGCGCTTGATTTGCGCTTCAATGGCAGCGTCGATGCGGTCAGAAACCTCGCGCATACCGACTGAAGTCTGCTCGTAGGCGGGGTGCGTCACGATAGCCACGTCATAGAGGCCAGTGATTTTCTTCACATGGCGCAGCCACACCTCCTTGCCGTCCTCGGTGTCGTTGGTGCGCTCATACGATACGCCATTCTCCGTGTCCTCGTAGTCGTCCTCGAAGGCGAAGCTCATGCCGTTGATGTCGCCGCGCTTGATCAGCTCCAGCGCATCGTTGGCGTTGTTAGTCTTCGGAAGGTCACAGCGGCAGTCGATGCCGTCGCCGCGAAGTTCCAGCGTCAGCGTGTCCTTGTCCGTGTTGCGGTAACGACCCAGCACGTCGGGCACCATGTTCGAGTGGTTCAGGTTGAGAATCACGTCCGACTTCTGCAACAGTTCGCGGCTGATGCAACCAGGCTCCAGAATCTCATACACCTTACGAGTGGATGACCACGGGGTAAGGTTGACAGAACGCACACCGAAGACAATGGGACGGCCCTCAATTTCGCGGCTCATCTCTTGTCCTTCCTGCGGCTCGCGTACCTGCAAGCCACAAGTCTCAATCGGAATAAATCGTGTCTGTTTCATATCTCAATCTTGAAAAACTTGTTACTACTTATCGTTCATTTCCCTGTCTGGGGTTTACTCGTCGAAATACTTGTTCATTGCTACCGTATTCCCCTTTGAGTATTCAGGATTCTCGTCGTATATCTCATAGCCTCGCCTCTGATACCAAGGTATGAGGAATGTGCCTTTTCGGGCGCAAAGTACGACTTGCTTCAGTTCAAGCTCCTTTGCCTTCTCCTCGGCAAACATCAGCAGCGCGTCACCTCTGCCCTGCTGCCGTACCGATTCATGCACTAACAGCGACTGGATAGTTCCGTAGTAGTTGCGCTCTTCATCGTCCTCGATGGCAAGTTCAACCATTCCTTTTCCGTCGTCGCAAATCATGGTGTAGCTTTTACCCCACCACCATAAGTTTTCGTGAGTGATTATCTTCATACTCTCGCGGGGTTTACCGCGCGTCTTACGTCGCGCTTACGTTTCTTCTGAATCTCTCTTTCGAGGGCTTCGATTTCCTCTCGTGTCGGGTTTGGTGTCATATTCATTGTCTTTTGCCGTTTTTAATTTGGCTTTTGCCATTTTCAAAATGGCTTTTGCCGATTTATTTTTGGCACGTGCCAGTTTTCGGTCGTCACGTGGCAGATTTTATTTGCCACGTCGCAGTTTCGAGATTGTCACGTGACGATGTTTTTCTCACTTCTCGCCCTCGCCCTCCTCGGCGGGTTGCGCCACGGTGTAATTGCCCGGCTTCAGCGTGGTCGCCGCCTCGCTCTTTGCAATCAGCGCGTCGAGCGTCATGAGGTTAGCCGAAGCCAGTGGCGTGCCACCGTTCTCCACGGCTGGCATGTCGTGCTCCTGACGAATCTCGTTCGGGGTCTTCGTGCCGTTCTGCAACAGCAACTGATCCACCTTCGCCTGCCGTTCGGGGTCCATCGCCAGCAGCGGCTTCTCGCAGATATGGATGTCGCGGTAGCCGTAGTCCTTGAAGCCAATCAGCTTGCGGAATATCTCTTTTTCGCGGTCTGCCTTTTCTGGCAGGATGGTTCGCGTGTGGAACTCCATCGTCGCATTCTGATAGTCGTTGTAGTGGCTGTTCGTGTCGAGCATAAGCAGCGGGCGGGGTACACCGAAGTAACGGGCCACGTCGTCGTAGGAGAGTTGCAACTGGTCGATGATCTGCATGTCCTGTGCGGTCATCGAGATGTTTTGGAATCCCGTCATGCCTCTCAGGGCAGTGATGTCCTGGCGGTACACCTTGTCGTTGATTTCCTTTGCATAGTTGTCGCTTTCCTCCCTTCCGAACATACCAAAAGCAAGCGTGCCTTGGCCTGTCGCTGGCTTTTCTTCGCTAATAAAGCCTTTCACACGACCACCCTTTGCAGCCGTTTCGAGGCTTTGTGCCTTTTGCGTCTTGATTAGGTTCAGGTCTCCACGTGCAAAGTCAAGCGTTGGCATTCCCCAGAAGCCATTGTCGTATCGGTAAGTGTTGGGGAAGTGCATCACATCATCGCGGTTCACGTTCACAACGTCTATGTAACCGCTATCAGAGAGGTACTGAATAAAGTTGTAGCGGCCAGTTACAAGGTTGTACTCACCCTGCCGGCACAGCCACAGACGGTAGGGGAATCCGAACTCGTCGCGCTCGATATACACAAAACCGTTTCCGCGCATCCGCTGGTCATACGTCACCAGTTTCCACATGTCGGCAGCCGTCATTATCGGGTTCGGTTCAACTTGCAAGAGGTAGTTGATGCGTTTGCCAAGTCCCCGCATATCTTCGGTAAAGTTCCCCTTTTCGCTGTCCTTCTTTCTGTATTGAACAGGCATCACGCCCAATGTGTCCATCATCAGCTGAATCGCACGATATACTGGCGAAACCGACAATGCCATCTTCGGGTTGGCAACATACACAATTCTTTCCTCGAAGCTGCCTCCTTTTACTTCTGGCTTCTGCTCCATTGTGCTCGACGGCACACCCTGCACACCACTTGGCGGTGTCGGCTGCACCTCTCGCTTCCTGAAGCTGAAGATATTACTTCCGAATAGTTCCATATCTGTTCTTTCCTTTCTAATCGTTTGCAAAGTGCCGATGGGTTTACATGACAAACTCGACGGGTTTGTTGAACATCCACGGCTCAATCATATAGAGCTGCGTCTGTGGCGTGTCGCTGTTATGTTCGTGCCAAGTCATCATGTCGCCGTATACCACATTCTCGCTGATTGGCATCACTTTGAGTGAGCCGCTGAAGAAGTGATTGATTACGAACGACAGGATGGTTTGGTTGACTCGCTGAATATGGCCGTCGCCTGCAAGGTATCGAAGCAGGTCGAAAGTCATGTCGTTGACCAGTAAGTTCAACGGACACCTCCTTACTATTTCAAAGCACCCCTGGAAGAGTCCCCTGTAGCCGAGGTCGTAACCAAGCCACGCCATGAAGCCGAGGCAACGCTCTGCCTGCTCTTGCGGATAGTCTCGTTGGTGTACCCACACATGGTATTCGTCTGGCATGGTGTTTCGCCTGGGGTGTATCATAAGGCAGCGGTCATATTCGCCACGCTCGAATGCGTCAATGAGCGGAGTCAGCGGCTTGTTTATGCCGATTGAGCCGTCCAGCCTGACCACAATCTCCGTGCTGCAATATCGGAACGGATGGAATCGCACCTCGTAGCACTTCTCCCACACCGTCTTGTCATCAAGCAGTCTGTCGCGCACCACTCGCCACGTCTTGCTTGTCAGGTTCGGATTGTCAGTCACCAGCACATAGTCGGCTTCTGGGTCCTTCTCCTTGACTTCGTGAATGCACTCGTAGTCGCCGAAGATATATGTCAGCACCGTGTATCTCATTTCCAGAGCGAAGCGTTTAGTTCAAGCCACCGCTTTGCCGACACGTTCTTCTGCCAGCTGCCGGCTTGCTTGTGAACCATGAGAGGACGGATGTCGATGGCTTTGCCTCTGAGTCCGCCAACGTGCTTCCGCACATCATCAAGCAGACATGCACCTGTGTCGTACCAGTTTCGCTGGTCGTCCTCGCCTGGCCACAGCATCCAACTGCGCTCAGGATCGAAATATCTTGCACCGCACTTCGTGAGCATCGGCACATTCATCCAACAGAGCAAAGGCATCAGTCGGCCAATGCCGAAGCGGTTGCCTTTCTGATGCTGGCAAACGTGACCAATCACGCCCTCGTCGCGGTTGAACATGAAGTCGATGCTGGCGCACACAAGCACATCGCTCTCGATCAATACGAATCCGTTGGGAATCAGTTCCCACAGCTTTTGTACCGTCCAAATGTGCTTCGTAGAGCCCCAATCGTTGCAGATGGAGTGGTTCGGGTTCCTGTCTGGGTACTTTGCCAACTCCTTCGCAAAGTCGATGACTTGCCCATTCGTGTTGTCGATGACCGTCACGTTCTCCATTTTCTTCGTGAACGGACGTGCATCGTAGTGTCGTTCCGGCAGTCCTTGGCTGGCAGGATAGTCGATTGTCGTGCTGTTATCAAACACCACGAACTTGTAGTCCTCGCCTCCGTGCTTCTTAACTGAGAGGATTGCCGCTTCTGTCAGTTCCGGCGTGTTGAAGTTTATAATAGCCACCACCTTCTCGTTCTCATGGAATACGAGCGGCTTCACTGCCTGCACCTTCGCCTTTGCTTTGGTTTTCGTTTTCGTTTTCGTTGTCTTCGTTGCCATAGTTCCTTATTTTATATCGCCAACAACAGCCGGACCTTCTATGTCCGACTCGCTGGGTGTTATAATGTTCACCTTTTGGTTCGCCAGCTCTTGCGCAGTGATTTGTATTTGGTTTTCCTGATAGTCCTCGTTGAAGCTCATAATCTGATACCACTTGCCGTGATATTGAATGAGGCACCAGCGGTCAACGCCTGGATAGTGCCGCATTCTGAACATCACGGTGTCGTAGGCATCGAAGGCTCCCTCGCGCAACGACTTTACGCCCTTGTTGAAAGTCTCGGCAGCCCAATACGTGCCAAGTATCTCATACTTCGGCTTGTCCTTCTTTCCGAAACTTTCAGCAGCGTCGTCCTTGCGCTTGGCAATCGTGATGCGCTTATTGAGCATTCCTGATGAATATCCCATAGTAGTCTTTTCTTATCGTGTGCAAAGTGCTATTGGGTTTACACGGACGGAGCGGATAGTGCCCCGTTGCCCTTAAAAGAGAATGAGCCAACGGCAATGTTTCCGCGTGTGGCGGTGATTTTTGCGGATGTGCAGATGGCAGAGCCAGTGAGCCGTGCCGTTGCAGTGGAACCCGTGCGGTCGCAGATAGTGATGGTGTAACTCTTGCCGACCTCGAGCAGGGCTTCCAGACTGTTCTTTACGTTTGTACCGCAGGCAACCACCAGCCAGCCGACTGTGAAGCTCCACTCCTTTCGGCCTGCAATGTATTGTCGCCAATCACCAACCGTAGGCGAGCTGATTTCTATTGTATCGCACTCGGTTTGTATCTCGTTGCTCTTGGTAGCAGCGAACGGAATGGTCGCCGCATTCGAGTCGAGCGATATGAAGATGTTATTGCCGTTTATCATGATTGTGTAGGTTGAGTTATTCCAATGTTTGTACTAATGAGCCTTAAATTCACCGTGTTGTTTCTTGGATTCATACCAAATGCGACAGGGAAATACACCGTCGAGCCATCATTAACGAGGAAAGGCTTATCTATAAAGTCAGTCGTGAACTTCACAGCCTCCAGTTCTATTTTCTTTCGGTTGCCCGTGTCGATGTATTTTGTCGCATCACAGAAAGAGTTGTATGGAGCAAATGCGTTTCCATTTATAATGATTGAAGAGCGGCCACACATTGTTTTCAGGTCAATGTTGATTGCTGGACCAGAACCGCCAATGTCATTATCTTGCCCTGCGTTTATCAAAGTGTCTGCGAATGTATCTGCTACAAGTTGCATTGTCCTTGCATCATCGCGCACATACTCAACCTTTACTTTGAAATAGAAATTATGAGTGGAAGCTGTCGATGCAACAAGAGAGGAATTTCGCATAACAAAGCGCAATGTATGTGGCAATATGTCTCCTGTATTGCGTGGCTCGTTAAATGTTATAGACTGATTTGTAAGATATTCCATTGTTGCCCAATGGATGTTCTGGTCTGTATATGTATTTGGCATTTCATACCATTGCTTGTCTGTAAGTCTTATATACTTTCCAGAATCTACATCTATTATTAGAGGCAATAGCGCGTCACGATTTATAATTCCATTCGGAAGCTCAGGCTCATTGCTATCTGCATAAACATTAAATGAAACTTTTACCTTGTTCTTTCCTGGCGTTGACTTTATCTTCATTGGAATGTCAAATCCAAATGCGTTGCCAAATACAGAATTATCAGCAGAAAGCCTAAAGGCCAAAGGCATAACTAACTTATATTGCCAAGTTGCGCCATCGTCTTCTGACTCTTGATCTACAACTCTCATGAATGCTGGAACGCTTGGAAGATTATACGCATTGACTGGTGTGTATAGTGACTCGTTTACATATTCAGCACCGAATTTGTAATGGTATCTGTACCAATCGTCCTGATGAATTACCTTTACCTTATTTGTGTCCGAAATATCTGTAACGGTACAAGGCAGCGAACTCTTCAAGTATTTCTCTGTAATGTCGAATATGTCTTGCTCAGTTTCAACGCTATTAACGAAACTAACACTCGAAGGCTTAGAAATGAGTGTTGTGCTGTTGTCAGTGCTTGCGATTTGCAAGTCGGAAAGATCAAACTCATTCAAGTCGCCCAAAGCATTGAATCTTGTTCCTGATGTCAATACGAAAAGTTCTGCATCTTCGTCAATGTACTTTCCGGCAGCCATTAAAATAGTGATGAAGTTCTTGCAGTCATTTATTTTGCCGTACGGATAGCATATTGCTTCAAGCAAATCTTTCAGTGTCTTTGGTTTGATACCATCGCCTTCAAAATTATAGAAGAACAAGGAACTTGCTGAGCCTTCCGTCCAGTGCATCAGAGCGGTTGAATTGTCAACGGTTACTTCCTGAGTGTTTCCATTAAAATCCTCATATACGGGCTTATTAGTTATAATTCTTGTAAATTCACAGCCCAACAAGTCAAGTGCGTATTGAAGCAATCCAGCAATGGTTGTCTTTTCCTGCACACTATTGTAGTCGGGCATAGTAAAGAACTCTGTTGCGGCAATAGGCGAAATTATTGGCAACTCTATTTCGTATGGCGGGCGGTCCCAATCCTGAGTGTATTGTTCCGGCTTTATGAAGCCCTGCCAAATCAGCACATCCGTATTGTTTGTTTTCCTTGTTACAATCACTTTTCTTTCGTTGATAGAATCTGGGAATAGTGCGCCTTGCACGAACTCATTCTTTGTTGCATCCGTGCAAACAAGACGAAGTGTTCCGGTGCTTCCAAGCACAACATTAGTCTGGTCTTCATCACCAACACCCATCCACTCAATCGGATTAGCCGCACCTACCAACTGAATCGGGTCCATAGGTGTATCTCCATTCGGACTTTGAATGGTTATCTTCCACTCGTTGCCGTCGATGTCAACGAACGGAATGACGTAATAGTCGTTGTAGTCGCTTAAGCTAAAGTATGTCATAGTTTTATCTTCTGCTGAACACCAATTCGCCCCAGCCTTGCTTCTTTCCGTAGTTGTTTATGCCGAGCACTATTTTCTCGCCTGTAACGTATGGCGTGGATGCTCCACCGCCGCCACCGCTTCTTTCGGTCAGTTGACTGGCAAGGGATAATTGTTGCGCCTTGTTCAACACCAGCTCGCCTGCATTGACAAAGCTGTCTGCGGGTATTTGGTCGCCGCTGTATGTATTGCCTTTAATTATACCACCTTCTGCATAGCCTGTTGCCGAGTGGATGCTGGCGATGGTGGTTGCCATTGATACCGTTGCTGCTGCCGCTGCTGCGATGAACGACCAGATGTTGAACTTCGACGAGCTGTCCTTTGCCAACGCATCAGAATAGGCCATAGCGATTGTTGCTATTGCCTGCGCCACCGTAGCCGCCACCTTCGCTCCAGGGTCCTCAATAGCAGACAGAGCGGTTCCGAGCGTGTTCACCATCGACGCTGCATCCTTCATGTTTATCTTCACAGCTTTCGCAGCGGTTGCAACGTCTTCGACTGATTCGGTGTCCATCGTAGCCTTAAGGTATATTTTCACACCTTCTTCGATTTGGTCTTTGATAGACTCCACTTGATCCATCATGTCGGCAGCTGCTTCGACAGAAATGCCCATCTTCAGTGCAGTAGGCTGTGCGGCAATAAGTCGCTCTGTTTGCGTGATACCAGCTTGTGCCTTTTCTGCTGCGAATTGGTCTGTAGCATTGGCGAGCATGTTCTTGTAGTTTGCAAGTTGCTGCTGCAACTCCTTCATGCTTTGTGTGGTCCCCCACGTCTCATCAGCAAGGTCTTTGATATTTAGTGACTGAACCAGTTCAGTCTTTCCGCCACCACCAGAACCACCAGAGCCACCCATAATGTTTCTGGTCGTAATACCTTCGGCACGATTGATGGTTTGATATGCTTGTGATTGTAGATTATATGCTTGCCCTGCTTGTTGGTCGCGTTGCTGAATAAGTTGCACAAGTTTGTTGTAACGTTCACCATCGACACGGAATACGTCCCATCCTTTATATTGAGAGTTGGGATTTTTAGTTCCAAGTATTCTTGCTTCTTCGTCAGATATATTTATTCCGCTATTTGCACGGGCACGAATGTTCGCCTGAAGATTTTCATAATCTCTGTATGCTTGAGCACCTGCAATTCGTTTGTCGAACTCGGCCATTGAGCTTGTACCTTTTCTAAACTCCGACAGACTCATTCCAAGTTCCTTTGCCTGCCTGTTATATACAGCATCAATAGCCTTTCCTGTTTGCTTTACTTCATTGCCAACAAGCCCTACCATTTTATTCATTCCGCCTTGAAGTTGTTGCTCAAGACGCTTTATCTGGTCAGGAGTCAGTAGTTGACCATTTTTCATTCCAGGTGTAGGCTTCCTCCCGTCGATTGGGGCAATATATCTGCCAGTGCGAATCATTTGACGGATTCGGTCATTTTCGAGCTGCTGAGCACTCTTTTGGGGTGCCTGAATGGTTTGCATCGTTCCGAGGCGGTCAAGTTCATTGTACGCCTCTTTTGCTGCTGTTACTATATCGTTAATGTTGGATAAGTAACCGCTTATGTCGCCGGTATTGAGTGCATTCAAAAAACCTTCGTAAAGGCTCTTGCTTTCATCCATAGTGCGTCCCCATTCATCGACATTTGCTTCTGATACTAAAAAGGCATCCTTCGACACCTTTAATGCAACACCAGCTGCGGCAATAGCTGCGCCCCAGCCTGTCAGTGCTTTTGTACTCAGTCCGAATTTTCCAGCAAGTTGCTCGATGACGCTTCCTGTTCCCTTTACTTCTTTCTGAGTGTTTCCAAGTTCCTTGTTTACATCGTCGAGGTCTTTCTTGGCATCCTGAATTCGGCTTTTGAGTTGTTCAAGGCTCTTTGATAGTGCCTGGCCATAGTCGCCCTTCTTTTCCTCGTCAGTCAGTCGTTTGTACTGAATGGAAAGGTCAGTGAATGCTTGAGTGAGTTCGTTCAGTCTGCCGCGTGCCGTTTTGCTGACGGTTTCCATGCTGCCAAGGCTTTCCACGAATTGCTTCTCTTCTTTTTCGAGAATCGCAAGTGTGCCGTCAACCTTACGGCAAGCCTCCTCCATCTGGAGCAACCCACTTGCCGCTCTCTTTATCTTTGCGTCGTATTCCGATGACTCGACTTTAAGTCTGGTTATTACATCAGCCATTTATTGTTTGTTTTATGAGTTCGTCTATGTATTGCGTGAGCAATTCTGATGCTTGCTCCATTTCTTTCTGCGAACGTGGACCGAACCAGTTGCGTGCGGAAATCCTTCCGCGTCTACCGGTATTGATAGTTTTGCCATACTTGCGCAGGTTACCACCTTGTGAACCTCTATGAACACTTTCTCTTCTGTTGTCTGGCATAAAGTCGATAACACGTTCTTGGGTTCCCTGATTGAGGAATCGTAGAATGAAGCCCCTGTCACTACCGAAGTAGCTCTCGAGTTTCATTGAACGCTCACTTCTCACTCTTCGGTTGCCGCCACGCTGACCAGAGCGAAGCGTCTTGGTTGGTGTATAAGTACCGCCACCACTTGCTCGTCTTTTGTTCAGAATGTTGACGTTACCACCGAGAATGCGTTTGTAGATTGCAGTCCGAACAGCTTTGTATGCTTGCCGTGGATCGCTTTTCATTTTCTCCTGGGCAGCTTCTCCGAGACTTCTTCGCACAGTAGCCAGCACCTTGCGAATGAGCCCCTGCACTTTCTTTTCCATCGCCGGGTTGCTCATCAGCAGTTTGTCAAGTTCTTTTCGTTGCTCGACAAAGCCTTCAACCTCGAATGCGTCACTGATTTGCGTCATAGTTCCTTTTTCTAATCGGGCGCAAAGCGGGTAGGGGTTTACAAACAAAAAAGGCACTCCGCTGAGTGCCTGAGTTTGAAACTAACAATTAACCATAATAACTAAAACTAACTTATCCTCGCGGACTATTTCTTCAGTAGATTGTCGATGACTTGGTGGCGGTTCTGCCCGTCGTTGCGGAAGCTGACATGCACCCAGTAGGTGCCCTTCAGATTGTGTTCCCAGATAAGCTGATCGAACTGCAAGTGGCCCTTGATGTAGTTGAACCACTTCTTGCCTTTCGTCATATCGCCGTCGATGCAAAGGTCGGCAGCCTGGCCGAGCATGTGCTGTGAGTTCTTAACGCCACCGACGGCTGTATTGAGTTTCAGGCAACGGAACCCACTCCCTATCTTCACCTCTCGCCCCCACCAGTCGCGCAGTGGTTGCAACACATTATGGCAGAGCGCAGTCAGGTTGACGATTTCCTGTGTGTCTGGCTGGTTCTTGATGCCTTTCGCCTTGGCTGTGGCAGAGGCGCAAAGCTCATCGAGCGTGAAGTTTTTACTGAGTCGGATCATGAGTTCAGTCGTTGTCGATTTCTATTGTTGTATTCCCGTGGTTGATTTTCAGGTCGTAGCCAAGTTCCACGGCTCGGAACCCGAATGCAATGGTCGGGAAGACTATCAGCTCGCCGACTGCTGTCAGCACACTCCCGTCAATAACACCCATCGGAGGCATGAAAAAGCCTCCTATTATCAGCGCAATGCTGATGACCAAACACACAAGAAAGACGATTTTGCACGCCTTGCATTCTCTCTTCTCCTTATTGATGTCGCACATTTTTTGCTTTGATATATTAAGTTCTTCTATATATCACGGCGAACTTTCTTTGGGTTTACATAATAAAATGCGGGCGCGGTTCGTTATATAATTGATTAACCATAAAAACAAGAAAGCATGAAAAAGATTTACTTTGCAGCGTTGCTGGCGGTATTGCTAACAGGCTGCACAACGAATGATGTCGAGGAACCGAAGAACAGCAACCTCGTGGAAATGACGATGTACTTCACCCGCTTCCAGTTCGAGCAGGAAGGAATGACAAGAGCATCGAGTGTGACGGACTACATCACGCGGCTCGACATCTGGATCAGCGATGGTGAAACCACTACGGCCTACAACCAGGCAACAGACACGGAAGGCTTCGGCTCGCTCAGTCTCACACTCAACAAGAACAAGACATACACCATGTATGCCGTAGCTCACAAGGGCAGCGCACCCGCTACGCTTGCAGATGGCGTGGTGTCATTCCAAGACGACAAGGTAACGCACTCATTCTTCTATTCCGAGACGTTCCAGCCGACAAAGGACATGGCGAAAGTCTGCCCAATGGATAGAATAGTGGCTATGTTCATGCTCAGCACTACGGATGCCGTGCCAGAGAATGTTAAGAAGGTACGCATCACACTCGGCGACGTCTTCACACGTTGGAACGTGGCAGGCTATGGCATGAATGCAATCAACAAAGTGAGCACCATCAATATCACCTCGACGAAGCCCGACGGCACGGTTGACTTGATGACCTACGCCATCGTGACAAGCGAGAACACCAACCACACCGTGCTCGTGGAGGCTCTGGATGCCAGCGATGCCGTAGTGCAGACGCAAACGTTCGAGAATGTGCCGCTCAGAAATGGCTATCGCACCATCGCAACGGGCAGTTTCTTTACCGATGCACCGAGTTCCTTTTCCTTCACAGCCGAGGAGTGGCAAGACAATACCGGCATATCGTTTTGAACCGATGTGAATACAAAAAGAGCGGCACGTTGGTGTCGCTCTTTTCATTTATGCCTCATGCCACCCGAATACGCCTGGCTCCCAAGTGTTCGCGTCGTAGTCTGAAATCCAATGCACTTCATTATGGCTTACCTTTGCGCCGTTGTTGTATGCGTCTTGCGCACCCGTCGGCTGTACCCATTCAGGCCACTCGTCAAGAGAAACTTCTGTGAAAAGTGCAGGAACCTTGTCTGGTGTCCAGTCCGCTTGCGTCGTATGAGTCTGTTCGCAGCGATAGAGTTTGTCCAGCCACCTATAACGCTTTTCTTTCTTCGCCTCGATGCCAATTTTCCATTCAGGATATAGCTTGATATTTTCGAGTGCATCCTTGTCGGTTTGCAGTTCCGCTGCCTGCTCTATCGAGCGACGAAACTTTAGTGCTTCCTGTCTTTTCATGTTATTCGCCCTCCGTGATAATTTGCAGAGCTTCCTCTGCGGTTAGTTCATCTTCATCGACTTGCTCCTGCTCCTCCCAAACCTGAACAAAGCAGTCGTCGTATTCTTGCCACGTCTCGACGGCTGTCTCGCTTGGTTTCTCCACAAGGCAGGCATTCTTGTAGCCGTCTTGCCTTAGTTCCTCTTCTGTGCGGTTGCCGCCAACCTCATGACCACCCTCGCATTCCACGAGTGTCATCTGTTCTTCAATAAATTTTCCTAAGTACATAGTTCTATATATTTGCGTTGATTTCCATTCTGCGACAAGCTCGCCTCCGTATTCGGCTATAGTGAGAACGCGCTTGAAGCCTATATGTTTCATTTTTGAATTTCAGTATATTTTGAATTGCATCAAATCTTGGAGTATATTCTGGATATTGTGCGCAAACAAAGTGACTGTCTCTCCTGAAGAAATAAAGCGTCTTATGAAAACGAAGAACCTCTGCGATGATTCGTCTCTGAATATTGTACGACCTTGTGTGCGACATGATGCCGAGATAACTATTTAGCCTTCTCGCAAGTTCTTCTTCACTCCTGGCAGAAGTTTTGTCTGCGTATATCTCAATCAGTCGCCTTGTAGCTCTTACAACTCGATTGCTGATATAAATGCGGTCACACTTGATAACATAGCCGCAGAACTTCACACCCTTGTCGGCTGGTTGCATGTAGTGCTTCTTTTGATTAGTTGTCAGTTCGTATTCAAGCGATAGCCGTTCAGCCTCGGCAAGCGCATTCTTCAGAACCTTCTGACTTTTTGCACATGTCATTCGGTCATCTACAAATACAACATGCTCAACGCCTTCCATGTCTGTTATGGCTTTGTCTATCTCCGTGCGATAAAGATTCGCCATAAGTTGCGATGGAAAGTTACCAATAGGCAAACCATGACATTTCTTTGCGTGGAACAGCGACTTGTTTGGCGTAACGTTTTCCCACATTTTCCTTGGCGAGAGCATAATGCAGTCTCTTGTGGGGTCTGACATCAGATAGTGGCAAACCACATCAATAAGGAATGCTGTTGTCGGTTCTGTGACATCGACCACTTGCGCAGCGTATCTTCTAAAATCAGCAGCAGCTTTGTCTCTTGGAATTGACATAAAGAAACCGCTATAATCTCTCGTCGCTAACCAAGCCTTTTGCGCCCAATTATTTGTAACATTTCGCAGTTTTTCTTGAACATCAATAGCTGCCGTGAATGCTGAATGTCCTATGCGGTTTCCATGACTGACATTGCCGTTCCTTCTGTGCATCACTTCTGCCACTTCAGACATCAATGGCGCAACCATGTGATGAATGATTCGGTCAAAGTACATTGCACAAAAGATTTCTCTATATACAGGATAGTCGAGAACGAAGCACTTGCTACGGCCTACGCTTAGACCATTCTCGAAGATATGGCGTGCATATTTATAAAGTTCAGACAAATGAAAGTGAACGCGGCATGCTGTAAGTGAATGATGTTTGTTTTTGAAGCAAGACTCTTCAGCTTTCAGCATCATCGAGAAAAGCAATTCGGCACTCGCCAGCGGGCACGGCAATACAACGTAACGGTTGTTCGTGTTGTTGTTGTTCACATTGCCATTCTGCATGTTCACATACCAAGCGTTGTTGGCATTGTTACGCACAGCACTCCAGCAGTTCGAGTTACCATCATTCTCTACTGAAGTAACTTGCCGAAGGAAATCATCGACAAGTGGAATGACCTTTGATATTCTCTGTTCGCTTATCATGCTTCGTGTGATAATTCTGACGCTTTCTTCACTCGCACTATCTCATCCAAAATCTCATCTACCGCGATGTCGATATGTGCAGCCTCTTCGTTAGTGAAACCTCCGAGAGTTGCTATGAGATAGGTTGTTGTCTGTATTTCCTCGCACAATTCAATCGTGCGTTTGATATAGTCTTTTCCAGACAGTTGGCGGAGCGCATACTTGAACAGAAGATAGCATTGCTTCAGAAGGTCGTCGATGTAATTGTATTGCACCGCCTTCTTTGCCTTTCCTCTTTTACTGAGGATGTATCTGTTCAAGGCTGCTACTCTCAGAACTATCGGTGAGTGTAAGCGTGAGTGCGTTCTACTTTTCATTTGTCAGAGCTTTAATGTTTCCTGCACGGCATCCTGCCGTGCTTACGCTCCGCTACCTAAAGCGGCACTCGCCAGCGGGCACGGCAATACAACGTAACGGTAGAGCGCGCTGCTGTTGTTCACATTGCCATTCTGCACGTTCACATACCAAGCGTTGTTGGCAATGAGACGCACAGCACTCCAGCAGTACGAGTTACCTACAACAGCAGGCACATCCGACTCAAGTCCCTCTGTTGTTCTTAGAAGGTTCACGAGGGATGTGATATGCGTGGATTTGTTCAACCAATATGGATAAAGTCTGCGTTCGGATTGCATTGTCACACCGCGCTTCTTGCAAATGTATGCAGCTGGCGCATCTGCCTGGTTGTTTGTGGCATTAAATGTTGTGCCGTTGGGGTTGCTGATATATGGAGTTTTAATGTACCAATATCCATTTACCGCAACAGCTTCTGCACCTTTTGCTCCTTCAGGCAACACATGCTTATCTCCGCTATTCACGCCCGTATCATTCATATTTATGCCTGCTGCTATCTGCTTGTTATAGATGGCATCGACAATAGTTTGCGTGAGTGTGCCTGTTGTTACATTTGCCGTTCTGGATGGCTTGCTGTTGAGGTTGTACCTGGCTTTCAGGCCAGTATTAGTTCCACCAATCCAGAAATACATATCTTCGCCAACGGCTGCCTGTTGACCACTTGAATTAAGAATGTCAACGGTTGTAGTTGTACCATTTGCAGTATTGGTTGGGCAAGCAACGCCACTACAAATAGCAAACAAAGCCCTGAAAAACTCACATTGCTGATAGTGGCTTTCTGTATAGTCCTCTCCATTGTCTTTCATAAATGCGTTAGCATTACCAACACTTCTGCTTGGAATAGTAAATGTTTCAAGAGTGTTGTCGCACTCCATATCCAAACCAGCTCCATTTTCAACAGCTCTCCATGTTGCTGATTTATACTTTCCTGCTGTGCCGTGAGCAATCATTCCGCTTTGATTAGCTGGCCAGACAGTTCTGTCGGCAGCAGTGGCAGCGGCGATTACATCAACATTATAAACAAACAATGCAAAGCCGCCAGTCGAAAGCGCAGCCGTTCCACTAACATCAGAATAACCTACATTTGAACTAAGAGGCCAGAGATAAACAATGTGCAGGCCGAAGGCTTCCATCCATATACCAATAGGCTTGCTCAGCCCTGCTGCGGAATATCCATTATCAACCCATCTTTGATGCCATTCCAGCGTGTCCCACTTCTTGTTGTTTTCATCAATAATGCCGCACTTTGAGTTGTAGGTTATGTTGGCTGTCTGACTTGCACTTGTGGCTATGGTCTTACTCTCAACAGAAAGAAAGCCATTGATGCCATCTGTATCGCCCTGACTGATGGCGTCAATTTTCCCAGCATATTGTGCAAGAGTGGCATCGCCAACATTCACGCCCTTGTTTTCGATGGCGGTTTTAATGGCAGCTTTGCTATTCAGTATTGCTTGGAGTTTTTGTGCAGTCGTTCCCATATCAGATTACCTCCCCATTGATATTGTCAAGAATCGAGTTTATGTCACCTATAATCGGAGCAAGCGCATCGGCCACATCAACAGTTGTCGTTACACCAGCATTATTCTTTACAGATATAACAGTGCCAGACAGATTGATGTCAGCTGTTGATGCAGGGCCTTGTGGACCAGCAGGGCCTTGCGGACCTTGCGGACCGGTTGCGCCAGTTGCGCCTGTGGCTCCAGTCGGACCTTGTGGGCCTTGCGGACCAGTCGCACCAGTTGCACCTGTTGCGCCTGTAGCTCCCTTCGGACCTTGTGGACCTTGTGGACCAGTTGCACCCTGCGGACCAGTTTCGCCTTGCGGACCAGTTTCGCCTTGCGGACCTTGCTCTCCCTGCGGGCCTTGCACGTTCTTTCTTGTGCTTACGCCGTTGCGGTTTGTGACTGTCAAGATTGTGCCACTCAGTTGTGCATTCACATTTTCTGCACCTTCAACGGCTGCTGCGGTTGCTTGCTCTCTTGCAAGTTCATTCTCTTGCCTCTGCAATTCGTTTTCCTGTCTTTGCAGCTCGTTCTCTATGCGTGCAACTTCGTTTGCGTAGGCGGGAAGCGAGAACTGAATCTCAGGTGCCGTCTCGCCTGTAAAGTCAAGCATGACTTGATATTCCTGCCCATCAATCTCGGTCGTGATGTTTGCAGGGTTGATGACTTCATCCTCCGTGTCGTTGGGGAAGTCGGCCACGGTGAAATGATAGCCGATTTGGAACTTGAGGTCGCCAACAGGCAGATTGTGGTCGTCGAATTGTACCTGGAGCTTAGTAGGTTCTGAAGGGTCGTATGAGCAATGTGTGTACGTTGTACCATCCCAGCCTACATAATACGCTCTTGATGGTGCGCCAGTGTAGAACTTAATGCAGAAAGGTGTCAACCATCCTGCATCGCTTTCGAGCGTCAGAATGAAGTCGCTCTTGTAATTTATCCTATAAATTTTTGCAGCCATATTGTTTGTTGTTTGATTGTTCATTACTATCTGCGAGCTTTATATAAGGCTTCACTCGCATGTCGAAGGTGTAGGGCACCAAGTACATGTTTTGCTGACTGACAGGCGAGCGGTGCTGATAACTGATGTCAACAAGCTCGAGTGTTGACTTCACAATGGTCGGCGGAACCTTTCCGTATGTCTCAATCAAGTCCTCGTACGACCTACCCAACAGATTCAGCATCGCCTCCTCTTCCGCTTCGCCAGTTTCCTCCAGCCATTTGTCCTCGTCGTGGAAGTCCTGCTCCATGCGAATCTGTCGCTTGATAGCTTCTAAAGTTAAGTATTTCATTCGCTTTTTCGGTTTGTCTTTTCTTATCGTCCACAAAGCGGCGCGAGGTTTACAAAAACAAAAAAAAGCCCCACGTTTCGCAACGCAGGGCTTCGATCAAAGTTACCTTATGAATAAAGAAAAACGCAAAAAACCGCCAGTTCCCGTGTACCGTGCCGTTGGCTTACCTCTGGTTGGGCTTGGCGGTTTACACATTTACCATGAAAAGAAGTATTCACTCATCGCTGATGCCTCACGGCAGCCAATGTCGCTTGAGTCGGAAAATGGCATATATAATGGCAAATCCTATTGCTATGAGCAGCACGTCGCCCAGGTGGAGGCGTGTCTTCTGCCACCAGCTGAGTTCCTTTTCAACGTATTTCGTAACGGGGTAGGGCTTCGGAATGCTGTCCGTCTTCGAGATGTAGAGCGTGTCGTGTACGGCTCTGTCGTGATATTCAGTCCGCCATCGCGTCACCTTTATATATATGGTGTCGCCTTGCTGAGTCTCGCTTACGTTCGTTGAGTCCTTCACAAGGATGCTGTCGCGCTGATGCTTTGTGATGATAAGCGTGTCGGTCTTGTGCTCGATGACGGGAATGTACTCCACGCTTTTACAGCTCGAACACAAGATACACAGCCCGACAAGCAACCAGAATATGATGATGTAACCGAGCGAGCAAAGGCAGCCGCGCGTCTCGTCCTCTTCGCTTCCAATCAGGAAGTCGTCCAACCAGTCGTCGTTCATAGTCTTTTTCTATTCGCTTACAAACCTTAAAAAGGTTTACACGATTTTGCCTTCGCTCAGGTCGAAGCAATACATTGCATTTTCCAACGCAGCCACATTGTCAATCTTTGCCGACGCTTGCGGTCCGCCTTTTGTAATGCGACGCAAATCGTTCCTGCCAAGCTCACAAGCACAGTTGCCAAATTGCCACGGCCACATCGGATTCATAGAGAACTGAAGCCACGGCTCCTGACCGAGTATCATGTCCTCTATTTCCTTGATGCGTGGGTTCTGAGTCATTGCGCCCTGACTTACGGGCACCACCATGTTTTGAATGGTTTGCGCGTCGATGTTGAGTGTCTGGAGCCACGCCTTCAGCTGGTTGATTGGCTGAATGCTTTGCGCGGGATCGTAGCCGATGGAATAGAGGTTTACACCGGCTGCCGTCTTCTCAGCAAGTGCATTCATTGCGTGCATACTGTCAAACACCTCGCCAGGGCAGACGTTCAACCAACCGGCAGCAATCCATTTCTCGTAGAGTGCGCGGTTCGGGCTTTTCTTCATCGTATCTTCAAGCACCCACGCCTCGGCATCGGCAAAGAAGCGACCAAGCATTGTGCCGGTTGGCTTCATATCGACGGAGAGGTAAGTGATGGCAAAGAGGTCGTCGCCATGACTGAAGTCCAGCCCTACGAATGTGTTCCATCCGTCCTGGTACTTGCAGTCTGTCACGCGCTTCTCCACTTGCAGCGGACGGATGCGGTCGCCCTTGATCCACGCGACAACCTTTCCAGTCTGATAGACGTTGAAGAGCTTCGTGATGGTTTCCACGCGCTTCTGTTCGTCCAGCTTGCTGCTGGCAATCTCGTTCTCGTAGAATGAGTGCTGCACAATCTTACCGAGCATTGGATTGATTTTGCGGCGCAAACAGCGCGACGTGAACATATAGTCCTCCTCACGTTCCCAATCGTCGGGTTCCAGCATCAGGCAAGTCCATCTGTCGCTTGCATTCAGAAGCTGCTTGTCTTTGTTTTCTGTCCAAGACTTGTCCACTTCTTCAGCAAGTGCGGCCTTCATTCCCGTGTATTTGTCGAGGAACGGACCAGCTGTGATGTTACCAGCCGTAGTGGTAGTGACTGTCATCGGCTCACGGCGCGGACCCATTGACGATTGCACCACACTGACCAGGCCGCCCATGTCGCTCTTACCGTTCACATAGCTTGCGCTTCCGTACTCGTCTGCACAACAAAGCTCAGCAAACAAGCCGTCCTTCGTTTTGCCTCCGGCTGAGAGTGCCCACATCTGTGCTTGCCGTATCTGGCCGTCTTTCCAATTGGTAGTCGTTGCCGTGAAGCGGATGCGCTTTCCCAACGGATCAAGTTGCCTTATTAACTGCCGCGCCCTATCGTATAGGAGCTTGCTCTGGGTTTGAGAGTTGGCCGTGCAATACGTTTCGCTGTTGCTATCTCCGAGCATGAAGAACAGCATGGCGTTGTATGCCGATATGCCCGTCTTGTCTATCTTACGCGGGCCGTAAAGCGTGAAGTCCGTGCAGAGTCGGCGCAAGTCCTCGATGGTTCCGTCCTTGCCTTCGCGCTCAGAGTCGAGCATCTGGCGTGTGCCGTTCTCCACTTCAGTGTCAACCCACGCCTTAATGCCGTAGGTTGCCGTCCAGATAAACACTTGGAACGGCTCCCAGCGGTAGTGCGTCAATGTGCTGCCCGTTCCTGGCAGAAGCAAGCCGCCTTTATCGTACTTCCACATCTTTCCGGACTTATGCCAGTCGCCCTCACGCAGTCGGATGACCTGATGCACCTTGCCGATGTCTGGGATGTAGGTGTGGAGCAGTCTCAGAACCTTCAGTCCGCCGAGCAGTTCCATCGTGCAATGGCGGTCGTTGTCGTCGGAGTTGATGTTCGAGTAGTTGACGAGGTGCTGGTAGTAGTCGAGCAGACGTTCGTCGAACTCTTGCAACATATTGCTCATTCGTGGCACCTCTTCCGCCATCCGCTCAATGGCTCGCAGCTTCAGTTGTTTTGCGTCCTCACTGGCAATCTGAAGCAGGTCCCGTATATCGTCTGTCATTGTTGTCCTCCTCTTTTAATTCTTCATCCACTACCCATTCATCAATATAGTAACGAAAACCACATTCTTCGTTCAGACTTTTCCTATAATTCTTCGCCTTTTCCTCAGTGGAGAAAACACCTACAATGAGTCGCTCGTCTGTAAAATAATCCGCGATTAAAATATAAACTTTCATACTTCCTTCTTTATTGGTTGGTTTGTTCGTAATGTTTTCCTGTTATTGAATTTGAGAATAAGTTCGTCTGCGGCATCGTGACCGCGTTTGAATGCTTCGAGGTGTGGCAGCAACTCTTCCTTCTGCAAGCCTCCCATCATTTCGTAGGTGATGAAGGTTTTAATCACTACAACGCCCGCCTCTATCTTTCCAAGGAAGGCTCCATCGCGAATGCAAAGCGTTGTGAGCATTTCGCCCTTATACCTGACGCTCCTGGCTCCTATTTGCTGATTTCTGTGCGTTGTGCAATCCATTCCGTTGTGAAGCAACATGCTGCGAACTCAGGCTCAGGCCATCCGTCAGCCTGAACTTTGTACAAATGTAATGTCTTACTCATAATTCCGAATATTGATAAAAAATAAGCCCGATTTTCGGGCGTTTTTCGCTTAATGTGTAAATAAATGGAGAAATAAGCGGATTGAAACCTGCTTATTTCTCGGTTTCCTTTACTTCTTCACTCTTTACAAACACCAGCAGGCGGTCGGTCGATTTCTCGCGCTCGATGTCGGCATCACTCACGCTGCCGTTTACCTTCGGGTAGATGCTGACCATCTTTGTGCCCGTGTGGTCCGCCAGGCTAATGCGGTTACTCTCGAGCACCTCCTCGCTGATAATGTCTGCGATGGCTGCGATGACCGTTGTCACCTCGTAAGCCTTTACGCCAGTACGGGCGGCAATCTTATCAGCCAACTCGTTGTTGGTGATCTCGTTGCTGATTACCGCTTCGGCAAAGAAGCTGTGGCTGCCCTGCTGGGCACTCGTCGGGTTGTACTCCCGAACTCTGTACTTCACTTTACTCATTGTCGTATCGTTTTAATTGTTCTAAATCTTGCATTATTTCGTTTCGTTAATGTTCATTTCTCCGTTCATAACCTTGTCCGTCTGGCGGTCTTTGATGTTCTGAAACTCGATGGAGCAGAACAGCGAGCAGTCGGGCACGATGGCTTTCACATCGTCGCCACGGCTGGGGTCGAGTTCGTCAAGCCATATCCTGCCGTGTTCATCTTTCAGACACGTTGCACCCACCTTGCGTTCAATCTCTGCCATGCGTCGGAAGCGGTCGGGAAAGTCCCTGCGTATCTTGTTCCAATAGCCGATGCCACCCTTCACGCAGCCGATACAATTATTATTGTTGTAGCCCATTCGGTACATCGTCGGGATTTCGATACCAGCCATTTGAAGCATCCCCAGCGCGTCCTGCTTGGTGATCATCTTCTCGATGAGCGGAAAGAGTGGCTTTGTGCGAGGGTTCTGCTGCTTGAAGCGGATAGCACGATTCACCTCACGCTCGCAGAAGTCGAAGCCCCACACCTGGCCGTCCCACTCGCCAACTTCATCCTCGAACTTGTAGCGCACCTGCTTCTTCAGTAGTGAGGTGCAAGCCGCGCCGTGTGGCCCGTTGATGTAGGTCTTTCGGATGAGCACGTCTTCCACGTCCTTGTATTCCGTGCTTCTGATGACCTCGATACGTTGGCCGTACCATCGTTCGCAGTCCTTCAGGAATCGCTCGTTGTCGGGGTGTCCGCTGCCTGTCTCGATATATACGATGCGCACGTCCCGATACATTTGCAAAGCCATTTTGCAAGCGACGGCAGACGTGGCACCGCATGAGAACCATGCTATTACCATAAACTATTCGTTAAAGATGACTACCATTGACGGGAATGGTGCGCCTTGATCCGCACCGCCAAACTTTAACCGACCGCGAATGAATCGCAGTTCTGCCTTGTGGTAGATGTAGTCGTGAAAGTACGACGTGTCGGTTCGGGCTGGTATCAGCATCACAACGAGCGTTCCCTTTTGCGCTTCGTCGTGGCACTTCTTTACCCAGTGTTTGATGGCTGATCCGTATGGTGGGTTACAGAATACGCGATGCCCTGCCCAATCTTGTTTCAGTCCATCGTCTTCGGGTGTGAAGTACGTCTTGCATTTGGCATTGTCAGGCAAAGCGCATGGGTCGAGCGTGAAGTGGAACTCTTCGTTTAGTTTGTCGAAGAAGTCCTGCGGTGTCGCCCATAGGTCGGTGTTGCTACTGAATAGCCCTTTTGTCATCTTGTTGCTCATAATCGTCAATTAAAAGAGAGCACCATTGCTGATGCTCTCACGTTCAACTTATCTGTTGGCTTCCCAGGGCCTTGTGGTAGAGTCAATCCTTTACGGCTCCAGACCCCCGCCCGTGTCCTGACTGCCACCGCCCTGCTGGTTGCCGCCGTTGTTGTCGCCAGTGTTACCACCCTGTGCGGGTTCGTCGTCGTTGGGGATGGCTGTGTCGGTTGCCACCATCTTAACCTTTTGTGCTTGCTTGCTCAGTGCAAACTGCTTGCTGAACTTCACGCCGATCGTCGCACCAAGCACCCAATTAAGGCGGTCGGTAGTCAGGTCGCTTTCCTCGGCACGCGTGCGGACGGGAACGCTTGGGTCTGCCGTGTGGGCTGCTGTGGTCTCGCGCTCGATGTCGGCATCACTCACGCTGCCGTTCACCTTCGGGTAGATGCTGACCATCTTTGTGCCCGTGTGGTCCGCCAGGCTAATGCGGTTACTCTCCAACACTTCCTCGCTGATAATGTCGGCGATGGCTGCGATGACCGTTGTCACCTCGTAAGCCTTTACGCCAGTACGAGCTGGCGAGGCTGGTGCTTGGCCTTGATTTCTTCTACTGTCATAGTTCCTTTGGGTTATAATCTTTGATTGCTTCTAAAAACTTTGCCTTGGTCTTGTATATCTTCAGGCCGATGCGATAGTGCCGATAGGCTCTGCCCTTCGGCTCTCCGTTCTTGAATGGTACGTGGTCGCACCATCCCAGCTGATTGTCCTCACTGGCATACGTCGTGGTATGCTCGTCTTCCATCGACATGTGGCTGACGAAGTGGAACTTTACCTTTTCTAATTCTTCGATGGTCATTATTCGCCCTCCTTGATTAGTTCGTGTCCGTCATATCCACACCACGCACACTTTCCCGATGCTACTTGTGGTGCCCAGTTCTCGCGTCCGCATTTCGGACAGCGAATCAATAAGAGTGTGTCGCTCTCAGGGTAGTATTCCACACCCTGCGCCAACCATTTCGATTTCTCCTTTGCCATAGGTCATTTGCCATCTCTCATTCTTTGCCTCCATTCCTCAAACTCTCTATGCTTCTTCCTTGAATGCAAAATCTGATAGATAAGCCATATAATGCCTATCACAATTAGGATTAAAATCGGAATCCATAACGGTGATAATACCCACCACCATGACCAGTCGATTACTTTACAAAGTTTCAGCACGATGAATGCTACTGTCAGCAGGCTTGTGAATATGCCTGTCACTTGATTGTTTGATGATTGTTCTGCCATTTTCTTCTGGGTTTTAATAGTTCCTTTTATTAAAAAAACGAAGAGGAAAGACCAACATCTTCCCTCTTACATCATACATCATACATCCGAAGGCCTACGGCTCCAGACCCCCGCCCGTGTCCTGACTGCCACCGCCCTGCTGGGAGCCGCCGTTGTTGCCGCCAGTGTTACCACCTTGAGCGGGTTCGTCGTCGTTGGGGATGGCTGTGTCCGTTGCAACCATCTTAACCTTTTGAGCCTGCTTGCTCAGTGCAAACTGCTTGCTGAACTTCACGCCGATCGTGGCACCAAGCACCCAATTAAGGCGGTCTGTAGTCAGGTCGCTCTCCTCGGCACGGGTGCGGACGGGAACGCTTGGGTCTGCCGTGTGGGCTGCTGTGGTCTCGCGCTCGATGTCGGCATCACTCACGCTGCCGTTTACCTTCGGGTAGATGCTGACCATCTTTGTGCCCGTATGGTCCGCCAGGCTAATGCGGTTGCTCTCCAACACTTCCTCGCTGATAATGTCTGCGATGGCTGCGATGACCGTTGTCACCTCGTAAGCCTTTACACCAGTACGGGCGGCAATCTTTTCAGCCAACTCGGCGTTGGTGATTTCGTTGTTAATCACTGCTTCGGCAAAGAAGCTGTGGCTGCCCTGCTGGGCACTCGTCGGGTTGTATTCGCGAACCCTGTACTTCACTTTACTCATTGTCGTATCGTTTTATTGGTTCAACCTATATTTCTTTTTTCAGGAAACCTATACCTTTCTTTGGCAAAAGGTATATGTTTCTTTGGCAAAAGGTATATGTTTTCTGCCTCTATATGTCGGGTGATAATGCGTTGGGGGGTTTACTCTTTCAAACATTGTTCGTTTCGTTTTATTCTCTATTGAAATGATAGCCGTACCGCTCTTGAAACATGGAGTCGATGAAGTCCGGCACGCGGTCTTCTCGCCGCTGATTCAATGTGAGCAGGTCGGTGTAGTAATTGAGTGCCGTAAGAAATTTACGGTCGTTTGGTACGCTGCCGCCCTCGATGCCGAAACGCTTCTGAGCGTATTGCAATTCACACACAAGCCGATGGTTGTGCGTGAACTCTGCCGTATTGCCCCAAACGAGCAACATGGCGCAGATGATAGCGCACGTCTCAGTGTTGACGATGGGGATGCCCGTGTCAAGTGCTGACTGATACATCGCCCATCGTTCTTTGTACTCCTTGGTGTCGAAGATGCTACTCATCCTTCTGCTCTCCCATATTTCTTACTGATTGCTCTTTCAGCATTCGCACCCTCAATGTACGATGTCTTGCTGACCTCTCTAATCATTTCGAGTACTTCCGTCAGCGAGCGACCTTGGCAGGCTGCTGCGATACGTTCACACCATTGGGCGAGATTCTCACCCTTCTGCTTTTTGTATTCCTTCTTCATCGTTCCAACCTAATACGTTATGAATGTAGTCAACGCTTTGGCGGTAGTTCTTTGATGCGATGAACTGATCCCGTCTGCGCTGCTTTGCTATCTCGTCTTGACGATGTCGCTCGCGTCGTTCTGCTTTCTGCTCACGCTTGGCTTTCTCGTCCATGTAGATGTTGTTGCGTAGGGTGGGGTCGTCGATTATTTCATTCAGCAGTCGCGTGTTGTGCTTCAGCAGGAAGTCTTTCACCACACACTGGGTTATCCAACCAGGATGAGCAAGCAATGCTTCGCGCAGACTTTCATCATCCACGCGAAGTATGTGCCGCTTCTCATCGTCCATCCCTACGACATCGTTAATCTTCAGATGCAGCTCCATTGAGCTTTGCGTTTAGGTTATCCAAGAACTCAGGCTCCTTGTCGGGATTGTCAAGGTGTCCGTTGTAACCTCGGTGCCGCAGTTCAGCAGCCAAAGCCCACTCGCTGACCTGCTCCAGTTCGCGTGACGTGGTGTAGTTCTCGTCGAAGAACTTGCGTATCTTCTCGCCCCACTCCTTTTCGATGGCGAAACGCTGATTGCCCAGCACAATGCGCTGCTGATTCAGCTTCTCCCGTCGTGTCCGCAGGTCTTTAATCTGGCGGTCAATCGCCGATATTTCTTCCTTCACTTCGCCTTGCATCATAGCAATGGCACTAATAGCCGCGCCCTTCTGACAGCGCAACTCTCTCAACTCGTTCTCAAACTCAATCTGTGTCATAGTTCCTTTTTTATTGAGATGTTATTATTGTGTGGGACTTGCACCCACGTTATTTATTTCCCTTTGGGCTTACGCCGCTTTCCCGATTGACGGGAAACGCTCAAACCTTATGTTTAGTCACACCGCAAGCGTCGGCCAACAGCGTCACCTTTTCGCAGAAGAAGTCCACTTGGTCGGCCAACTCATGCTCCGCCCAATTCCATTTCGCACGGTCCACGTTACGGTCAATCATCGCAAAGAACTCCTTGCGCTGCCCGTCTGTCACGCAACCCTCCGTCACCAGATAGGCCGTCGTTTCCTTGAACGTCTGCGCCAACTGCCTGATGCAATCCCGCATCCATTCCTTGCTCTTCGTCATCAGCAACTTGCGCCGCGTCTCAGGCTGACAGTCCTCGATGCACGTCGGTTGTCGCTTCTCTTCCCCTGGGAACGTGTCGAAGATGTAAATCCCCGACAAGTCCCTGCGTTTTAATTCTGTCATAGTTGTATGTTATTTAATGATTCATTCCCTCATACCGCTCATACAGGTCGAGGGCCATGATGATGGCTTGAACAGGGTCTATCTTGCACGAGTCTGTCTGTGCTCGCTTCACGGGGCGTTTGTTGCCACGACCGTCAACCTCCAGTACGGCATTGCCGAAGCAGAATGGCCACAGGGGACTGTTGCTAAAGCTGATGAACGGCACAGGGGCGAACATTGCTTTGTATAGATCATCCGTCGGGCCGTCAAACTCGCTGTTCAACTGGCTCACCACTTGTATGTATGGGTCGGGGTTCGCTACCTTCATCACGCTTTGCAAGAATGCCTTGAGCGTGTTGATGGGGTCTTTCGACTTGTACTTGTCATATCCCCAATACATGAACTGACAGCCCTTGCCGAAAAGCTCACCAAGTCGGTTCGTATAGAGTGACGGTTCGAATATCTGCCCAGGCGAATAGTGCAACCACCCGTCTTTCTCCCATTGCGCATACAGTGGACTGATAGCACTCTTCTCGGCCGTGGACTCTTTCACCCAGCAGTCGCAGTCGGCAAAGAACTCGGTGCCTCTGCCTGACGGGTGCTTCCTTGCCGCGAGGTATGCCGCAGTGTGTAGGTCATCGCCCTGCGAGAAGTCCAAGCCGGTGAATATTACCCAGCCCTTGTCCTTAGTGCAATCGTCAATCCTCATGTCGCGTTGCAGCGGCCTCACTTGCTCCGCCTTGATCCACTCCTGAATAATGCCGCTGCGATAGACGTTGAACAGCTTCGACACGCACTCGGCAAACTTCTGCTCGCCGTCCTGCCGTGCCTTGGCCATTTCGCGGTCGTAGAAGTCGTATTGCACGATGATACCCAGCATCGGGTTAATCTTACGGCGAAGTGCGTGCGATGTCAGGATATATTCTTCGTTGGTCTTCTCGTACTCGTCAGGCTCCAGCAGTAGGCACATCTGCGAATCGAACATCAGCTGCGGTTCTGCCTCGCCGCTTTCGTACTTGAACTCCTGAAGCAACAGGTCGTGGCGGCCACGCAGCATGTCGATGAACGGCCCCGTGGTGATGGTGCCCGCAGTGGTGGTGCCGAAGGTGAGCGGTGCGCGACGCATACCCATTGACGACTGACATACGTTGATGTGCGCTTGCATGTCGCTCTTGTTGTTGATGTAGGGGCTGCTGCCAAGCTCATCCCAGTTCAGCAGTTCGGTGTTCGTACCGTCAGGAGCCTTGCCACCACCTGTCAGCGGTACGATCATCGAGTTGCGTATCTCGTCGCGGTACTTCGGTAGCCAGTCTATCACCTTCTCCGTCATGCGGAACAGCGGGTTTCCCTCGTCGCTCACATTCATCTGACGCAGCATGAACTTCGTGCGGTTATAGAGAATCTTCGACTGGTTCTCTGTCATGGCCAGCGAATAAATCTCTGAGTTGAAATCTCCGAAGAGGAAGAACACCAACTGAATGAACGATGACAGTCCAGTCTTGTCAATCTTACGGGGGCCGTACATGATGAACTCTGCCACCATCCTGCGGAAGTCCCACACGAAGCCGTCTTTCTCGCGCTCAGTGTCGAGTAGCACATCCTTGGTGCCTTCCTCAACCTTGGTGTTTATCCAAGTGTAGAATCCGAACACCGACGCGAGCACGAACACCTGGAAATTCTGCCACCTGTAAACTTTTGCCCCTTGCGTAGATGGCAGTCGCAGACCGCCCTCCACGTATCGCCATGCCTTGCCCTGCTTGCGCCAAACGCCCTCGCGCAACCGCAAATAAAATTGCACCTTCTTGGTGTTGAAGTGGTAGGTGTTGAACATGCGGATGAACTTGCAAGCACACAACAACTCCCACATCGAGTGCTTGTCGTTTTCGTCGCCAAACACGTTGCTCACGTTCGTGGCGCAATCGTCGAAGTATGCCAGCAGCCGTTCATCAACTTCCTTTAGCCGTTTGCGCACATCCTCAGTCAGTCGCTTGCACAACAGGTCGATAGCATCCTGTTTCAGTTTGTAATAGTCTTCTGTCATTATTCAATATCTGGAATATCGTTTACGTCATCTTGTGCGGAATTGATGATTGATGTCAGGCCTGCCTTCTCGGAATCCACACCGCGCTTTGTGTCCTCCTTCACCTTCGATGGCGTGGTGGAGTAGTTCAAGCCAAGTGCCTCGAATTGCATCAGCAGCGTGCGCTGGAGTTTGTCGTAATGAGGCAGCAGCGGGTGAGCCTCGAACTTCATCTGACCCGTCGAACCGTCGCCCCAGTCGGCCAACTTGCGTGAGCCGTTGGTCAGCTCCTCCTGTATCTGGTCAAGCATCACCTCATTCATGGCCGTCGCCCTCACTTGAGGCAGCAGCCACAACTCCATCTTCGCACCCGTGCGGCTCTCAATCATCTTGCGCAGCTCCAGTTCGTATGCGTGCGCCGTTTTCTGTTTTGCCATAGTTATTTACTTTTTGGTTTTCGTCCTCTCTTATTGTGAAAAATGATGGGCAACTGCTGTGACCGTTCCCACGGATCACGATAGCGGCTCACGTCAATCTTGCGCACCGGCAACTTTCCGAAGTACGGTTCCTCCTGCCACCGCTCCCACTCATCATCGCACCAGCGTTTCAGAGGGTGCTTCGGCGTGTGCTCACTCTTGCGGCTCCGTGCTATCCGGGCGTTCAGAGCGTGACGGGTGCCCAGACAGACAAGCGTCTCCTGACTCCCGAACTCGCGCTCCGCTTCAGGTATCAGTCCCAGCAGCGGGCACTCGTTGCAACAGTCCGGCTGCTCAGGGTGAAGTTGAATATGCTTAAATGGTTTTGCTGGCATAATCGAAATTTATTCTGTTGTTCGTGGGGATAACAAGTAATTGGGTGATACGTCCGTCGGTGTCCGTGCCCCATTCCTCGGAACGTCTGCCGTTGGGCTGTAGAAAAACGAGAATTTCAAAATTTACCCTATCGAAAGGAGAT
>Ga0265299_10001208_pt1 | contig 30334 bp, 17 predicted proteins | sample AusTroGonzalo_MG_4_FD_193485 | JGI IMG/M metagenome (GOLD analysis project Ga0265299, IMG submission 193485) | Bovine rumen microbial communities from tropical cattle in Woodstock, Queensland, Australia - Gonzalo_02 | ecosystem: Host-associated > Mammals > Digestive system > Stomach > Rumen ... | reverse complement strand
CCGGAAAACAAGGACATATATACAAAGACTCTCTTCCTTACGGATGCCCATAAAACTATCGAACCTCTGTTCCGAGCATCTGATGGCTCACCTGAATGAGACCGGGTGGCGCATTGACGAAGTCAGGAAAACGAACATTGATTCCTGTGTCATCCGATAGACAAGGTCAGTCTTGTCAACGTATATTAAACTCACCCTATTAGATTCTACGAACTTGTTTCCATCGCTTATCTTTTGACCACCAATAAAAAAGTCCAATGCAAGAGTGCATCGGACTTTTTTTGAATCAACAAATACTTTTCTATTGTTTTACAATGCGCTTGTTCACCACGTAGTCAACTGTGCTTATACGTATTGTATAAGTTGCAGCCGAAAGTTCACTAAAATCAAGTACTGTTTCATAAGCATTGCCTGTACCATCAATTGTCATGGTACGTACTAGAGTACCAATAATGTCGAATACTTCTACTGTAACAGGCTTATTGCCAAAGTTAACAAGCGAGAGCGTTATTTCACTTCTGAATGGGTTCGGGAATATGGTCACTGCCGGCTCATACTCGTGATCGACACACTTGACATCTATTATTTCCGATGTCGAATATCTTCCGTCGTAGTCAACTTGCTGCAGACGATAAAACATTTCACTACCGTAGTTCTCGTAATCAACAAACGAGTAGTTAAGAGTCTCGATAGAGTTTCCTGCGCCTGCAATACGGGCAATTTCTGAGAAGTTTATAGCATCATACGACTTTTCAAGTATGAAATAATCGTTGTTTCTTTCTGATGCCGTCGTCCAATCAATTTTTACAGAGTTGCCGTCGCACGAAGCTGTAAAGGAAACAAGATTGATAGGAAGCACAAGATCCTTTCCGTTACCATCGGTAGAACCTAATGTAATATCAAAAACAGTCTCGCCAGCTCTTGATCCTCCTGCCACTAATTCGTCTATATGTATAGATCCACTTAGACAATTTCCGTCTGTTGTTCCGCTTATCTCATTCCAAGCCGAACCTCCAGCAACAACATAAGCAAACCTCATGAAATCAAGGGTACAATCACTATCCTCTCCATTACCAGCCAGATTGATTCCAGGATCCCTGCCTTTCCAATACAACTCAACATCTGTCAAAGTCTTGTTTGTTGTAACATGCCAGAAATCGCGGTCGGAAACGTGGTCGAGTTCCCCTCCCATATTTCCACCATGCGAGTAGCTATCAGGCATCGGATAAGTTTCATGATCTGTTGTGTAATGGACAGCGACCTCTGCATCATCACCAGCAACTGTCATTTCAAATGCAGACTGCAATAAAATATTACGACCGTCGCTATCATCAAAGTGACCGGTCAAGAATTTAAATGTTCCTGCTCCTCTCTTGGTTATAACGCCATCGATATAACCATCGGAATCATCACATGTTGCACCATCCTCAAATGTAACATTTCCAATTACAGAACCACCAATTGTTGCTGTTCCAGAAACCGTAATGGTGTGCGATTCCATACCTAAGCCAAAGCCTTCCGCAACAACAATATTGGACACAGACTTGTCTGCTGTAAGCACAGGTGAATAGAATTCACAATTTGCATCATCCTGATGAATGAAGACTATATTCCCCGAAGTAGGAGCTGTGGCATCCCAATATCTCTCGCCATCGTATGCAATCCAGTTGCCACTTCCAGTCCAATTTATGCCCGACTCTGCACCTGTCCATAAACAATATGCAGTGCCGTATGCTGCATCATGAGATACCTTAACCTTCGACAGCCTTAAAATTACAACTTTCTCAAGGAGTGTCAGCCCATCGGTAATCGATGCTCTAAGTGTATCATTGTATTTTTCGGTACATTTAAATTTGAGCACACTAGCATCACTACTACTTATTGCTACATATTCGTCATCATCACTTGTCCAAGATACCGAGTTTTCAGTAACAACTGTGAAATCATTAAGTACAGAATCATATACTTCTGTTCCATTGAATATCACAGGAGTAGCGGCAAGTTTTGCTTCAGGATATGCTTCAGTTCCCTTTGGCATAGGATACATATTTGCACCAAATACAAAGTTTTCATCTGTCCATCCTTCAACGCCATCAAATGCAGTCGGACTTGCACCTATAAGATTTGATGTATATTCTCCATCAGCCGATGTACTGTTTGTCCTCTGCTTGTCGTAGAAGCTTGTGGTCACTGTTCCATAGTTAGTACCGAATATTCCATTATTAGCAGAAGAAGGTGTTATAGTACCTGTATTGATATTGCAGAGCAATGAGGAATTTGGTTCGGACGAAGTACCAACATAACCGGCAATACCACCTATATGTGAAGCAGTTTTACCTTTTACATTACCGCCATTGTTACAATAATTTATTTCTGTACGATAATTGTATGGACAAATACCTGCAACATATTTGCTAGAACCGGTTGTAGTTTGTTCTACATTTGCACTATTGGTACAATATGCTATCCTGTTTGTACCCGAAGTAGTTTTCGAATAGCCGACAATTCCACCAACATAAGTAACAGACTTAACATCACCGCTATTTACAGAAGTACCAACCTCGGAATAGGCGCCCAACATGCCGACAATACCTCCGGCATACGAAGTCGTTGCACCACCAACCAAACCATCGTTTCTACATTCTGTTACAGTAGTTTTTGCAGCACTTGCACCTAGTAGGTAGCCAGCAATACCTCCTGCATAATAAACTCCTGCGGTAACATCACCTCTATTTATAGAATTGCTAATGCTTGTATAGGTATCCGACTTACCGGCAATGCCGCCAGCATAAGAAGTCGTCGCATTAACCGAACCTTCGTTTATACATTCCGATATAATAGATGGATATACAACAGATGAAGTATAATTACCTTTAATCAAACCTACGACACCTCCTGCGTATGAAGCCCCCGATGTTATATCGCCATTGTTTGTACACCCTACAATATTACCTCCATTTAGATAATAACCGACAATACCACCGCCATAGCTACCAGTTGTATTTACAGAACCGTTGTTTTCACAGTTTACAATTATGTCAAGGATTAATTTGTCCGAATTAACATAACCTGCTATACCTCCTGCATCTGCTTGTGCATTAACATTGACTGCCGAAGTACAATTAGAAACAGTTACATATTTACCTACATAACCGACTATACCGCCAACACTATCTGCCGATGATTCTATCGAACCTGTTGCATTACAATATTCTATAGACGCAGTTTCGTTAGCTGTTCCGATAATAAAGCCACAAACAGTACCAGCCTTGCCCCCGGCAGTAGTAATGGCAACGTTTGTCAGATTCAAATGGTTTATTATGCCGCCTTGTACATATCCGAACAAACCAGCATAGGCATCTTCATAATCTGTTATTGTAAGATTATCTATTGTATTGTCATTACCTTCAAAATTTCCAACGAAACAATTTTCTGGATTATTTCCTATAGGCGTCCAGCCTTCTCCAGCCAAATCGACAGTAGCGTCTGGTATAAAATGGAAGGTTACACCTTTATAACCGTCAAGATTAAGGACTCCCTTGTATGCACCGACTCCCCTGTTATTGACAGCATCACGGAAATTCTTCAAGTCTGTAATTGTTTCAATGTTCAAATCCGAAATAAAACCATAGTCCTTTAGTGTGAACTTCTTGTGTATTAAATTTATTGTAGCTGTAAGCACAGCAGCATTCATTTCGTCAACACTATTATCGACCTCTGCCGTTGGATATGATGTTTCCACATCGATAAAAGCAGAATTGCTACTCTCCCACGACACACTAGCAGGAGTGCCAAGTGTAAAGTCGGAATGTACATTCTTCCAATTTTCAGCATCTGCAAGGAATACAGGTGTTGCTGTTACTACAGCAAAGTCATCATCCTCTTCGAGTGCCGCTGGAATAGGATAAAGACCTTCCGTGAATCTCCAATACATTGACGACCAACGGTCACCAGTTAATCCGCTTGGCGAAGAACCAGTAATTGCTGAGGTAAGTTGTCCTACATACTTGTTTGTAACATCACTACTTATACCTGTTGTATTTGACGAACATCCATTTACAGGAGTTCTCTGCTTGTCGTAGAAGTTGTACGAGGCACTACCCTGATTGTAACCTATTATTGCACCTCCATCAGATTCATCAGATTCATCTCTACTTGGGAAAACAAGACCTGTCGATATACAATAGTTGACATACGACTTCGAGTTGCCATTATTTCCTGTAATACCGCCAGTCAAATATGACATGCCAATAACATCTCCACCATTATTACAATATTGGATGACCGAATAGGTATTCTTTCCTGCAATACCGCCTAAATAATCCAGACTGCTTACCACAGCGGCATTTGTACAGTTTGAAATGGTGTCTAATTTTCCACTTACTGAAACAGAATATCCTGTAATACCACCTGAGTATGATGTAATAGCCGATACTGAACCAGCGACCCTACATCTGTCAATAACAGTATAATAATTATTAGATCCAGCAATACCGCCTGCATACGAAGCAGCAGCCGATACCGAACCGTTAAAAGTACAATTTGTTATTGCTGAATAGCTGTCTCCGCTAGCACCTTTAATAGATCCGCAGATTCCTCCCACATAGCTCTTACCAGAAACATGTCCCTCTACTTGCAAATCCTTGATACTACCACCAAGAACATATCCGAACAAACCCTTATAAGAATTGGATGCATCATCCACATTCAAATTGACAACTTTATTTCCGTTGCCATCAAACTCGCCACTGAACGGACATGTAGTGGAAGAACCTATTGGTTCCCAGTTGTCTTCATCTGAAAGATCAAAAGTAGATAATGGGGCATCGAGTTGGAATCTCTTCCCTGCAAAACCATTTACATTCGGCACGCCCTTGTAAGCACCTGTCCTACCACTGTTTACTGCATTACGGAACTGTATTAACTGTGCAACACTTGTAATCATCAAAGGATCCTCGTTGACAGGATTTGATATCATAACCGTCTTTTTCCAACCATTATAAGTTGCTGTAAAAATTGCAGTATTTGCTTCGTCATCAACAGATACATGTAAACCGCTAAGCGACAAATAGGGTGTGCCATTTTCGTTGGCATCGGCAACATCAATAGAATAATCCCATGTCAATCCGTCGATAGATCCAAGATTGAATGCACTATTTACCGAAATATATTGACTTGGAAGGAAAACAGGAACTGAAGCTAATTTTGTAGCATCCATCTCATGTATAGGCGTAGGAACAGGATATAAGCCTTCCGACTCTGTCCAGCCAGCCAACAAACCTCTATCTCCTTGTGACAAATATTCTGTCGTCATTCCTTCTGCACCAGCATCAGAGGAAACACCTCCTATTCCATCTTCAGCGATTCCTTCCACTACGTTTCTCTGGTTGTCGAAATAATTACCCGACACAGAAGCTCCGTCATGCTTTATACCTACTACAGCACCTCCCTCGCCATAAAGCGTACCTGCATTGAGATTGCTTGCCACAGACGAGCCGTCATCCTCGTAACCGACAATACCTCCGTTACTATTTACTTCTTCGGCAGTACCTGCAATTTTACCTGCATTGATACAATTCTGCACGGTGGAACCTAAAACATATCCAGCAATACCGCCAATAGATGAGAAACCATTTACATCCATATCGTTGACGCAGTTTTCAATTGTCGAAGACGACACTGCATAGCCACATATACCACCAACATATACGGAACTCGAAGACGTTATAACACCAGCAACGGCACACCTACTAACATTTGTAGATTCCATTCTTCCAACAATACCACCAATATAATTTGCTGTTGACGTTATATTGCCGTTGAAAGTACAAGAATCCAAAGTAGAACTTATAGCATAAGCCACAATACCACCACAAGTATTTGTTGCAACAATAGAATTGCTACCTGTAATCACATTGGTTTTCTTTATCGTTGCATCTTCAACATATCCAAACAAACCACGTAGTGCTCCTGAAGTTGCATACATAGTAATTGTATGGTTACCGCCATCAAATGTCCCCTTGAAACGACGTGCTGACGTGCCAATCGAAGTATTACATTTGCCTGCGTTTATATTTCCAGTAAGCTTAAATGTCTTGCCTTCGAATCCGTTAACATTGGCAACATCATGATATGCAGTACCATTATTTACAGCAGAACGGAAATCATCAAGATCAGCCTTGCTTGTTATTAAAATTTCTGGATTATGATCTTTATTTGTCAAATTAACACACTTTTCCCATCCGTTGAGAGATGCTGTCATTACAATCAGGCTGAACTCCGGACTACCAACCGTAACAGTCGGAGCTGAATAGGTAATAAAGTCAACATCCGGAATAGAAGCAAGCGACCAAGCTATTCCGTTTTCTGTACAAACAGTAAAGTTATTATGTACATGCTGATTGTCTTCATCACCCGACAAAGACAAAGGAGCACAAGCAACTTTTGCAGATGAAAGCGATGCTATATTGATAGGTATAGGATATGAACCAGTATATGTCGTCCACATAGCACCAGTAAGTTCAGATGTAAGAGCCTTCATTTCTGCAGTTGTCTTTCCTACTCCGTTATCTGTTCCAAGTACACAATGACGTGAATCGTAGTAGCAGCTTGTCATCGTTAACGAGCCATCATCGGTTCCATATATTTTGCCGATGCTATTTGCTGTTATGAAATTAAGACATTCGTCAAGAACAGTACTTACGATGGCATTACCAACAATACCACCAGCCGAGCTAGCGCCATTCACAATTGCAGCATTGACACAATAACTAACAGTAGTACTCTTTGCCGAGCCGACAATACCGCCAACCGAACTTGTTCCTTCTACACTTTTCGACATGCTTGCACATCCCGATATTACAGTATTGGCCAATGCGAGTCCGCAGATACCACCCACACATGTCGATCCTTTAATTTTATCGCCTGCTGTAGTACAATCCAATATCTGCGTATATGCATTGGATTTACCACATATACCGCCAACATTATTACCCGATGCCGTAATCGTACCATTGAAATGGCAGTTCCTAATTATTGCATTGTTTGTGCTATTACCATTTGTATAACCTACAATCGCACCAACAGTCTTTGCAGTTATAGTTCCGCTAAGGTCGATATTTTCTATTGTCGAAGGTGCAATAGTCGGGCTAACATAACCGAACAAACCGGTACTGTTAGAGGACGTCGTATTAATGGTCATGTTTGTTATTTTCCTACCCTCGTTGCTGCCGCCGTCGAAATTGCCGTTGAACGGAGTTGTAGAAGTATTACCTATAGCCACCCAAGCGTTTTCCTCATCTGTCATATCAATGTCGGCTGTCACCTTGAAACTTACATTAGCAAAGCCGTTAACATTTCGATGACCCAAATAACTTCCCTCGGAGCCTAGGTTTACTGCATCGCGGAACGCCTTAAGGTCCTCATAACTTGCAATAGGCAAAGGACTCTCGTCAGAAGAAACACTAACATTTACTATTTTGGATATATTTACTTCTTGTCCATCAACATCAGCAACCTTGGATGCGGTTAACACTACGGAGCCATACTCTGGAGGAATCGCACTCGCACCTACATTTCTACCATCATTTCCTATAATGCCAGTATTATCCGACTCCCAAGTAACACCGTTTGTAGCCAACAGGGTAATGTCATCTGTTACATTGTCGTATTTTTGTCCTGTGGCAATTGTCGCAGAGCTCTTTGCCACGTTCCTTATAACTCCCGCTGCACCATCGGTACTAAAATATTTAGGCACCGGATAGCCATCGGTTGTAACCCAGCCATTTTCTGGTGTCGATTCTGTGAGCGACAACGATGCTAGGTCAAGGGACGTTCCTGTTATTGACGAAGTCGCCTTGCCTTCAGTCTGTCCTGCAACATCGTCTGCAGCATTCATACCTAACCCAAGAGAACGCTGGTTATCATAATAGTTATATTCGGCAGTTCCTGCACTAAATTCTCCTATTATGCTCGAACCATTGCCATTTACAGTTGCAGCGTTTATGTTTTTCGAAACCGAAACTTCACTCTTTGTACTGCCCTTACCTAGAATACCGCCTGCCGCAGCATTATTACCAGTTATATTTCCGGCATTCAAGTTGTAAAATATATTAGAAAACTGGTATGTATAACCAGCTATTCCACCAACTGGAACATTAGCAGTAACTTCTGCCAAATTGATACAACTTTTCAATCCTGTCCACAAACTTGAATTTCCACCATAAAACTGACCAACGATACCGCCCACATAGCCAGCCTTCTTGCATTCGACACTACCCGAGGCAGAACAACCTAAAATCTTCACAAACTGTGCAGCATATCCGCACACACCTCCTACATTGGATTTACCTGTAGTACTTGAATACGTAGATCTTACTGCTCCGATAAAATGGCAATTTTCGATGGTGGACAGATTCTCCGAACTGCTACCTGCGATACAACCACAGATACCACCTACATTTGTAGTAGTACTGCTGACATTTCCTTCTACGATAAGATTAGATATATTTCCTGACTGCACATAGCCGAACAAACCCATGTATGATTCGCTCCCCATGACATTCAATCCCGATATTACATGATTGCCCCCATCTACATTACCGCAGAACGGATTAGCCGAAGTTCCTATTGGCACCCAGTTGTCTATTTCACTCAGATCAATGTTGTCAGTAATCTCAAAATCGTAGTATTGAAATCCAGTATATGAAATTATTCCCTTATAACTGCTCGTAAGTCCATTTACAGCATCACGAAACGACTGAAGATCTTCAACATTATCAATTGTAAGGGAACCTCCAGAATATTTGTCGATAAATATAATCTTAGAAACGTTTCCTACTGTTGCTTTAAGCTCGGCAATGCCATCGCCATCAACAGCTGCAGTATAAACACCAGGCGTTACTGTTATAAAATCAGGCTTAACAGATGCATTTTCTACCGACCATTCCGCACCTCGGGACAATTCAAAATCAGATTCAAGTTCATCCAAAATTTCAAAGCCATCCAACTTAATATATGCCGACGCCACTTTGGCAAAATCCGATGATTCTAGAGGCTTAGGAACTGGATAATAATCATAATCAAAACTCCAATGGCTGTCATCCCAGTCATCACCATTTCCAGACAATCCCCAAGCATATAAACCAGATGTAGATTCTCCCCATACAGAACCTGCATCATCAGTTCCATTAAAAACTCCTGTCTGACCAGATTGGGCAATCTGATTATCATAGAAGCAATAAGTCATTGTACAGTCGTTACCAGAAATTGCGCCACCGTTGTTTGCATACCCCACATTCAAGCAATAGCTAAGAGATGTTGTCCCGTCGTCTTTTCCAACAATTCCACCAGTAGATAATGCATCAGGACTACTTACATAGCCACCATTTACATTATACCTCAGATTGGTTCTATAAGTAGTACCAGCAATTCCACCTGCATTGGTTTTAGAAGCCTGTACTTTTGCTGAGTTGACACAATTCTGCACAATTGTTCTTTTTGATGCCGTGCTAGCACCTTTTGCATAACCAGCAATTCCACCAACATAGCTGTAAGCAGTAAGCTGTCCTGCTGTAGCACATTCCTCTATTACAGCATAAAGTGCATAACCAGCAATACCACCTACATACGAACTAGTAGCCGTAATACTACCGTTGAAAGTACAATTCTCAATCCTCGCATTCGTGTGATATGGGCTTGACTGGTAGCCGCTAATATATCCGCAAATTCCACCAATATAGCCTTTGCCCGAAAGATGGTTAGCCTCAACGTTTATTCTACTGATAACAATATCATCGCCATCGGCATCCTTATTCGACCTTACATATCCGAACAAGCCTGAATACTGGCTAGTTGTGCCAATCTTAAAATTCTTGATCGTACAGTTACGTCCATCTACGCTACCCCTAAAAGGCCTGTTATCAGGAGAAGTTGAACTCACATAATATCCTATTGGAGACCAGATATTTCCGCCAAGGTCAATAGTAACCGGAGAGTCTGGATCGGTACCAATATAGATAGTTTTACCATCAAAATCATAATTGCCTTCCTTTACAATCCATGATAGACCGGCAAGCTGGTTCGCTGTGGTTATTATGTACGTCGCATCTTCTTCATGTCCATAGTACCAAGTAGTTTCCCTTGTGGAACCATCCCACTGGGAATACGTCTTAACAATACCACAAAATTGTATAAAAACCAAAAGTAGTATAAATATTTTTCTCATATAAATAATATTTGCATTTTAATATTCAATATAATCTCGCAAAGGTATAAACTTTTAAGAAACTACACAAAGTTTTTAACAATTTTTTGTCATATTGTTAATTTCTTGCCGCGGCATACCCACAAAAAACAATATACAATCTGTACTATTCTCCTAAGAATAGCATCAAAAAAAACTCCTATCCAACTTATTATTTTCTATTGTTGTCCGATAAAAATAAATAACGCATTGACAATTCGCAAATTATCAATTAGTTATACCAAAAACAGAAAAAGGGGCTTGTCATTTACTTGCTTCGCCGCGTGAGCTAAAGGTACGGAAGCTAGTCGTAACACGCGATACGGAACGGGGAGCGTTGTGAAGACTGCTATCCGTAATCTCCTACAATATTGTTAATCAAGGAGATTCCGCATAAGCGAGTTCACACGACACGTTCCTTAGTCGGTTCACTCTGCTTTGCGGAATGACGATTCATTTTTTAGCGGACAACAATAATTATTTCCCCTCTTAATTGTCGGGGTGAGAAGACTCGAACTTCCGGCCTCTACGTCCCGAACGTAGCGCGCTACCAACTGCGCCACACCCCGTTGCTCAAAAGCGGTGCAAAAATAATATTAATTTTTTACACCGCATAAGTTTTTTTACAATTATCTTTTAAAAATTTTTCCTTATATCCTCAACAAGTCTTTTAAACTCCTCATCAGTGAGTTTCACTCTCGAGTTTGACAAAATCATGTCACTTTCCTTGCTTATTGGAATTAGATGTAGATGAGTATGCGGAACCTCAAGGCCTAGTACCATAAGACCTATACGCTCACACTCGATAGTTTTTTCCAACGCTGCCGCAACTTTTTTTGCAAAAATCAACATCTCCGACAGCACCTCGTCTGAATTACGGAAGATATAGTCTTTTTCCTCCTTGGGAACTACCAAAGTATGACCTTTCTTCAACGGATTTATGTCAAGAAAAGCAATGAACCTGTCATTCTCAGCTACCTTGTAGCAAGGTATTTCTCCATTTATAATCTTTGTGAACAATGTCGCCATAGCCATTAAATTGAAATGTTAACAATCTCAAAGGATACCATTCCGCTTGGCACCTGAATATCAACCACCTCACCAACTTTTTTGCCAAGCAACCCCTTAGCTATTGGCGTAGATACAGAAATCTTTTTAGCCTTAAGATCTGCTTCAGACTCAGAAACAATGGTATATTCCATTTCCTGGTTTGTTTTTACATTTCTAAGCTTAACTTTATTAAGAATCTGAACAGCATTAGTATTTATCTGAGACGGATCTATTATACGGGCGTTCCTTATTGTTTCCTGGAGCTTGCTTATTTTCATCTCAAGCAATCCCTGAGCTTCTTTGGCGGCATCATACTCGGCATTTTCTGACAGATCTCCCTTATCACGAGCCTCCGCTATCTGCTTCGATATATTAGGCCTCTCAACATTCACCATTCTATCCAATTCATCTTTCAGCTTCTTAAGACCCTCTTCGGTCAAATATGAAATACCAGACATAATTATTTAATTATTAAAGTTATACAAATAAAAAGAAATCCCTTTTTCGCTTTGGGATTTCCATTGCAAAGATAACACTTTTTTGCTTTGGAAATAAAAAAATTTTAATCGGAAAGTTCGTTATGAACTTTCCGATTTTATAAATAACAATTTAAAATATCTACATGGTTATGCGCAGACCAAAGGTATGAACGCCACCGAATACATTAGTGAACCTATATGAATAATCAACTCCTATAACAGGTCTTGTTGAACAAGACGTAGTGTTAAGACCATACTTTGTTCCTTCCTCCTTCTTCTTCAACGGAGCCTGTAGAGTAATACCAACAGCAGGACCAGAGAATGCCGTCATACAATTATCAACAGAATACAAGCCTTTCTCGTATGTATAACCGCCACGGATGAACAAGTATTCCATGAACGAATATTCAAGTCCGAAATGGAACTGGTCGTTGGTAAACGAGTTGGATGTGAAGTTCAGTGCAATTGCAAGGTTGTGGTTTGAAGATACAGTTTCCTCTTCCTCGTCAACCTTAGCGGCAAGCTTGATATGATATGAGAAACCTATCTTAATCAATGACGGCAACTCATATTCCTGGCTTCTATTTTCAACACTCATGTTGGTTCCTGACGGTGAAACTCCGACGAAAGACATACCATCGCCCGAATACTTCATTGTAGAACCAACATTCTTCATTGTGATACCGAAATGCAAGTTGTCACGCTTTCTATTGCCAGCCTTGTCCTTTCCAAAACCAGTTATATACTGAATACCAGCATCGAATGCAAATCCAGTAGCACTAAGGTTATCTATACTCTCATTGATAATCTTAACAGTTATACCGCCAAAAATACTATTTGAGAATTCTCGTGCGTATGAAAGACCAATGACTGTATATCCGGGCTTGAATGTACCGAAACCGCCTTCGGGCATAGCCTCGGTAGTCTTCTCTATTTCGCCCCAGCTGAAAGCATCAACCATAGCACCCAAGACACTATTCTCACCTACGCGAATTGCCAAGGCTGCCGCATTAACCTGAATACCTGTACCAACAAAGTACTGCGAATTATTAAACCCGACATCCAATTTCTTGGTAAATGCCATACCTGCAACATTCAAGTGCATACTTTCGTAGCCTGTTACACAAGCGACATTTGCTCCACCGAAGCCCGAACTTCTCGCCCAAGGGTTTATCAAAAGCTGTGAAGCTCCTGCCTGACCTGCCCTCTGCCAGTTTCCGGCAAATAAATCCGTACTAATTAAACCTAAAACTGTAATTAGTAATATTAAATATATCCTTTTCATATCTCGAGCTAATAATTTTAGAAGTTATTCAAATCTGTAGGACGAAGTGCGCCGAACCATTTCACCACCTTTTCACCAATTCCAGGTGCATTTATGTGTATAATATATACACCGCTTGATATCACAATGTTTGCCGAGTTGGTAAGATCCCATTCAACGAACGTTGTTTCTGTATCTTTCTTGATTCTTCTTATCATTGTTCCATTTATATTGTAGATGGAAATAGTACAAGTCTTAGGCAAATTAGTGATTCTTACCTTATTGTCCAACTGATTCGACTCGTAGTATGATGAACCATAGTAAGGATTCGGGACTACCCTTATCAAATCAAGTGCATTCTCAGCAGTCTCCTGATCATCATAGATAGTCTTAATGTCAGATGTAGAGAACTTGAAGAGAGGTGCATTATCATTTTCAGGATTATCAATAGCCATTTCGTTCTTGCCAACAAAGTATGGCATTGCAACTCTAATCTTAATTGTAACATCGGTAGCAAGGAAATCGTACCTGTCGTTATACATTGGAATTGCGCACCACATTGCACCCTTCCATGCTTGTCTAAGTGCTGATGTAGAACCATTCTCATACTGCAATAACTTACCATAAATGTACTGGCATTCATCGTATGCAGGAGAATTTTCTCCACTTAGATCGCCATCGGTACCACCACCTAACTCATTACCCATTACATAGATATAGTGCTTACCACCCAATATAGGATTGTAATGAGAATCTGCGTATGAAGAAGTCGGGTTCCATATCATATCGGCTCCGTTTTCTCCCTTCATCCATGAATCTTCACCAAACATCATATTGAGACGCTCACCTGTTGCAACATTAATTGCATATCCAGGGAACCAACCCAAACCATGAGTACCGTCATTCAATGGCTTTCCTTCCTTATCAACCGAAGGGCTTCTTCTCAACGAATATTTCAAAGCGCCATCTATACTATTATAGTTAACCAAAGGAGTAACTTCCTTATCAAAGCCATCATCATCAGTTGTCCATTCATTTTCAGCCATTTCGACGACACAGCAACGTGTCCATTTCGACTTATCGCTTGTTATTACAATATCGACAGAGGAAAGCATTTGACCAGAAATAATTGACATTGCATTCTTACCTCTAGCAGAACTTGGAATCAAACCGTACTTGTAGCAATTGACAAATTTTGCCGGAGCCCATTTTCCATTACATATCTTCTCAAAGTTCTGATTCGGGTCAGCAGCGGTTGACGACCTATCACCAACGAAATCCTGCCATTTTTTATCATTCTGAGTAACTTCAGGATACAATAGAGTTCCAACCTTAATCCAGTTTGTCCATTTCAACACGTTATGTTCCTGATATGCATCTTCGTCTGCCAAGAATGATAGCCATGGTTTAGAATCATCAGCAAATGTTATACTGGAGGATATGACACCATTATTATTTTGATTCATATTTTCATCACCTGCGCTATATTCTTGAGATATAGAAATTGAGAAACCCCAATTCATAAACAACTGCTCGTTTGAATATCCAACCATTACAGGAACATCAGAATGGACTGAGTCTCCCATTGAATTATATACTACATAATCAAATGGTGTATATTTTGCAACCAAGTTTGACTTGTCAGTTCCAATGATACCAATCGGGTTGCTCTGCGGAACATTGAATTTTACATAATAAGTATCATCAACAATGTTCAGAGGATCAATTATCTTAACATTAATCGGGGCTTTGCCATTTTCGTATGTTCTAACAGGAGCTTTCCAAGGAGCACCAGACATTATTTCCTCTATAGTTTCAGCCTTCAATTCAAGTTCATTGTTTCCATTACCGAAACCTTCAAGCATTGTAATTTCAGGACCGTAACCAAATTCACCCTGAATAATTGTACCACCGACACTTGTCAAATGAGGAGTTACCGTATATATCTTCAGATTATTTCTTCCGGCCAAATACGGAGTTTTCTGTCCCTTGAATGTCATTTCGTCATTCTGGTCATATTTCATAGTCGGGTTATACGAATAAGCTATCACACTATAGTAGTATTCCCTATTATTTATAAGCCTTGAATCACCAGTTGCGAAGAAATCTTTCTCTATAACAAATGTATGGGTAATACCCTTGTTTTCTCCATTTACCTCAAGTACTGGAACATTTGCCTCTAGTTCATCAGACCAAGTGTAGTTTACAAGTTTTGAAACATCATCCTTAATATCGCACTGGAATACCTGACGAGCACGGTTACCGTCGTACCTTTCTGTCATTGATACAGAAGCATCCTTAAACTGGAATACCTGATAACCTTGGAAATAATAATATTGACTACAAGGTTCCACATCAGGGTCACCACAAAACATTGAAGGATCCTTTTCGGCATAACCTTCAAGATAGTTATTTGAACTTGTCTTATTGTAAATATGGAATATAAGTTTTCTATCAAGTTCTACAATATTCATTTCCGGGGCATCCGGTCCATCAAGAACGCGGAAGCAGTTTTCGAAAAGAATCTGAGCTTTATCGTCGGCAACCTTTACTGCATCTACCGAAGCGTATGGTCCACCAGCAGTAGCTCTTGCCCATACAGAACCAATTGTAATATCATTAACCTGACCTGGTGTCAAAGTAAAAGGACCTGCTGCCTGAATAAAACGTCTATCATCAGGGTCATTGGATTTTCCATTGTTTCCGTTTTCTTCTGTCCAATTATCTCTTATGATACCATCCTGTCCCCAACCGCATATATCTGAAGAACCAGGGAACATAAAGTTTGTAGGCTGAGATGCGTCTGCACCTTGAGATACCGTATAGCCATCACCGCCATACAACAGAGGTTTATTGTCCTTCCAGTAACCAGTCATGTAGTTATAGTATTCAACGGCAGTCTGTGGGTCAGTCTTAGCCTCAGGACCACCAGTTGTATTGTTGAAGTAAATGAAACGTCTCATACCCCAACGTTCGTTATCGACAGTACCGTCACCGAAGTTCAAACCATTTATATTACCATTCTTGAAATCACCTTCGTTGCAATCCAAGACTCTCATTCCAGATTCTTCCCTATAACTTGTAGAGTTATCCATACCGTCGGGATCCTGATATGGACCTTCAAAGAAATCGATACCGATTGCTGGTGGCTGCGAGCCATAACCCTTTGCACCATCCTTGTCCTCATCGTTGTCATCACCATTATAGAAGAAACCGAGACCACGCTGAACATCGCATCCGACATAATCGTCACGAGCATAACCTAAGTCACCGTCAACGAATACACCAAAATATGTATTATATAATGTATAGGTAGAGCGGTTAATAATTCTATAGTTATAGAAAGTCATATCGTTAAGTGCGTCATTTGTCTGGAAAGCAAATGCCTGTGCACGGAATTCAAAACCGATAGCAGCACCACCTGTTTCTGTATGGATGTTACCTTTGTCGTTGTAAACCCACCACATAGTGTAGTCACCGAAAAGACGAGCTGCCTGACCACGCGGTCTTAAACAATCCGGATCCTCGGTAATTCCTTCATTAGCGAATTCAAAATATGGGAAATCACCTTTTGTACAATCGTAATAACCATCGCCATCCATATCGTAGAAAGGTGCGAGATTATAATCGTATCCACCAACAGGACCATGTGCTGGCCACTCACGGATAACATCAGGAATCGAATAATCCGGATCAGGAGTACACTCTGGATCAGTATTGCAATTATACCAATCCCTAAATTTCTTAACGTCATCCTTTGATATACGGAAATGCCTATCATACTGACGGCAAATGTCGGCCGATACGGAAGCAATTTCTGCTCCTGAAATAATCAGTGGACCAGGCCAGTAGTCGATACCAACCTGACGGTAACGCTGGGCTGCAAGTTTCAACTGACCATTAGCATCCTTACCGCCTACCCAAATTGCCGAACAATACAAAGCATGAATACCACTACCTTTAGGCACTTCGTATTTAGCCTTGCCCTGCAAGTCCCACCACATATCACCACCGGTGTGAACTCTTGCCACTACATTGTTCAAATCCAAGTCGGTGGATGTTCTTGCAGATTCGCAACCACCAGTTGCCTTGGCAACCGGGGTAACATTTACTGTTCCCGCCCACTTGTCTGCAAAGGCATAACTTGAACAAAGACCAAGTATTACTACAAATACTATTTTATTTAAACTTTTCATATCGTGATATTTGTATTTTGACTTTAATAAAAATTAGAATGAGAAACTAACACCTAATCTTACAGTTGTCGGCAACATGTAATAACCCGGTGAATTGATGTACATTGCATAGAAGTTCCTGAATGCAGCTTCATCTGTCTGCGAAGCTATCAATGTCTGGTAGTCAGCGTAGTTCAAGTAACCATCGTCGCCTGCATTACCTGTGTATGAATATACATACATCGGGGTCTTTGAATTCAGAAGGTTGCTTACATCGAGAGAAATCCTGAGGTTTCCATATCTTTCCTTAGAACCTTCATCCTTTGCCTTTGCAAGTCTAATTCTAATGTCCCTTGAAACACTCATATCAACTTTTGTTCTCCAAGGCTTTGTTGCACCATTCAACGAACCGATGATAACACCGCCTGAAGGTTCTGTTCTTCTAGTATAAGGAGTACCCGAACCACTAACAATAGTGAAGTTGACACCAGTATTTGCAAGAATGTGTTTACCTCTAATCTTTGGTCCGTTGTATGGAGTACCATCGGCCTTGCCACCGAAACGGTAGTCAAGTACAATCTGGAAATTGTGACGCTGGTCAACATCCAACGGAAGTATGGTTCTCAAATTAGGATTATCGGACTTAACGATAGATGCACCTGAATCGTAGCTGGAACCAGTACCCTTAGCCCACTGCAATGTATAGTTGGCTCTCAATGTGATGTTACCGGTTCTTCTCAAGTCGTATGCAAGAGTGAAGCCTCGTACTGTACCGAAGTCTATATTACCTAAAGTATAGTATGTTACAGGATATGCTCCGTAAACGGAGATTGTCTGCAACTTATCACGCATTTCACGGTAGAAAGCGGAAATCTTCAACGAGGAAGTATTTCCAAGTTTCTGCTGGAAACCTAATTCGTAGTCGATTGTCTTTTCAGACTTAAGGTCTGGGTTGTTAAGTGTTGAAGTACCGAGCTGTCTGATATACATATATTCTGTCGGGCTTAATTGACCACCAGCCTGTGGACGCTGCGACAAGATGTCGTAGTGAGCGAAGAACAATGCGTCTTCAGAAATCGGGAATGAGAATGCGATACGAGGCATTACAACAACCTGTGGCTGGTAGTCCTTGAAAGCTGAAGCATTCAAATCTTCATTAGGATCAACCAAGTATGGTGAAATACCATTTGCACCCTGAATTGAGTTTGGATTATCTATTTCGATACCATTTGCATTGTACCAAGTGCTTCCAATACGATAACCGGTAATTTCTGTCGGGTTATTCATATCGTTGACATAAACAACAGCATCATCGGTAATATTGCCTGGATGGGTGGTAGAACCGATAAGGTCAACCTGCTTATCACCGACTGTATATGCATTGTGCAATGTATATTGGTCCTTAAGTACGCTCTGGTTAGCATCGTAGCGGTCGATACGCAAACCAATGTTGAAGATAAGGTCCTTGAAAGCGAACTTGTCCTGAATGTAACCTGCCATATAAGTAGGTTCAAACGGAGCGATAGGTCTGTCGAGGAATCCATCGCCGTCGGCATCCTTTGTGAAGAAGTCTTCGAATGTAGGTTTGTAGTTCAACTTGTTGCCTGCATAGTCGTAACCATAGTACGATACATAGCTTGAACCTTGGTTGAAAAGTTCGTCGGCACTGAACCAGTTGATGTCGAAAGTACTCGGGTCGTATGAGTCAACATTGATCCAATCGGTTCCATCAACAGCAAGACCTAAAGCCTCACGCAAATGCTTGTCGAATCTCTTCTGGGTAGAAGCATTGTAAATTCTTGGGTAGTCGATAGTATCGAGGAACATACCGTTGTCGTCCCTGTAAACTATAGGCTGAGTCTTGTCGATTTCCTCTATGTGACTATTAGTAAGACTTCTTGCCAATCCCCATAAGCTAAAAGCAGAGATTCCAAAATAGGAGTCGCTTCTCTGTTCGAATTCGAAACCTAAACTGATTTCGTGTCCGCCAAGGTCGGCTGCGGCATTTGCAGAAACTCTCAACTGTGTTGCATTAGTCTTGGAGTACGAGCCAGACGGAACACCAGGAACCTGCCACATACCATATATTGATGAAGGTCCATTACCATTAAGCAAACCGCCATACATCTGAATATACTGGGTGTACATTACAGGGAAGCTGCTTCCCATATAATCGTAGAACTGATTGGTGTAGTTTGCAAGACCAGGGTTAAGGCTTCCTGCCGAAAAATTATCAACCTGATAGAAGAATGTTTCCATACAGTTTCCAACCAATCCAGTAACTGTATCTTCAGCCCACGAATAATACTTATTAGGTGAAATGTCAAACTTTCCTACATAGCCATAGTCGAAGAAGTTGTCCCAGTGATTAACATCGCCAGACTGAGAACGAACCATAGTATAGTCAACCTGAATAGTGTAGTACGGGTTTCTCAAGAAAGCTTTCTTTTCGGACTCTTCATCCTCATTACTTCTGAATTTCTGTGTCAAACGACCATACATACGGTAGCTACCATATTTCTGGCGACCATTGTTCTCGGAGTTGAACAAAGAGTTCGACCTTGAATAAGTTCTTGCATTAGCAAGGTAAATATTAGTACCAAAAGTTATGTCCAAGTCCCTAATAGGCGCAATATCAATCTTTGCAGCAATATTAAGGTTCATATTTGTTGCATTGCTTCTTCTCTTCTTGTTGTAGAAAGAGTCTTCTTGTAAATATAAGGTATTCTGATAAACTACAGCACCATTTTCCGACTCAACAAGACGAAGAGGATTGTTGAACATTTCTTCGGCAACATCGTCGTAAGCCCTCCACTCACCTACTGCTGACGGGCTACCATCGAGGACGTACATACCTTCTGCCGATACCATGAAACCCATAATGGTTCTCTTGCGGTTAGTCTCTGCATCGGTCTTTGTCCAGATAGGTCCCGACAATGTCAAACCAGCAAGGTTGTATCCGTAGCCTTCAACCGAACAAAGGACTTCTGCACCACCCCAGAATTCTGAAGCAGGACCCTTTGTGGTCAAACTGATGATACCACCGGTAGCGTCACCATACTGAGCAGGAACACCACCAGTAATTACAGATACCTGTTCGATAGCCGACTTTGGCACGCTGCTGGAACCACGAACCTTGACACCGTCAACATAGTAAACAACGTCTTCGGAACGTGAACCTCTAATACTTCCTACAGAACCATCTTCCGAGTAAACACCACCGACTGTTGCTGCAACGGCGTCTGCCGAACGAGCATTCATTCTCGAAATATCCTCCGATGTCATCGTACCACCCGACTGAGTCTGGTCCTTCTGGATAAGAGGAACCTTGTACTCAATAACTTCAACCTCTGCAAGCATTTCTGCTTCTGGCTTCAACTTGAAGTTCTGGAAAGTAATCTGACCTGCGGTAATCTGTACGTTTGAATATTTTACCGTACCATAACCTATATATGATGCCGAGACATCATACTTGCCGGCTTTAATTGGCTTAATGCTAAACCTACCGTCAAAATCCGTCATACCGCCAGTAACTACATTTCCATTTTCCTCGATGGAAACGTTGGCGAAAGGAACAGGTTCGTTGGTTGACGCATCAATGACAGTACCGTTCAAAGTACCTGATTGTGCGAACATTCCCACACTCGCTAAGAGTGTAATAATCAACAATTGTATTCTTCGTAACATAATAAAATTTTACTTACTTACTACTTATATCTTCCCCAATAAAATGGGGCTTCAAAATTACTACAGATTTTCTTTTCTTAACAACTTTTTTGCTTTTTTTTTCTGTAAATTTAACAAATAAAATACAATAAATTAAGAATCAGTATGTTATCATCGTTTATTATTTTTGTTTGCAATACGCTTCGACTTCTTCATCCGTTTGTAAACTTTTTTTCTGTTACCGATGTCCTTCCCTGCACCACTTACCTTCTTATGATAAGTTTTAAGTACCTTTTTGCGTTCTTTCTCAGCCAGTTTGTCCTTCTTGGCATCTTCTCGCTCCTTCTGCTTTTCAAGTTTCATAACAAGGCGTTCTTCAGGAGTTGGTTTCTCATCTTTTTTCTTGACCCGCCGCGACTTTATGTCACGCTCCATACTATATTTCTGTAGCTTACGTTGCTGTTTCTGTGCATTGTGAGACCTCCTCTCCTGCTCCCTACGATTTTGCCGTTGAAGTTCCGCCTTCTTTCTCTCGTTGGCCTTACGGTTATGCGCAATACGTTTTTCTTCCTGTCTGTCAACGGATTCCGCATACTTGTCCTTACTTCCAGAATAATTAACCTGAGCGGTTGAATAAAAGGGCATAAAAATTATTGCCATCAAAAATATGATGAAAACAAATTTGATTAATTTTGCCATCGTTTATAATATCATTTTATGAAAACGCTGACAAAGGTAATAATTATTTCAATTCTAACGCTTGCAATAGGAGTAATTCCTGCTTGCGACAGCGAGGAATACGTTCCATACGTTTACGTAAATGTCCAACTGTACCCCGACATGCCATCGCATATTGCCCTTAAAACTCCAGGCAACTACTTATACGTTGACGGCGGATACAAAGGCATTGTCGTAGCCTGTACAGCACCTGACCAATGGGTCGCTTTCGACCGCGCCTGCCCGCACCACCCACGAACAAAGGATGCAATCCTCAGCGTAGATTCAACAAATCTGTTCCTCGAATGCCCAATCTGCGGTTCAAAATTCAACCTATATGATGGGTACATTGTAAACGGACCATCAAAATACACTCCGCTGCAATATACAATAGATTACCTAGATTCGAAACTGATTATTTCTAATTCGTATTATTAGGCTAGAAGGACAGAAGGCTGACAGGCTAACAGACGAACAGGCTGACAGGCTAACAGACGAAAAGACGAAAAGGCTAACAGGCTGACAGACTAACAGACGAACAGGCTAACAGGCTAACAGACGAAAAGGCTAACGGACCAGACAATGAGACAGAAAGCCTGTTGTGAGACTGTGAGACACTATAAAACACCAAACGAATATCCCCTTGATTGCATTAATTCAATGAACTGCGGCAATACTGCCAACGTGTTGTCCTTAGATTTTTCCTTATCGTGAAAAACAACCACCGAACCTTCGCGCACCGATTTACTCAACGACTCCATAATGCTTTCGGGTGAGCGGCTTGCATCGTAGTCGTACGACATTACATCCCAGAACACAAACTTATATTTCGATTTCAACATATAGTAATGGCGGAACAAAATTCTCCCATACGGCGGACGAAACAATTTCGCGTCCGACACCGCCGACATACGCTCCACATCGGCAAGCCACTCCGAAGGTTTTACCTTCAAAATATCCTTGTGAGAATAAGAATGATAACCGACGGAATGCCCCTCATCGGCAATTCTTTTCAGCAGGTCGGGATTGGCGTCGGCATTTTGTCCGCAGCAGAAAAAAGTGGCCTTTATGGAATAGCGGGCGAGAATTGCAAGAATCTGCCGGGTGACATCGGGCGTTGGTCCATCGTCGAAAGTAATATAGACAACTTTGCCCACACCTTTCACCCTCCGGACTCCTTTGAGGAACGGATTGGGGAAACGGGTGAATAGGGAGAGAGGCATATAATCTTTATTAATCAATGTTTTACATTAACCGACCCTTCGACACTTCGACTACGCTCAGTGAGCGAAACTCAGGGAGCGGTTTTATTCGACCCTTCGACTTGACCTTCGACACTTCGACTACGCTCAGGGGGCGAAGCTCAGGAAGCGGTTTTTATTCTATTTCAATCTGGTATGGACAATGGTCGGACATCTGCACTTCGGGAAAGATTTTTGCCGATTTCAGTCTCTGTGCCAACGGTTCCGAAACCATCTGGTAGTCGATGCGCCAGCCGAGGTTTTTGGCCTTGGCTCCGCTACGGTAACTCCACCACGTGTATTGCTCGGCTTCGGTATTGAACACGCGCAACGAATCGACAAAACCGCTTGCAAGGAATTTGGTTATCCACTCGCGCTCCTCAGGCAAAAAGCCCGACACACCCTTCTTGTTCTGCGGATTGCTGATGTCGATTTCCTTGTGGCAAATGTTGTAGTCGCCAGCGAGAATAATGTTTGGACGCGCTTTCTTCAGTTCGTCAATAAACTTCTGGACAGCATCAAGGTATTTCATCTTCACATCCTGACGCACATCGCCCATAGTTCCCGATGGAAAATACGAGTCGATAATTGTAATGTCGCCAAAATCAACGCGCAAAAGCCGACCTTCTGAATCAAATTCGGGAATACCAATGCCTGCCTTTACCAAGTCGGGTTCCTTCTTCGTAAAGATTGCCACACCGCTGTAGCCTTTCTTTTCGGCGGAGAAAATGTAGGAATTGTATCCCATCTCCTTGAATTTCAGTATGTCTATCTGATCAGGCTGCGCCTTTGTTTCCTGTACGCACAATACATCTGGCGACTGCGACTCCACCCACTCGTACAAACCTTTTGCTATTGCCGAGCGTATTCCGTTAAGATTGAAAGTTATTATTTTCATATACCTATATAAATTATTATTTGGGAGCATATTGTTTATCCATTTTCCACCACATGTTTACATGAAATTCTTGATTTTATTAATTTTTGAATGGCCTATCTATCAAAGAAATCCTTCATGTTGTCAATCTGCTGGTCGTCGGAGATGTCCTTGTTTTTTTGATACTTGTCCCTGAACTTCCGCCAGTAACTGAATGGCGAAGATTCCACATGCTCCGAAATCTTATCCAAGCAAATTCTCCACAGAACGAAGATGAAAATATAGAAAACTATCGTCAACAACAGCGACCAGCCACCCGATACCACACCGGAAACCATTAATATTGCATCGTATATTCCGTGCGCCAATATCGGTGCCAGCAAAGTCATTGTCCAATTGCGTAATTTGTGCTTTACGGTGAACTTCGCTAAGGACAGGAAAAATCCCATAAGCACGGCATCGAGGAAATGGCTTGGAACAGCGAACAACGCCCTACCCCACGCGCACGACGGGTCGTCGAAAACATACATAACATTTTCAACAGTTGCGAAACCCATCGAAACGCACACGGCATACACAATTCCGTCCATCCGCTCGTTGAAATCCTTACTCCACCAGACGAGGAGGAAAAGAATTGCGAATTTGGAAATTTCTTCGGGAATTGCTGCAGAGAAGAACGCCGTGGCTATTTGTTGTAATATTTCTCCGTCGAAAAGGTAGGGTAATTCGTCAAGGTTGAATATGCTAATTAGACCCAGGTCAAGCGGTATTGACACCATTCCGACAAAAAATGCAAGCACAATTTTGCCGATGGGCTCGTGCTCGTACTTGTCGCGTATCATTATATACACGATAAGCACGATTGCAGGAACTATCGCTACCGCAAGAGTCCACATACTACTTGCTCATAAATTTTTCAACGTTGATGACAAAGCGTTCGTGAGTGCCGTCGCCAATTACATCGCCCTTGTCGTCGATTGCCTCCACCTTGAAGACTACTCGACGGCGGTCGATTTCAACGATTTCGGAACGGCAGGTAATTACCGTGCCAAGCGGACTTGCTTTCTTGTGTGCCACATTGATGTGTGTGCCGACAGTTCCTTCTCCTTCCGAAAGATAAGGCATTACGGAACGATAGCAAGTCTTTTCCATAAGCGCAATCATCGCTGGGGTTGCATAAACTTCTACAAGACCACTGCCGTAAGCAGCCGCGGTGTTGTCGTGACGGACAACTTCGCTTTCTTCTCCTTTGATACCTAATTTTAAATCCATAATATTATTTACGATTGACGAAGTACGATTAACGATTTTATTTTTGTAGCGGACGTTGCACACAACGTCGCTACAAATTATCGAATTATCAAATCTTCAAATTATCAAATTTCTTAGAACTTGAACGTTATCGTCTGCTTTACCTCTGGGTTTAGCGAACGCGAAACAGGGCAAGTTTCGGGAATGCGCCTGATTATCGTCTGCTGCTTTTCGTTGAGGTTGCACATTGAGTAGTCGAAGTCGATTTTTACTTCGGCAACGCGGCGTGGCGTCTCGTTCATAATCTTTTCAATCTGTGCGGTTGCTCCGTCGATTGAGAAATTGTAGGTCTGTGCGGTTATGCCGGTGATTGTAAAAATGCAGTCGCACAAAGCTGTTGCAAGCAAATCGGTTGGCGAAAAAGCCTCGCCCTTGCCGTGGTTGTCGAGCGGAGCATCAGTTATAATTCTGTTGCCCGACTGAAGGTGAGTGTTTTCGGTGCGAAGTCCACCCACGTACTTTGATGTCATTTTGGTCATAGCGAAAAAGTTTCTAGGTTTGAATGTTTCACGTTTCTAAGTTTCTATGCCTTCGGCGTTTCTAAGTTGGGCTAACAGGCTTGCAGTCTCACAGTCTTACAGCCAGACTGGTCTTCTGTTAGCCTGTTGGACTGTTAGCCATTAAATAATCAGCATTGCGTCGCCGTAGGTTGCAAACTGGTACTTTTCCTCCACAGCCACCTCGTATGCGTGCATCAAATTCTCGTATCCAGCAAAAGTAGCCACCGACATCATCAGTGTTGACTTTGGCAGATGGAAGTTTGAAATCATGCAATTAGGTACCATACATTCGTATGGCGGGAAAAGGAACTTGTTTGTCCAGCCGTCGTATGGCTTCAGCAAACCTGTAGTTGTGATTGACGATTCCAACGCGCGGAGAACAGTTGTACCGACTGCGCAGATGCGACGGTTTTCTTCCTTCTTGCGGTTTACTGTGTCGGCAAGTTCTTCAGAGATAAACATCTGTTCCGAGTCCATCTTGTGCTTGGTAAGGTCTTCAACATCGACACTACGGAAGTTGCCAAGTCCTACGTGAAGTGTCAGGAAGCCAAATTCTACGCCTACAAGTTCCAACCTCTTGAAAAGTTCGCGGCTGAAATGCAAACCAGCGGTCGGTGCGGCAACTGCGCCTTCGTTCTTGGCGTATATTGTCTGGTAGCGCTCTGCATCTTCGGGTTCGGTCGGACGCTTGATAATGTGCATAGGCAACGGAGTTTCGCCAAGCGAATAGAGAGTCTTCTTGAACTGGTCGTAGTCGCCGTCGATAAGGAAACGCAAAGTACGTCCGCGCGACGTTGTGTTGTCGATGACTTCGGCTACAAGTTCGTTGCCGTCTTCACCGAAATATAATTTGTTACCAATTCTAATCTTACGTGCCGGGTCGACAAGAATGTCCCACAGACGCTGGTCGTGGTTGAGTTCGCGAAGAAGGAAAACTTCGATTCTTGCGCCAGTCTTTTCCTTGTTACCATACAGACGAGCAGGGAAAACCTTGGTATCGTTGAAAATCATAAAGTCCTTGTCGCTGAAATAGTCCTTTAAATCCTTGAACAACCTATGCTCTATTTCGCCAGTTTTTCTGTTGAGAACCATCAGACGGCATTCGTCACGAAACTTCGAAGGATACTGAGCAATGAGTTCCTCCGGCAAGTTGAATTTGAATTGAGATAACTTCATTTGTTTTATTTGTTATAAACCAATCTGTTACTAAAAAAATCCGCTATTTACCCATTATAAATTCGGAAGTGCAAAAGTACAAATTTAATTTTGGAAATACAAGAGAAAAAGTTTGATGGGCTTCGCCCGTTTATGTGGCTACGCCGTTTCTAAGTTTTGGGGCTGGCAGGCTCGAAGGCTTGTTCCCCCCCAACGTTAAGGTCGTTAATAACTTTAATGTCCTTAACGCAATGGGGGGCTGCTAGCCTTTTAGCCTGTTCGACTTTTAGCCCTTTTTTGCTGACGCCGTTTCTGATTGTTTCTAGGTTTCTATGCCTACGGCGTTTCTTGTGTTGCGCACGTTTATATGTTAATGCTTTGTCATCTATAGTTATTATACCCAGCAAATTCCAATCACCTTGCCTACGACATAGAAACTCCAGATAAAAATAAGTTGCCATTGTGGACAATTGGAATTGGGCATTAGAATTCTCATTCCTTCAAAAACTTCGCCGTAACTGATTCCTTACACCCAATTATTTCAGTAGGTTTTCCTGCGAATAGCAGTCGTCCACCGGCTTCGCCACCTTCGGGACCGACTTCAATGAGGTAATCGGCTTGCTTCATCACATCCATGCTGTGTTCAATGAGAATGAGCGTGTTGCCGGCATCGGTCATGTCGTTGAAAAGGTTGAGCAACTTGTGGATGTCGTCAAGATGCAAGCCATCGGTTGGTTCGTCGAGGATGAAGATTTCGCCTTTGCGGTGAAGTTGGTCGGCAAGTTTTATGCGCTGCAGTTCGCCGCCCGAAAGGGTTGTCATCGACTGGTCGAGATGTAAGTAGCCAAGACCAACTTTGTCCAAGGCAAGAAGTTTTGGCAAAAAAGGCTGGTCAGCAAAGAATTCGATGGCTTCCTCGACGCTCATTCCCATCACTTCGGCGATGTTCTTGCCTTTGTAGCGGTGCGATAGGGCTTCGTCGTTGTACCTTGTGCCGTGGCAGGCATCGCAGACGGTCTCAATCGATTCCATAAAGGCCATGTCGGAAACAATCACGCCCTTGCCGCCACAAGCAGGACAAGCGCCTTTCGAGTTGAACGAAAACAACTGCATGTTGCTATGGCTTGCCTGTGCAAAAAGTTTGCGTATCGGGTCGGAAATCTCAAGGTAGGTGGCAGGGGTGGAACGTAGGTTTATACCAATGTTCTTCTGTCCGATGAAAATAGTTTCGAGTTTGCATTGGCTCTGGAACTCTTCCATAAGCGACGACTTTCCCGAACCTGCGACACCTGCAATTACCGTCATTACGCCAGTTGGAATGTCAACCGAAACATTTTTGAGGTTGTGCAAGGAGGCGTTTTCGATGCGGATGAAGCCTGTTGGCTTTCGTATTTCGGTCTTGAACTGGCTCTTGCTGCGAAGCATTTTGCCCGAAATTGTGTCAGAATTAAGTAGTCCTTCGTAGGTGCCTTCGAACATTATTTCGCCGCCATGTGCACCGGCTTTCGGTCCCATATCGACAATGTGGTCGGCCATTGCAATTATTTCTCGGTGATGCTCGACGATTAGGATAGTGTTGCCGTGGTCGCGGAGGTTGCGAAGCGAATCCTTCAGCTTGCTGATGTCTTGCGGATGCAAGCCTACGCTTGGCTCGTCGAGGACGTATGCCATATCGGTAAGCGGCGAGTTTATGTATTTTGCAATCTTAATGCGCTGTGCTTCACCGCCAGATAGTGTTCCCGTGCCACGGCTCAGTGAGAGGTAGCCCAGACCAATCTGCATAAGTGCCTGCAGACGTTTGGCAAGTTCGCGCTTGATGTCAACCGCCAGCGGGTCGTCGATGGCGGCAACAAATTCCACAAGGTCTGAAATCGGCATATCGCCGACTTCGGCAATGTTCTTGCCGTTTATGCGGCACGAGCGAATTTTCTCGTTCAGTCGCGTTCCCTTGCAGTCGGGACAGGTTCCCATTGTAAGCATCGGGTTTATTGCTGCGGCGTGAAGCAGACCTTCTTCCGAATTAATGATGCTGCGGTACATTCGCGGGACAAGGCCTTCGTATTTGGCAGTCTTCGGCCAGTTTGAAGGCGGATTTTTCAGCTTTATCTGCGGCGAATACAAGAAAAGATCAAGTTCTTTGGGGGTGTAGTCCTTTATTTTCTTGTCGAGGTCGAAAAGTCCGCTGTGTGCGTAGCGAATCCATCGCCATCCGCCTTTGCCGAAAGCGATGTAATGTATTGTGTCCTCGTCGTTTAGCGACTTGTCGAAGTCAACAAGCTTGTGTATGTCGAGTTCGCGGATTTCGCCCAAACCAGCGCAACGTGGACAGCTTCCCGCAGGGTGGTTGAACGAAAACGAGTCGGAATATCCGACAAAAGGTTTTCCAACGCGCGAAAACAGAAGTCGGAGCAACGGCTGTATGTCGGTGTAGGTGCCTACTGTGGAGCGACTGTTCGATGCCGGCTTTTTCTGGTCGATGACTATCGTCACGGGCATGTTTTCGATTTTCCCCACCTTGGGACGACCATATTTCGGTAGGTATTGCTGTACGAAACTAGGAAAAGTCTCGTTCAGTTCGCGTCGGCTTTCGGCGGCAATGGTGTCAAGGCAAAGCGACGACTTGCCTGAACCCGAAACGCCAGTAAATACTGTAATCTGATACTTGGGAATGTCCAGCGAAATGTTTTTGAGGTTGTTTTCGGTGGCGTCGGTTATGGTAATTTTATCGGAAAGCATAGGAAGGTTTCAAGTTTCTATGGGCTAAAGCCCGTTTCTATGTTTCTAAGTTTCTAGTTTCAGGTTTCACGTTCAAGGTTTAACGTTCAAAGTTTAAATCGTAAATCGTACTTCGTAAATCTATTCCACCTTTACCATGTCCTTTTCGAAGTCGCTGTGGAAATTCATGTTCTGCAATTTCCAGACTTTGTTGGGACGATACATTGTAACCACAAACTCAACTGGTTGACGATCATACTTTAATATATAAATGTACTTTGCATACGATTCTCCGAGATAATATTTACCGGCAAGCTCGTATCCGTTGAAATTGCCTAGCAATTTTCGCGATGCCTCAAATTTTTCCTTAATTGCAGTAGTGCCTTCCTTATTGCTTTCGAGCCACTCATTGGTAGAAAACAAGTAGTCAATGGCCTGATTTACATCATTGTTGAACAAAGTGAAGAATCCCGCCATTATATCTTCGGGAGTATTTTGCGCCTTTGCAGCAGTGCCAGTCACAAACATTGAGACAATGGCTACAATTATTATTATTGTCCTTTTCATAATCGACGACTATTTGAATTTGAATGCAAACTTACATAAAAATAGGAGATTTATACGATAGTTTAATAAAGAAATTTCATTATTGATAGTCAACAGGTTGGCAGTTTTTTAGTAAAATCTTATATACCTTATACAAGAAAATAATCATTATTGTCCGCTAAAAAAGGGAAAGTCATTCCGTAAAGTAGAACGAACAGCATAAGGAACGTTGCTTGTGAGTTCACTTATACGGAATCTCCTTGGTTAGTAATATTATAGGAGATTACGGATAGCAGTCTTCACAACGCTCCCCGTTCCGTATCGCGTGTTACGACTAGCTTCCGTACCTTTAGCTCACGCAGCGAAGCAAGTAAATGACGAGCCCCTTTATTATT
>Ga0265299_10001206_pt1 | contig 30347 bp, 35 predicted proteins | sample AusTroGonzalo_MG_4_FD_193485 | JGI IMG/M metagenome (GOLD analysis project Ga0265299, IMG submission 193485) | Bovine rumen microbial communities from tropical cattle in Woodstock, Queensland, Australia - Gonzalo_02 | ecosystem: Host-associated > Mammals > Digestive system > Stomach > Rumen ... | reverse complement strand
GCATATTGAGCAGAGTTAGAAGCATGTACCAATGTATCATCGTGAACGAGCCACTGTTTCTCAGCACCATACTGAGCAATAGCAGAACCGTTATAGCCAGAAATTTCATTGACTGCATTGTATTCCAGTCCGCTCTCATTCATCAAGCCAGATGGTAATTCGTCACCAGCTGATAATGGAATACCGGAAATTTCTGTAATCTTGTTATCGCTAATTGTCAAGTCAGTGTTCTGTAAGTATGTATCAGGTACGGCTGTCAAGAAGTCACCAGAAACATTGCTAAACGCAGTTGTGTCAAGTTTATTGCTAATGTCTTGATGTGCGGTAAGGAATGTGCCACTAACATCTGAGAATGCAGAAGTATCAAGCTTGTTAGCGAGTTCAGCTGTAGTCGCATAGTCTGATAAATCTTGGTGAGCTGTCAAGAATGAACCAGATACAGTACTAAATGCAGTAGTATCTAGCTTTTCTGCAACTTGTGTAGTTGTAGCGTAGTCTCCACTTGGCTGCAAACCAGATGTTGCACTTTCAATCATCTGTTCAATTGCAGTAACAGGAGTACCTTCAGCTGTTACATTGATAGTTGTAGTCTTTGCATTTGGATCGTCTACAAGTTCAACACCAGAACCAGCAACTAGTTCATAGTCACCAGAAATACTTGAAACTGCACTATATAATTCAGCACTAATACTGCTAACTAATGCAGTAGTGGCGAATGCAGTCATGCCTGCAGTAGTCTGATAAGGAGATAAATCTACACCAGTAATAAAGCCAGATGGATTGTCAGTTGTATAGAACTCTCCACTTACATTACTAAATGCAGTAGTGTCTAACTTTTCTGCTACTTCTGCAGTTGTAGCATAATCTGATAAGTCTACTCCAGTAATGAATCCACTCGGATTGTCGATTCCGTAATAGAGAGTATCTGCGCTAGCTTTAGTTAAATAGTCACCAGTAGGAATAGCAGCAGTTATCTCTGCTGATACAGACGAAACAAGACTTGTTGTCGCGTATGCAGTTAAGTCATCGTGAGTAGCATAGTCGCCAGATGGTTGCAATCCAGTTACGCTAATTGTGTCGTTTTCAATGCTTACATAATCACCAGCACTGTAGTTAGTGCCAGCAAATGCACTGTTGTTGTATGCAGTGATATAGTTGTTTTCGTTGTATTCAAACTTGTTTTCGACATTCGTTACAGCACTAGATACAGCATTCTCAATGTCTGAACTAGTAGGTAAACCAGTAACACTAATAATATTATCAGTGATATCGATATTAGTGCCGGCTGAATAGGTTTGACCATTGCTAGCGAAAGCGCTACCATCGTAACCAGTAATATTGAAGTTATCGTCATACTCAAATTTGTCTGTTAAGAAATCACCTGATACTGCACTAAATGCAGTAGTGTCAAGTTTAGCAGCAACATCGGCAGTAGTAGCATAGTCACCACTGAAACCAATAACAGTTGCAGTGTTGCTGTTTTCTACGAAATATAATGGACTTTGTACGTCTAAAACTTTGTTATGAGTATTGACTGTATATTCACGTACATTGTTACCAAGTGTTCTCAAATAGATGTCTAAAGTACCATCAGTATTCTTCAAAATAGTGTCAGCACCTTTGATACTGATGTTACCTGGAACGTTTGCTTGAACGTTCAATCTAGAACAAACAAGGTTATTGTAGCTATCGTAAAGATAACAGTCAAATGTCTTAGTTGGATCAGCTAAGACTGTAATACGTCCATCATTTGGAATTGGAATACGGAATGGATTTTCTGCTCCATCCCAGTTCTGATAGCTGATGTACTTCGTATCAGTACCAGCTTCATAAATCTCCATGTGGCCACCGACTAGTGGCTTACCTGCTAGATTCGAATATTGTTCAAATGGAAATAATAGATAACCTAGCTCGGCATTTTGTACGCCATTTTCTACAGCCATTTACTACCTCATTGTGTCTACTTCTGACACGGCTAAAATGTTTCTATTACTATTTATGACAGCAGCTGTAAACATCTGATAAATATTTTATTATAATAATATAGGAGATAACATGAATAACTTTATTCCACCTGAAATAGAATGGTCTTTAATGTCACCTGAAGAAAAAGCAAGTGTATTATTTCCAGACATGACTACTGCACCTCTAACTGACGCAGAAAAAGAACATTTAAAGCGATTATTCGATGATGATTTGCAAAATCGGATAAAGTATAACTCGCGGTAGTAGTTTATGTAGTAAAATGCCTTGCTTCCGACCAGGTGAAACGAGTGCAAGTCTCGTTTACCGCTTAACAAATAGGAGAAAACTTGAAAAGAAAAGTAACATATTGGCGTGAAAATGAACGTCATTTAATTGAAAATTATGACGAAGCTGCTAAAGATAATTTTAAAGGATGGGTTTGTCATCATCGTTTAGAATTGATATTAGATGGTGAGCATGCTCTTACTCCACAAGAGTTAATTAGACATGATATGTATTACAATAGACCATATTTTGAACTAATATACTTACGTAGAAATGAACACGCAAAACTACATCACACAAATAAAGTAGTTAAAAACAGTACAAGAAAAAAACTTTCTGCATCACACACTGGTATGAAATATGCACCACGAAGTGCAGAATATCGTGCAAAAATGTCAGCAACTAAAAAAGGTAACACAAACAATAAAGGTAAACATTATACCAATGAAACAAAAGCAAAAATAGCAGCAAGCAAATTTGGAAAACACTGGTATAATAATGGTTCAATAACAATACTATCAGTTGAGTGTCCAATAGGATTTACGCCTGGTTTACTATATAAGAAAAGAGCGGTTATTTAACCGCTCTTTTTAATTTAATTTAGAAACTATCTCAACGCTTCCACATGATAATTGATTCTGCTCTTGGTTCTACGACACCAATCATGCATGGATGGTCGAAACGAGTTGTGTTGATTGCAGAGATACCATCGGTAAAGCTGTTAACAAATACCTTGACACCATCAGTATCACCAGCAGCAGTCTTATCAGAAAGCTTGAATTCGAGAGATGGAACTTCAGAGTTACAGAATGCGCCATCAGCACGTACGATACCTCTGTAATAGCTACCACTTGCAGGAATACTTACGCTCTTAGCTGCGATATCACCAACAACAGAACGAGCACCAATATCAGCTGTTACGACTGGAGTTACAGGAACATCAACAGAAGTAGAGCTCAAAGCAACATCAGCACCTGCAATGAATGCGTATGGAACGTTAGTTGCATCACCGACAGTGTCACAAGCGTAAACACCATCGAAGAAGATTGGAGTACCTTTCTTCAAAACAACGTTTGCAGCAGTTGTAACACCAGAGATTGTCAACTTATCACCAGCGTCATTCAAAGTAGCACCCTTAGCTGCAGAAAGTGCATCGATTGTGTCCTGACTGATTGTCAATGGCTTAATGAAACGTTCTGCAGTGTATTCAACGTTCTGGAATGTACCAAGTCTTCCACGAGCATAAAGATCGCTTGGAGAACCAGTAGGAACGAATTGCTGACCGTTAGCAGCAAGTGTTGCCTGAGCCTGAGGATCGATGAAGCCGTAAATGTCTTCATTTGTAATGCTCTGTAGATATGCACCAGCTTCTGCCATAGGCTTGAAACCTTCACCAACGAAGCAAGTAGTTGCCTTAGAGATAGAATCTTCAACAGCATCAGCTTCGACCTTCTGGATCAATTTCTTAGCGTATGTTTCTGCAATTTCTTCCTGCCACTTGATGTCAGTAACACCTTCAAGTGCGTCAGTGCGAACAGAGTTGTTGTAGTTTTTGATTGTTAAAGTTACTTTCTTTTCTGTGATATCACGTGGAGAAGCAACAAGTCCTTCAACAACGTTACCTGCATCACGAAGAACGAAATCATAAGACTGACCGCAACGCTTACCAGCCATCTGATCCTGGAAGTAATTTTTAGCACCTTTCTTTAAGAATCCAGCAAGCTTTGCCATTTCAAGCGACAAAAGCATTGCCATTTTGTTAGTAATAACTTGATTAGCCATAATTTTTAAACCTCTTAATGTTATTTATTACGAAGCATTCTTTCAGCTTCAGATCTCGAAATTGGTTTTGTCCAATCTCGTTCACCACTGTTAACAGTAGTAGACATTGCAACTTTACCAGTATTTGGCAACACTTTCTTTTCGACCTTTGGCTGCTCAGCTTTCGATTTGTTCATCTTTTCAAACATGAGCATTCTATTTTCCAATTGCTTCAACTCAAAGAACTTATTGTACTGATTATTCATAGACATGATATGTTGTGCAACTTCAGGCTTATGAATAAAGTGACGAATAAGCTTAGGAGCGTTATCTGAATCTTGCAAATATGAAATGATAGCGTGATCTTTTTCACTTAGCAAGAATTCGCTAAACGAACGAGCACCAATGCCAGGATGCATAGATTCGAAATCAGATTCAGCACGAGCAATCAAGTTCTGATACTTAGCTTGTTCAGCTTCATCAGGATAACATGCTTCAACTCTTTTACGAGCAGTTTCAGCAGCTTCCTCATTAACTAATTCAGCCTGTTCAGATTCAAGGCGCTTAACCTTTTCTTCATCAAATCTACGATCGAGCTTGTAATCGTTGTAAGCTTCTTGATCGTTTTTAAAGTGTTCAAGAGACAAACCTTCATACTTCTTAAGCTTTTCTTTTAATTCAGCTAATTCAGCTTCAACAGCTTTACGTCTGCTCTTCTCTTTAGCAAATGCATGCTGTGTCTTCTGTTCTTTTGTATAAGCTTTGCTCTTCTTAGTCTTGTTCTTATCTTCAGTTTCAACTTTCTCAGGGTTGTCATCTGTAGCAGAACTTGCTGTATTTTCCTCAGTACTGGTAGTTTGAGGTTCATCGGCTGTTGGTTGTGCCGATACGGTAGAAGCAGCATCTTCTGCCGCTGGCTGATCGTTCGAAGTATCGGGTTGAGAAGGCTCAATACTGCTACTTAAATCATCCAAAGATTTTGTGCCTGCTAAATATGCTTCAGCGTCACTTTTAGACCAACTCATGAATCATTCTCCAATCTGCATTACGTATGCAGTTACGTTTTGTTAATAATCTATTTATGCATGAAGCTGAAACAGCTTCTTAAAGCTGTTAACCAACTTCACCTGGATTTGTACCCGTAGAGAAGTCCGGATCAAGCATAATGAACAAGAATGCGTTACCATTCGATTCGCTAGGATATGTAACGAATGCTGTTGCATCAGAATTAGATTGCCAGTCAGATGATGGCAAGTTACCGATTTCTGTACCGTAACTATATTCACCATGAACAGCATCTTCTTGTTCGAATGAAACATTGTATTCAGCTATACCTGTACCATCTCTTGATACCATAGGAGCTGCACCAAATGATTTTCCATCTAATATCGAAGCAGCTTGATAACGTTTGCTACCCCATGTCCAATAGATACAGCATTGACCATTTTTGTGATCGACATAATCACCTTCCATGATACCAACGTGAATATTGTTAGATTCGATATGTCCAGTACGAGCTAAGAAACCTCTACCAACAGTAAATGCTTTCCAATACAATTGACGTGGCACAGCAAATACAAGTCTATCACGATAGTTCAAGAAGATGAATGGAACTGTTGTAGTCGAATAAATGCCTGTACCTCGCTGTGGATCAGTCCAGTAACCACCGTATTTCTTAAAGCGTAATGGTCTGTTTCTACCGCTCCATTTCATCAAGTATGGTTCAGCATTCTTTGCGTAAGTATACTGGTGATCGTTATCTTGCACTTTCAAGTTAGTTCTATCAAGTCTAATCCAGTGCATAGTATCATATGACGAACCATTGCCAATCCATACACCTTTTACAATAGAATCAGCAGTATCAGCATGAACGTAATGTTGAGCAGGTAAATTTAATGTACCCAAGTGGAACATATTGCCTGTAACGTTTACGTATATAATACCACCTAGATCGCTTTGATCGATTTCAGCGTAAATTTGGTTGTTGATTAAGTCTATTTTACGTGTTGTGATCATCGCATGAATGTCACTGTTACGAACTATAAGCTTAATACCAGTAGTGTTAATTGGTGTTCTAATGTCACAATTTTCAATCAACGAATCGCCAATCAATGTCAAAGCATTACCAGCAAGCGATCCACGTCTAATTTGAAGTGATTGAAGTGTTGCAGCTGTACCAAATGTCAACCAAGAGTCAACTGCGTTAATTGAGTTTGTGTTACCAAGTCCGTTGACTGTCAATGAAACGTTGTGGAATTCAATTGAGCTATTACCGCTTACAGTGATTGTACCGTAGCAGTTTTCAATTGTACCACCTGTCAAAACAGTTGCATTAATCGACTGTTCACCTAAGTCACCATAGTTAGGATCGTTTTGCTTATTCTTTAGCAAGATGTATGTGTTAGCATCTTTACAATTCTGCAATAAAATTGTGCAACCAGATAGTGTTAAGTTAGCATAGTTGTAAGAGTCAGTAAACCAATCAGTCTTCACTACCATGTTTTGCATTGTACATGTCGTAGAAATCTGCTTATAGCATTCAACCATTTCACAGTTATTGAATGTGCAAGCCATGTTAATGCCGTCTCTTTCAACTTTAATCTTGCAATTGTTGAAGATCAATGGTGATTTGAGCTGGTCAATTACATAACCGATTCTAGCATTTCTTGCAGTAGCATCATTACTGCTCAACCAAGAAGTGTTTATCCAGTCAGCTGTTAAAGTATAACCACCAATTTGCTGTTGCTGTGATTCAGATACGAACAAATGCTTAGTAGGCTTTTGCAAAGTCTTACAAGTAACTGCAGTACCGGTAGTGCCTTCTTTAACTACAAATCTAACTGCACTATCGCATATAATGTCTTGATCTACGCTTACTGTATTGCTACCATCGAAGATATAAAAACTTGAAGCGGAAGTAGTGCTTTGTCTTGCTGCAAAATACAAATGCTTATCGTACATGTTTGCAGCTCTTGCTGCTCTTGCACGTTGACCTAAGTTAGACTTTTGAGTAGTAGGCTTAGCACTTGCATCAGGAATATCACCATACCAACGTACATCAATGTAGTTGTATGGAATTACCATAATCCATGCACCTGATGTACTATTGTTTGATTTGATAGTTACACCACCATCATCAGTGTAGTTACCGTTTTGATGCCAAACGTAAAGACGTTCAGTACCACTATCACCAACTGTAAAATAACCTTTAACAATACAAGTATCACCATCTTGCATACCAGACATTGCTTTCATCTGTTCAACAGTATCGATGAAAGTAGGTGTTGCAGATTGCTGTGATGTAGTCAAATTACCGTTAACTGATGTAATAGTTTTGTAAAGCAACCAGTTTGATTCGTTCTCATCAGACTCCATGTTGCCCTGACCAATGTACATTTCAAATGTGACTTTGTAGTCTCTGTCTTGCAACATGATCTGATACTTAGGCAATCCAAACTGACTTGTGTAAATTGGATTGTCTAATTCGTTTCCATCAGTGTCGTAAATTGTCAATTTGTTACTTGATGTGTTTGGTTCCAAGAACGTCAAACGACCTACAAGGAATTTGCCGTTAACATCAAATAAATTTTGCCAAGAATCTGTGAAATTACGCATTACTTACCTTCTTTCCATTCTATGTATGCTTCCCAGAGTGGATCGCCTTCTTTTTCATTTGGTTTAAATCCAAGTTCCCAATCACGTGCATAGTTTTGCTTGTACCAATCTTTTACAAGTTGTTTATCAGCTTCTGGAGTAGAGCCACGACCTTTTGCTGTGTCAATTTCTTTTACAATAGTTTGACCAACTGGCATGTAATTTGTCATTACTTTGCCAACAACATTACGTGTTTTACTTTCAGGTAAGCCTCTAACACGTTCTTTACTTCTGTAAAAGTCGATTGCATTATCGCCTAGATTGTCAGCTTTAATGTTTTTATTAGGACGTGTCATGCTAGTAGACTTAACGTATTTGTATGCATCTATTCCTTCAATGTTAGCTTTTTCGATAGCATCCATATATGCTAACAATTTACGTTTAGAATAATCGTCAGAATTTACTAACTTTACTAAGTCATTTTTGATATCAGATTCGGGCATAGCGTTAACTCTAATTTGAGCTACTCTAGCATCATCAAACATACCTTCATTCTTTTTCAAATATTCAAGAGCTGCATCATTAGCTTTTTGACGTTGAGCAACATTTACTGAAGCTGCATAATCAGATATAAGTTCATCTGTTTTACCAATGTTCTTGCCAAGTCTACGACCTCTATTCAAAATTGCAGTAGGCATAAACTCAACACCTGCATTAATTGCCGCATCAGTTAAAGCATCTTGTCCAATATTTGACCATTCTTTTTGATATGGACTGTCTGATACCTTGTGTTTAATGTCTCTAGCAGCTCTAAGTGTAGGACCAGCAATTGCACCATAACCAGGTATAGCATCAGCCGCTGCACCAAAACCACCAAATATTACGTCAGATAATTCTTCCTGACCTTGCTTTGAGTAAGGATTAAATTTGCCTTCTTTGCCAAATAAAGAAGCGTCAGGTTCATCGATGTAACGTTGTTTAGAATAATCAGATGCTAAAGTTTGCTTCCAAAGTGGCCAATCTTTAATTTCTTTAGTTCTTCTTATTTTACCAGCATTGTACTCTCTAGCTCGCTGTTCATCTTCCCAGAACTGCTTATTAGATTCAATATCTTTCTTATACTGTTCGTATGGAATATCGCTAAAGTCATTTTGCCAAGTTGCTTGCAACCATGCTTCGTCTTTGTCGAACGGATTGTCTTTATCACTAGAACCAAATGATTCGCGATAACGTACCCACTTATCTTTGCCGTATTTATCTAATCCATGAGATTTCCAAGCTAGTGCAAGTTCGTTATGCTTTTCGATTTCACTTTGATACTTATCAATGAATGATTTAGTATCAAGCTTTTCAGCATCGTCAACCATGCTGTTATACAACTTAGTATCAGCATCGTATATTGCATCTTCAAGAAATTTTTCAATCTTTTCGTCCATGTATTACCTACTTGCTTGGATAATATCTATCATGTAATGCTTTCTTTTGACCGAATAGCTTCTTTCCTGCTAAAACTTGTTCATGTAGTTTTGCAGCTTCTTCTTTTTCTTCAAGCGATTCAGTTGTTTTCTTACCTGCATAACTTGCAAGCGCTGAATTAACACTAGTTTGTTTTGCATCTTGAAGTGTTGGTTTGTTGAATGCATAATCATACAACTTGTTAATGTCTTCAAGTGTCAAAACGTGTGCTTTTTTATTGTAGTCAGCAATAAGTGCTTTATCTTTGCGTTCATTTTCAATATTAGTCAAAATATTCTTCTTTTCTTCTAGTGTCTTTGCTTCATCTAATTGCTGTTTATATTCAGCCATAATTGCAGTTTTTCTGTTAGCGACTTCAGCTGCTTCTTCAGTAGCTTTATTGATTTCTTGCAATTGTGTGTCAATTGACAAATTATTTTCTTTCGCAATTTGTTCAATTTGCTTTTCAATTACAGCAGCAGTAATTGGATCAGCGTTCACTAATTCTTTACGCAATTTAGCAATTTCTAGTTTTGCAGCATTTTGCTGTTGCTTATTGTCATAATTTTTCAAGTATTCATTGTATTCTCTTTGAGCTTGTCGATTCTTAGCATTTTCTTCTGCTTGGAACTTTCTCTGTTCTTCTTCTGACAATCTGCTCAAATAGTTTTGCAACATGGAATTGTCACCCCATACGTAGTCGTATAAGCCAAGTTGCATTAATGCTTCATCTGATGGTGTGTACATGTTATCTCCTTATAGTCCAAGTTTAGCCAAGTTAATTCTACTATTTAACCAAGCATCATCATCAGCATAATCCATGAATGTCATGTTATCGACTGGAGTATAAGGAAGATTTTCCATGTCTTCGAGCTGACCATATTCGTCATTCCAATATGCTTGGTCAGCTTTCCAGTCATTCATGTCTTTGTTCATCTTGTAAGCTGCAACACCTCTACCAAGCATTTGCATTAGCTTTCCGTAGTTGTCATTGCGTTCTTTGTTACGAGCATCTTGACGTTCTTTTGACCAGCGAATCATGTCGATAACACTGTTGTAAGGTGTCTGATTGAATTTAAATGTGTAGTCCATGTTAACCTCTTAAATGCTTGCTAATGTCAAGCTTAAATCGTTGTTCATCTTCTGTTGGTCAAGGTCGATCATGCTTTGAAGCTTAGACTTATTCCAATTCTGGAAGTCTTCAGCTAATCCACCGTAAAGACTTAACTGTGTATCCTTAGCATTCTTCAACTGATTCAATCTGTTCTGACCTTGCTGAATCTTTGCATTCCACAAATTGTAAGCAAACTGACGATCCTGATTCATAGCTTCAAGAGCGTCTTTGTAAAGTGATTCATTTTTATCAGCAACTGCAGTAGCAATCTGATTAGCAGCACCTGTACCACGTCCGATACCAGCACCAGCAGCTCTAGCTTGAACAGCATCACCTGTCTTTTCGATCAAAGCTTCTCTATTTGGTGCATAGTAATCATTGACGTCATAATTGTTGTCGAAATCTTCGTAATTGTAAACAAATTCGTTTGGATCGTAAGTGTCAACTAAATTACGATACGATTCAACGTCTTGTTGTGAACCAATGCTAGGATTATCTTTGTACCACTGATTAACAGCTGATTTAAGTTCTTCAGTAGAAGCATTGAGTTGTTTTGCTGCTTGCTCAAGAATACGCTGTCTTTCTTTTTCATCTTGTGCTTGTTCGTAAGCACTAAAAAGACCAGCAGCAAGACCAATAGCACCACCAGCTAAAGCACCCCAAGGTCCAAAAGCTGCACCAGCTGCTGCACCTGTACCAGCACCTTGAATAGCATTACCAGCATAATTAGCCATAATAAAACCTCTTAGTATTTATGTGTTTTTGATGTGGAAAAACAAACTCGTCATTCCACTTATTGTTAAAGTGTTAGTGCTTTCGTCTATAACATGAGTACCAGCACTATCAGTAAACTTGAATGCATAATGATTTGGAATTTCAATTTTGCAATCGTCAGTAGTGTTAATGAAGCATACGTTCTTGATAATAGACAATTGATAGTTTGTCTGATAATCTTTAGCGTATTTACCGACTAAAGCTAGACAAACTTCATTGTCATCACTAAACATGCTTATGTCATTTAATTTTACTTTGTTTAATGCCATACGTTAAAACCTGTCAATTAAGTCGTATGCAATCTTAGCACCAAGTATTGCAAAGTTTACAGGATCGCTGCAGCTAAATTCAAGACAGCAGATATTGTGCAAACCTAAGCGCCACCATTCTAGCACCCAGTCATAACGTCCTTGGTTACCTAGCATACCAATTTCCTGGTTGCTAAAGTTACCACCACTTTCTGCATAACGCATCATGATTTTTGGATTTAAGTTTGCGTTATCAAAGTCACCAAGATTAGCAATCAATCTAACACTATTAACGATGTAGTCTTGGTAATTGTTCATCATCATTCCACTACGTCTAATTCGAACAATAGGACGTCCATCGTATTCTTCATACTTATTAGGATCTAGATATACGAGCTTACCGTCTTCAGTACCAAACATAATCTTGCTGTCATGTAATGTAGCAAACAACAATCTCCAATAATGTTGTATGTTAGTCTTTTCTGCTTTACTTGAGCGTCTATGCCATTTCTGCTCTAAAATATCGTATACGTAAGTGTAGTCATCTTCGTAGAATGTTAATGCATAGAACATGTGACCTGATTCAGTCCAACATTGACCAACTGCATCACTTGGATTCTTCATCTTACTGATGTGACGTTCGATATCAGGTGTACTGATCTTAGTCAACTGATTAGCACGCCAATAGTAAATTCCATTTTCACCAATTGCAGATGCACCAAGATAGAACACATAATCACCAACACAAGCTAAGCTGCGTACAGCTTTAATACCAATGCTATTTGCTGCATTAGTTGGCGATACGAATGGAGCTTCAACGTCACTATTGTATGTAAAGATCTGTGTGCTCTTTGGACCAAATGTATAAAGCAATGTGCTATTCGATACAAGTGCAGTAGTGTTATCAGGCGACCATTCTGAATACGTTACAAATCCGTAATCTTTGTAACCAACTTCAGTAGGATGCATACTGTTAATCATGAAAATATCGTAGTCAATAACACTTTCATTATTCATTTCGTTACGTTCAAATGGATATTGATACGAAGTGTAGAATGCATCAGTACCAGCATCATTAACAATCAAGTAACCATACAAGTATGCACAATGTGTAGGAATAATACGTTGTGTAGGTTGTTCAGGATCGTCTTGTCTTACTCGATATGGTAATGCAATTGATCTGCAACCGTCTAAGCTTGGGTCTCTCATGTCTTCAGGACTTAGCTCAGTGTTACATGCAATAACGTTTGCACCATCAACAACAATCAAATGTGGATGTGCACTACCTTCACCACCTGTTTCGCACATGCTAACTGGTTCGTCAGTATTCGTCAATGAAGAATAAATTTCAGTAGCAACGTATTGACCATCTACGTTTGTAATGCAATAAAGTCTTGGTCCAAATACTGCAAATAGTATTGGGAATCCATCAGCACCTCTTGATGCTTCAAAGATACCACGACATCTACGATTATCACTATCAACGTCTGTTAACTTAGTTGAACCGTTAATGCTACGTATCAAAGTGGTAGCAGATGCGCCATCACCTTGTGACTCAATGTACATGTTGATACATTCAGAAAGATTAGCAATACGAATATCGCTAACTTCCTGACCACCAACTATGTTTTCGATTAAACTTACTTTGCTCATATTACATTCCTAAGAATCTTCCAGCTAAAAAGTCACCATAAGTATACAAACGTTTCTGATAGTCACGTCCAATAAATTTGTTGATTGAAGAGCTTCTACGTACATTCTGTTCAAGTTCATCTAAACGTGCTTTGATAATTGCAACAGTATTTTCGCTCAATCTAGGATATGCAACACTTAAATCGTAAACTAATGCTGCGTTGAACAATGCTACAAACTGCTTTGGAATATTGAAGATTGTGTCAATATCGAAATCGAATGATTCATTGTAGATAAGCTTCAACTTAAATTGCTGTAGTGCGAACGATTTCTTCAAAATAACTTTAGCACATTTGTCAGTTAATGGTAGAACACTGTAGATCTGATTCGTTAAGCCATACTGATAAAAGTCTTCATACGCAATGAAGTTTAATTCTGACCAGTCATACGATTCACCATTTTTAGGCTGAATGTATGCATTTGTAATTTCTTGCAAATTCTTTATTTCATAGTCAGGTACCATTTCAAACACATTTGTAAGTTCTCTAGCATGACCAATTGGAACCCAAACAAATGTAGATGTAGTAATGTGACGTGCTTCATAACATTGTTGATTGTCTTTAGCACATACAATCTTGTTATAGTATTCGTCAGAAGCTGGATCCATGTCATTTAGTGTTTCGTAGTTATTGACAAAGATAACTAATCCTTCGTAATCTTCTGTAACTTCGTATTCACCAACAATGAACTCATGTTTTTCGAGATCAATGTCAATCTCTTTACGAGTAAATTGAAGCAAATGTGTGTTTGAATACTGTGCTGCTCTTTTCTTTAATAGTTGAAGAGCAGATACAACCATGTTTGCTGGAGCAGGTTGATTGCGACTGCATAATCCTGTTTCATCCAAACTATTAACGATTAAATCGCGAACTGATATTCTTGGCATAAAATCCTCATCATTATTTAAGCTTAATGTAATTGTTGTAGTAACGTCCTAATGACTGACTCTTCATCCATGCAGCAAGTTGAGCATCAGTCATAGGATACCAATACTTTTTGCTGCCAATTTTAACAAATGCTATGTTCGAACTAGGATGATACTTAATCATGTCTATGAATGTTGATGCAGCATGATATGGAGAATTACTTCCAGTCGTATAAGCTTTATCAACATTAAAACGCTGTTGTGAGCCTTTGACTAAATAGTATTTAGCAGGATCAGACGTTCTAAGTCTGATCAATAAATCTTCGTAAGGACTGTAACCCTTCCAAGCTTTCATATTAAACTCCAACTGTCATCTTTGACATGATTTCAAGTTTCTTCTTTTCAAGATCAGCTAATTCTTTTTGAAGTTTAACGTATTCAATGTTCTGTTTCGATTCAGTTTCGATTACGTCATTTTCAAGTTCAGCATTAGCTTTAGAAGCGTCAATTTGAACCTTTGCTTCTTCAATATCAAGCTTACGATTCTGCAATTCCATGTCATCAAAGTGTTTCTGAACTTCGATAATGTGCTGTTCCTTAGCATTCAATAGCTGTAAGTTAGCAGCATCAAGTTCTTTCTTCAATTCAACATTAGCAGCAATCTGTTGTTCAAGTTCAGCTTGTGTTTCTTCTAGCACAGCATTCATCTTGTTCAATACTGAAACTGCTTGAGGATCTTCACCTTGATTACTATCGCTTAAGAACATAACGTCTTGACTGTTAGCAACAATATCTGCAACAAGTGGTTCCTTCAAATCAGCATCAAATGTTTCAGCAACATGCTTTGCTAAGATTGTACGTGTCTTGTCATCAACAATGCTACTTAGCGCAAGTAATTCTTGTCTACGTTTCATCATACGAGTAATGATCTGAGGTCCATTGATTAACTTGAACGTAGGCATCTGTTCAATATTTTCAACGTAACACAAGCATTCAATGATAGTCTTAGTCAAGCTGTACAATGTGTCAGCAGCGTTATCGTACAAGCTATTGACATTGCTTTCAGCGTTATTCTGCTGCACCAAGATTTCAGTAGCAGTTTGACTGTTCATTGCAGGATTGATGCCACCGATAGGAACACCGATTACCTGTGCCATCAAATTATTTGCACTGTCAATTGTGTTCATCAAATCCTGAGTCTGATATGTTTCGATGATAGGAGTTGGCTTTTCGCCATTGTCAGGATTGTACAAAGCGACCAAAGATTCTTTCGTCTGAAGCTTCTTGTAGTAGTCCGCGAGACCGTCAATCATCTTCGGAGTCATCAGATAGTTAGCTTTCGGGCTTCTGTTTGCACGTTCAAGCAATGTAGAGTATGCAATATTGAGACCGTACTGAAGATCCGCAGTCATGTCAACAATGCCATTGTAGTCGATTTTGTTGTTACGAACTACTTCGTTAAAGCACATTCTGAAGATTGGAATACGACTGATAGGCAATTCAATCTTGTCTTTGATTACCAAGTCACCGCATACTTTGTAAAAGTCAACAGTGCCATGATCGTTCATTTCCCAATACGACACAATCGGCATACTGTCATCAGGCACTTGCCATTGACTGCCGATGTCATCCAATGTATACGTATCTTCGTTTATGTAAACGTTTTCACCGTATAGACGTTTTGCTTTTGCTTTCGAAATAAAGTTAACGACTGCACCTTTATCAGCGTCATCAGCATTCAAGCTTTGTACGTTAGGGTCCAATGCGACCAAAGAAATGTCACGTACAACTTCTGGTACAATTTCGTTATTATCAAACGACAAAACGAGATAGCCAACGCCTTGAATACAAGCATGTCGCAATGCCTGATTAACTACAAACTTGAAATTGTTTCTGTTTTCAATTTCATCGATAGTAGCTTGTAGCTGAGCGTATTGACCATTTTCATCGTCAAGTTCGCAATGATATGGAGATTTGCTAAATGGCGAACAAATCGAATTAGCAAACTTCTGATATTGTGTAAAGCTTCTACAAATTCTATCTTTACGATCTAGAGCATCGATAACGTTCTCTGTCCAGAAATTTCCCGAATAGATTTCTAGGTCACGTCTTTTACGCTGAACTAGATCTGTGTAGAACTGTGAGCTTCTTTGTAAAAAGTCTTTAATCTTTAAAATTGTTTCTTGCATAAAAGCGCCTTATAAAAGATATATCTAAAGCTATTTATGCAAAAAACCCCTAGAGCGGCATGTCCGCAACTAGGGGATGAGGTAAACAGTGACGATTGTCAGAGTAAAATGTTAGCGTTAGTCGTCGTTTATCAAAGATGCAAAGTTATCAACAGGTTTAATATTAACTTCAACAACTTTGTCAACTGCATTGTTTAAAGCTTTGTTGTCATCAGCAACGTTGTCCTTAGCAGGCTTTTCGAAATACCACTTAACCTGCCAGTTTTCACCATTCTTGACACGATCAACGTAAACTTTAACAGGAGATGTTTCAAGCTTACGATTAACCTTTGATGCAAATTCTAATACGAAATCTTTGTCAGTATTTACGTCTTCATCATTTGCTACCTTGTCAAAGATACGCTTTGCATCTTCTTCACCAACAGACTTGACCAAAATACGAGTCAAGCGTTGTACAGTAATTTCACCAGCTTTGTCAGAAATACCCATGTAAGATGCAAACTTGCCACCTTCTGCTGTAGCAAATGTCAACTTAATACTAGTCTTGCCAGATTGTCCCTTATAGTCTTTTGCTTCTACAACGTTACAATAGTCATGAACTTCTTTGACAGAATTAGATGTTGTGATTTCTTTATTAGCGTTTTCCCAATTGTATGTAATTGCCATAGTAATAATTATCCTTCGCTGCTATTCAAAATTGTAACCATCATCCGCAGCTTAATAATGATGATTATATTGATATTATAATAAATTAAATTTTATTTGTATACTTTTCATTATAAAATTTTCTGAGTTCCATCGCAATATAGTCAAACACATCATGTTCTACCCATGAGTCTTTATTACAATGTGGACACATTACCGGTTCACAATGTTGAGTATAACCATCGACATTGTAATTTAACACTGCTTCGTCAATTGCTTTTAGCATTTCATCATCAGTTAACTTTAAATATGAATTACGTTCTGCGTTTTCTACGAACATTTTATACCTCAATGTTACTATCAAAATCTACACATACATTAGCAGGTTTGCTAACGTAATTAGTCAAATTAGCGATTTTTTCTTCGTCATCATCTACTATCTTACTGCTAAATGTATCATCATCTGACACTTCATCACAATCTGCTAATAATTTATCTTGAATTGATTGTTTGAGTGGATAAAGTTCCCAACCGGAAGCTCTACCGTCACTAAAGTGCATAGTCTTATATTGATTTTCGCTAACAGTAGAAGTAGAATGTTTAATCCAATTTCTAAAGCCGTTAATGTTAAGATTGTATTCTTTGCAAACTTCTTCAATAATAGGTGAACTCAACGTACCTTTTACTCTTATACTTCCATCTGTCAGTTTCTTAACGATTGTAGCATTTAGAAGTCTTTCAAATAATACGCTATAAGCTTGTAACTTTTCTTCTTCTTGATAAGCTTCATTCAAGTTTCTACGTAAAACTTCTTGCTTATTTCGATAATCTTGAATATCTGTAGCTGTTTTAAGAATTTCGTTATATGACCATTTAGCTAGTTCATAAAATACTTTAATTTCTTTGAACTTCATCTTGTCATATACTGCACCTGAATATGGCTTAGCTAAATTAGCTGCATCCATACGTTTGATAATTACAAGACGTCTATCAAATGCGCCACTATCATCTTGAATTGCAAAGAATTTATTTGTAGTAAACAACCATTTACAGAATATCTTCATTGAAATAGGTGTTTCTCTCATCATACGCTTTTGATAATTGATACCATCACTAGTACCACCTGACATAGCTTTAAACTGATCTAGACATTTATCAGTACATTCATCAGAGTGAACCAATGCTGCATTAGATATACCAGTAGTAGATGATTCACGCAAGAATGAGTCAGTTATCCACATATCTCGCTCTAAGTAATGCGTCAATTTTCTATTACTCTTATATGCTAGTTGCAGAATCTTATCGATCATCGCTGCATAATAATTAGTTTTAAATGTCTGACCACCAGTCATGAACAAGAAATGAATGTTATCGTTCAATGAAGGATGAAACACTGTATAAGCCCATGCCATGATTATCAACTTTTCTTCTTTAGAATATGGACTTAAGAATGCATTCAAAACTTTAGCATCTTTAATATCTACTTGATCAGTTAATCTGTCAAGCCAAGTTGGATCGTACTGAAATTCAGCTGGTGTACTATCGTCAGAAATGATATGCGGATTAATGTCAATCTTCTTCAACATAGTCTGAATTGCATATCTTTCACTAAACAACTTCGAAATGTATGTTTCAAATGTACATTTAGCACCATGAGTTGGCTTAATCGCATAACGCTTAAATGTACCAGAGTCGTCATTCAATGTTTCATAATACACGTTATACAAATCATTATTCACACCAGAAGCTGGAATCAAATATGTAAAGATGCTCTTGATGAAATATGAATGCAATCTATCGTACCAATCTGAACAAAGTAAACCAGTCTTCTTATCGCTGAAATAATACATTGATACTTTTTCTGACCAAGGTACACATGTTAATGTTTGTTCAGGATTTATCTGTTCATTACGTTGCGCAAGTGTTTCGAATAATACTTTAGCTTCGAAGAATGCATCAGTTGCTTTATCAATTTGCTGATACAAGTATGACCAGAAATCGAAATACTCTACATTGTATTTGATCGACAATTCTTTATTGATGCAAGATGTTAGTAAGTAAATAGCTTTCGAATCTTTATTCACAATTTCTTCAATTGTACCAAGCATCTTATATGCACCATTGTTTACGTAATACAATGCATCTTGTTCTTCACTGTAAACAATGTTAGCAATAAACTTCTCATCTACTTCGTTTACATAACCAGCAGGTTTAAATGATGCTGCAATAAATTTAGCATTAAATGCACTTGGTAAAGTGTTCTGAATGTAACTATCTCTTATTTCTTTCTTCGCATGAATATAATCAGATAATTCGTTAACGAACTGTGCACAAAATGCTTGCTTTAAATCATACGATTGTTCTGTACGTAGTTTATCGATAGCTGATTTACTATCAGAAGTAGCATATTTAACGTCAACAAATATTTCTTGCGATTTAGAATACGCGATTTCTGCTACTTCGTTAAGTGTCTTACATTTCTTCTTCTTACCGTCTAATTCAATGTAAATGTACTTGCCATCATTTGAATTGTGAATATTGAAATACGATGTTAAAATGTTATTCATTTATTAAGTTATCTCCTATGATTTTAGTATAATAAAAATATCCTTGTTTGTATACGAGTAGGTAATTTTTAAGGTTATTCAAAATGTATTTCTTGTCAAAAATTACCAAATGTTTTATTTCTGCTTCAAAATGAACACTTTTTGAAAGGTAATTAGGTAATTTCTCAAGTGATCATTATATTATATAATAAATTTTAGAATGATATAATATTTTATTTTATTTTTTTTTTACTAGTCTATAATATATTAAATTACTAAATTACCTAAATTACCTATTAAAATATTAACTCTGGATTAAAATTTGAACACTTTTGGTAATTTTTAACTTTAATTACCTTTTAAATTTGTAATTTGAAGCTTAATTACTATTATCAAGTATAGAAAATTTAGTATCGACAAGTAAGTCATACATGAAACTATGTTCTTCATGATGCAATATAGTTTTGTCGAGTACTTCTAAAATCATGTAATCGAAGTCATCGCATCTCCAAAGTTTCTTGATATAACTAGGTACTTTGTTGACTGAGTAATGTTTAGTCGATCCATAGAATCTGATCTTGCCGTGAAAATAGTCGATGTCAAAACTATCAACAAATGCATTATCTTCATTTTTCAAGTAGAAGCAAATTCTGTTGTAGCCATACTTGTTCGATTTAAATTCAGATTCATAGATGTGTTTAGATACTTCGATGTGAAGTTCTTTATTACGATTACGAATTATGTTTATTTCATAGTTGTTCATGTTTGATCTCTCATCTTTTTGTTCAAGTCTAGTCAATTTCTTGAGTATACATGTCTCTTTACGTTTAGCTATAACGTCTTTATCTTTTAACCAAATTGGATTACTCTTGCGTCTATTTGCTAAATTTTCTTTACGAGTTGCCCATCTTAGATTTTCAAGTCTATTATCACTTGGGTCATGATTGATGTGATCGACTTCGGTACGTAATACACCTTCATCATCATACGTTTGTTCAATTTCCCATGCATCTAATACAAGTCTACCTAAGTTAACGACTTTAGATGTAGTACCACCATTACTGCGCCATACGCATACTTGACATTGTAGTAAGTGACCTTTCTTGTCGTAATTCTTACTACCATATCGTATATTGCTAATGCCGAGAGTGTGTAACAGTAATGTAACTGCCTAATTTAGAAACATAATATTTCGGCCAAGATTTAGACTGTTTAAAGTCTACATTGTCTATTGTGATTATATCATCTTGTTTTGTAATTTGCATATTATCTCCTATTATATGTGTATAATATCTATGCAATTGTATAATAAATTTTTATACTATTGTTCACTTTATTGCAATTTCAAATATGGTTATATTTGAACATTGAAAACTGCTTAAAACTGCTCAATTTTTAACACAAAATGCAGCATTTTTACTCAATTTTCTGCTCATTTTGCTTAAATTTTAAGCTTATTTTGCACGAAATAGCTGATAAATTTGAGCTATGAGCATAATAAATGCTTTCAAAAATTGTATACTTTATTATAATAGTATTAACACTTTTTTTGTAAATAGATAGACAATAATGATTAACGAAAAATATGCAAAAAAATTTTGTAAAGAAGATATCTCGAAGATAGAGAACTACGAGAAAGCAGTTGCTGATACTACTCAGATGTGGCATTGTCATCATAGAACAGCAATATGGTGGAATTGCTCTAAGAAAGATTTGATTGATAACGAGTGCTATTATAGTAGAAAAGCTTGCGAACTGATTTTCTTAACACCAGAAGAACATAAAAGTCTACACTCTACATATAAGTCTGAAGAACATCGTCGAAAGGTATCTGCTGCACATAAAGGCAGAAAGCGTGGACCATTATCTGAAGAGACTCGAAAGAAAATGTCAGAAGCAGCAAAGAGAAGATATATGAAGAAGGTTTTATAGATTATGGGACGACGTTTTACATACCAGATTACTGCTGAAAGATTAGAAGAACTTTGGACAACAGAAATGAACGAAGAGGAACGTTCATTGTGGTCTAGTTGTCTAGATTTCATTGTTAAGCATTTCGGTTGTAGCAGACAATTAGCTGATATACGTATACGTGACTGGTTGCGTGAATATCCACATGATTTGTTCAAAGTTCGTGGTGGTCATAGATTCTACAATAAGAACGTTGACACTATAATGGGTAGTAAGTGTTATCGTTGCAAGTATTACATTCGTTGTAAAGAATATGAAGAAAATGCAGAACAAGTACCAGTAAATATTGCAACAAACAATAAATATGAAAAGAAAAACAATTACGATAAAATAATTATTTAGTAGGAGAAAACAATGGCAGACTTAACAGCTATTTTAGCACACAAGAATTTCGAATATCCAAACAACATTTACTTTAACTTTGATGACGTAAAAGTTTATTCAGAAAAGAAAGTAAAAACTAATTTTCCTGTAACTAAGAAATACAAAGTAGAAGGTTACACTGATAAGCTTTATGGCGAATATCCATTGTGGCAATATTTGTACGATAAAGAAAACAAGTATGAATGGTATACTTTAGAACATTATCGACGTCATTTAGTTAGTATGTATCATCAGTTGTCAGTTGCGCAACCAATTCGTTTCAATTGCTCATTACTACAACAGACTTGCGTATGTCATTCATTTAAAATGCCTGAGTTGTTCAAAGCTATTTTGGAACCACAAGACTTTAACATTTTAACTAGCATCAACTATTTGATACCTTACAACATTATGCATGTTCATCGTTCTATTCTTGAACAATGGTTGCAATATGTAAAACCTCGTATTGACAAATGCACTCAAATCGTTGGAATAAATGATTATGATACAATGGTCGAACAAATGAAAGTCGATAACACATTTACTTCAAATATTTTGCCAAATGGTCAAATTAACGAAGGAAAGAATTGTGACGCTAAATATCAAGCGCGTTTGTATTCTTTTATTCTTGAACGTTTGCACACTATTTTCTGGACTAAAATGATTGCAGGTGGTGTACCAGTTTATTACTGCGAAGTTCAACTACTTGAAAATGGTCAAAAAATTTAAAGTGTACAACTAAAAAATAAATTATTATACTATAATTATAAGAAACTTGCTACTCCGGCTAGAGAGTTTATTCACAAATCCTTCCTCTCTAGCTGGAGGATGCATGAAATTGAAAGTTGCAAACTGATTAACTCTAACTACAATAGAAATTATATCGCTCAGTTTGTGATTTAGAGCTAGCATAACAGTCCTTTTTCTATGTTTGTTTTTCCTCCATGTGTTATGCTAGCTCTTCCTTGATTTTTCTTTCTGCTTGCCAAACTCCTATAAGAAAACACCTGGTCATTCGATCAGGTGTTTTTAAATTGAATTGAGATTATTATGAGTTATACGTTTTTAACCGTATTTGAACTATTTATGTCATCCATTTTTTCGCACAATTTGCGCAATGCATCAATTCTTTTATGCCAATCGAATCTGCGCTTACCATCTCCCCAAAGATAGTGCAACACAGAATGCGTTTCGTAATTCAACAATACAAAGTGAGTTGGATCAGAAATGTCAGTGTAATGTTCAGGATTTTCATCTAGATGGTGCAAATTAGCACGTGATGTTAATTTTGCACCAGTTACTGGGTCAATTTTCTGTTCAGCAAATTTCATTAATCTGAAATTCTTCCAAGCAGCAGAGTTTCTAAATTGTTTCTTATCGTTTGTAGTATTCACGTTTTTACCTAAAGAGTGTGTTTATAAGTTGTTGTTGTAGTTCTGGCGTAACTTTTATTTCCATTGCATCATGCGAACCATAGAATGATAATGCTAATGCATCAGTTGCATCAGGAGAATGACCAATAATAGCTTTAATTTCTTCCTTTGGTACAAGCGCTTTCTTACCTTGACTGTTTATCAAATAACTAGTAGATTTTAATGCATCGAAAATATCTTTGTATTTTACAGTATTGATGTAAAAGCCGTTTTTAATTGCTCGTGCTAAGCAATCGTAGATGTAAGTACGAGCATTATTGCAATTTGGATCAAGTGATTTACCTGCAAAGTTTACTTCTGTTAAATTGTACTGATCTTTCAAAGCATCATAAAATCCGATGTCATAACCACCAGTTGCATCAAGATACGTACCTTTGAAATGATATTTCATATCTAACTTACGATAGACTGAACAAATTTCATTTGTATCTGCATGATGTAAATTCACTACTTCTACAATTTCGTATGAATTACGAACTACAATTGAAGTATTGTCAACGCCGCCGCGAGCAAAATCACAACCGGCAATAGAACGCTGTATCATTACCTTCTGGTGCAATGACAAAATCTGTCAATTCTACAATACAGTTTTCAATTACATCGTCAAGAATTTCACCATAGATTTCTTGTCTACGTAAAGTTTCATCAGTAATTGCTTGCATCTGAATGTCAATAGATTCTTGTGACAGAAACTTATTGTCCATCATTGTTGCAGTATAAACTTCAATTGTGTTAGTAGCAATACCATTCTTGACCCAAGTATTCCACATTGATGACGCGCGAGGTGATGATGCAAATCTAATCTTTGGTTTGAAATTACCACGCAAACATGGTGCAGCAATTGCTAACAGATCATTTGGTGCTAATGCAATTTCGTCGCATATCAAATATTCGATTTCAGTCAAACCACGAACTGCATCAGCATTTTCGTATGAAAACAAATGAACTGCACCATTACGTGCATATATTGAGTTAGTCATCTTGTCGTGTTTAAATTCAACTCCAAGATGTTGTAAACGTGATTTAATTTCAGGTATCAATACAAGTGATAACTGTTTAAAGTTAGTTGAGAAAACAATTGCTTTCTTGTTCTGCAATAACAAAATTGCAACTAGCCATGAAATAGCAATTGACTTACCACTACCACGACCTGCGTATATGCCAGCAATAGAAGCTGTTGATTCTAACAGCTTCTTTTGATGTGGCAATAATTCTACTTTGAAATTAGGCATCTGTAAATGTTATGCTTATGTTTGAATCAGTTTCTTCGTTATTAGTAGTTTCGACTTTAACAGTCTTTTCTGAACGCTGATCACCCCAAGCAGAACGGCTTCTACGCTTCAATATTTCAAGGAATTGAGCTTTATTATTACCGTTCAAAGCATAGCATTTAATCATGTAGTTTTCTAATTTGTTACGATTTTCAATCATCCAAGTGACATAGTCTGCAACCATGCCATTGATTACTTCTGAATTGAAATTGTCAAAATACTGTCTTTCGTAGCAAACACCTGCTTCTTCTGGGCACAATGGTGCAATGTAATAATTGATCGAAGCAAATGCTCTAGCTACTTTACCATCAGCCATATTTTGCTTTACTTTATCGAAATCAATTTGAAGTAAAGCAGTCCAATATTTACTTTGTGGTTCAGTATTAGAAACATCTAAAGCATCTTCAAGAGCATTATATGTATCTGCAAAAGACGGTTCATTTACAAACGTATGATCGAAAAGCCACATGATGTATGAAATGATCTTGTTAGACCATAGTTCAGTTTCTTCTTTGTGCTTTTTCTTTGCTGCAATTACGCCGAGCTTCCTACAGCATTCAGACATACCTTCAAGTCTGCCTTCTGTGTATGCTTTGCGAACAGCATCAGACATCTTCTTACGTGCAGCTTTGTCGTGGTGCTTACCGTACATGCCGTTTTTAGCACCTACGAGCTGACCCTTTCTTGCTGGCATACTACACTCCGTGACGCTTATCGATTTCTTTGTCAATCTTTTCGAAGATAGACATCATTGTGTCGAGCTTAATAGCAATACAGCACAATGCTTCGTATACGTCTGACAAATCCTTGTCAGCAAATGGTTTTACAGTCTTTTCATTCTTTTTCATATAATACTCCAGTCTGAGAAACGCTCAGTTCGTTTAAAAAATTTGAGAGTTTTATAGGTCACCGTCGATAGCTCACAACGACGGAGGAGAAATATGCCTAAACTTATTCTTCTTCTTCGTACTTGAATTCGTCTTCTGCATCGCTTTCGATTTCAGCTAGTGCAGACTGAATTTCACGTACATCTGCTTCTTCAATCTGATATTTTTCGATCAAAGAATTTAGGATTTCAAGTAATTTCTTCATATTAGGTACCTCTTACGATAATCTATTTATGATTATTTCCAGTCATCAGGAATTAATGCTAATTCTGCTGCTCCAGTTACTGTATTACTACCACAATCTCTGAACGCTTGAGTATGGGTAGGTATTGTTGTTTGCGTCGAAGCTTGCTGATATAATGCTAAAGCACCAGATTCTACATTAGCACAACTATGGAACATGTGACTCATATCAGTTACATTAGAAGTATCAAATAATGGTACAGTTGTAAGCTTAGTACAGTACAAGAACATTCTACTCATATCTGTTACTTTAGAAGTATCAAATAAAGGTACAGTTGTAAGATTACGACAACCTTCAAACATCTGTACCATTTTTGTAACATTAGATGTATCGAATAATGGTACAGATGTAAGATTAGTACATTCATAGAACATAATTGCCATATTAGTTACATTAGATGTATCGAACAATGCTACTGTTGTAAGATTACTACATCTATAGAACAAATGTGCCATTTGTGTAATATCAGCTGTATTAGCTCCTAATACTTCTATTACGTTAGTAGAACCATCAAGCATTTCAAACCACGTACCATATTTGTACACGTCGTAAATGTCAAACGTACCTGGCAATAATGTAGCAGTTTCATAAGCTGTATACATATCTTTGATAGGTGGTTGTCCATCACTAGTTCTTACTCGTATAGTATAAGGTGGAATTGGTGGATTGGGGTCATAAATGCTCGTTAATGCTTTACTTCTATTATAAAGAGTTGCTAAATTTCCACCTACTGTATAAAGTTTAGTAATTAACATTAGTCAAATTCTCCTAAGTAAAGATGATATGTTGTATCTAGATCTTGTGTAATAACTTTGCTAGCTAATAAAATGTCAGACATACCTGTTCTACCACCGAATACTTTTACTTCTAAATCTGGCGTATTGTATGCATAAGTCTTAAATGTAAATTCGTTGAATCTACCTAAGTTAGTTGAACTCTTTAAATTGAAACGCATAACACTACACCACTTTGTAAGCGCGTCAGTTGAATCGCTTACTGCGTTAGTTATTTCTGTAGTAGTTAAAGACGTCCATCTATTATTATAGTACAATGCATAATTTACATTTTCAGAATGGATGTAGCCAATTTCGTGACCCCATCCAAAACCATTTAAACCAATGTAATTCTTCGCAACAGGTGTAAAGCTGAATTCTATTGTAAAATTGTCATAATACATTGGCCAAAGGTGCACAGAGTTACAGAACAAATCTTCTACTCTGTGCCCATTTACAACGTAATCTACTGCATCATAATAAATCATATTAAGTTCCTGTTACAACGTACAATTTATTATCAGTTGCACCACTTGCTGGAATATCACCAGATGTTGCAACAATAACTACTTTACATTCAGCTTCACTTGGTGTAGCAAAAGCTTTGATGTAGTGTTTGTTTACACCTGTATTTACACTGTTTGCATCAGATGAAACAACCAAGTCTGTGTAGTAACCATTTGACTGAATGTACTGGAAGTGATAACTTGATGTTGTTCCACTTATACCACTACCAACATAACTGTACACAGTTGTATAACCTTGTGTCTGTTCGTATGGAATTACAATGCCACTACTGTCGAGTGTATCATGAACAGCAGAAAACTTAATAGTTCCATATAGCATTGGCACTATGTTTGCTGCACCACCTGTAGCACTAACTTCAATTACGCCAGTTGCTAACTTGTTCGAATCAATTCCATTACCAGCACTTAACTCAATACAATCAGCACTAATTTTATCTTCGTTATTGTTAACAACAATTGGTGCAACACCTGTGTAAGTTTTACCTTGTGCTTGTGATGCAGCGTAAGCAGATGCAGCGGTGATTGTATCTGTCCAATCTTTACCACTGATGCCAAAAGTATTACCAGCAGTAGTTACGTCAATATTTGCACCTGCAGTAACATCGTAAGTAGCTTGATTCTGTCCAACAAATGCAGAACCATTGTAGCTCGAAATATGATTTTCAGAATCATATTCCCAACCACCTTCTACGTAATTAGCAGTTTCTGCAGTAAATGCATGATTTGCAGATTCAGCATAAAGTGCATTACCTGAAATGCCAGAAACTAATGTGCTTGGTGTATAATTAAGTGCACTATTCTGAACGTAAGGTAGATTCGTAATAGCTTGATGTGATGTTAAGAAACCGCTAGGATTTCCCGTCATTGGATAGAAGTTACCACTTTCAGACTTATCAAGTTTATTCTGCATCAAGTAAGATGCACTATTGTAAATGTCAGATTTAGCTGTGCTATATTCTGTACTAATGAAATTGTTAAATGAACTAGTATCTAGCTTGTCATCTAACGCACTACCAATATGAGCAGTTGAAGGAAGTGTTACAACTGCGCCTTTAAGTCCAATTGCATGATTGTGGAATCCACTAAAATCATGAGAAGAAACAATTTGTACACTGTCACCAAAGTTCAAGCTAAGTGCGCCTATTTCTTTCCATCCACTTAACCAAGGTGTACCTGCTGATACGTTAGCAGAAATATACTTTTGTCCGTCTACATCGTAAATATCGATAAATGAGCCAGCAGAGTAAGTAGCACCTTCTCCATTATACAAAGTAAATGACTCTTCACCTTGTGCACCAGAAACAATGACAGTTACGCCATCTTCATTTTCAACGAATCTAAATGTAGGCGAAACACCATTAACACCATCTTGACCATTCAATACGTCAAATGATGCGCTTCCTTGTGCACCACTTAATGTAACTCTATGACCATTAGTAATGTTAGTAATGTCAAATGTAACAGACTGACCATCTGCACCATTTACGCCATTAACACCGTTCGCACCATCTTGTCCGTTAAGTACATTGAAAGAAGACGAACCTTGAATACCTGAAATAGTAACTTGATGACCATTTTCTATGTCTGTAATATCGAATGTTAGAGATTCACCATCAGCACCATGATAATTTTCATCTAGACCTAATGGCAATTGCTGACTACCATTACCTGTTAGAGGTGAGTTAACAGCTACAGTAGCACTACCTCCGTCTGATCTTAAAATTTGATTGCTTACATTTGCCAAAGCCATGCTAAAACCTCAAAAAAATAAACGTTTATCATATCTATTTATGAACAGTATATGCAGCAATTTATTATACTTAAATTTTACAGGAGATTATATGCCTAATAAGTTTGTTTCTGAAGAAATTAGAGCTATATGCTATAAACAACGTGGTACTTGTGATGAAAATGGTAATCCTCGCAATATATGTCATCATATAGATTTTAATCATGACAATAATGACCCTGAGAATCTCATCTGGGTGTCAAAAGATGAACATAGTAAAATTCATGAATTTAATTTGAACTTTAGCAAGTTAACTTTTGAGCAACGAAGCGCTGGACAGAAAAAGCGATTTGCAAATCCTGAACAACGTCTAAAAACATCTGAAGCAACTAAACTCGCAATGCAAAATCCAGAAGTACGTGCAAAATGCGGTAATGGCAAAAGAGGAAAACCTGCTTACAACAAAGGCAAGAAATTAACTCCTGAACATCGAGCTAAAATAGCAGCAGCTACTAAAGCTGCAATGCAACGTCCAGAAGTTAAAGCTAAAATGCGCAAACATGCAGATAACAATACACAATTAGATATTTCTACTTATGTGTATTGTTAAGAATTTCTAATACCTGTGTGAGCTTTGCGTTAATTTCAAACAAAACCGGATCAGTTGGCCACACGTTTCCATATCTTAATCCATTCAAGCAACTGACTGGTAGAGTTTCTGTATCAAGTTCGTTCATAAACTATCTCCTTAATTCTATTTATGATCAGCGAAGCATAATGCTGTTTACTGCGTCATCATACGATTCGTATGAAAATGCATTTGCTGTTGCTATTTTCTCTGTCGTAATTGGTGAATTCTGACCAAAGTTATAACGTGCCCATTCAATCCATTGATTTGCAGTAGATTCAGTACCTATTGCAGTAGTATAAAATAACTGCTTATCGATGAAACCAGATATGTAAACTGCATTGTAATCTTGCGCATAATATCCACTATTCTTGATGTAGAACAAGAAATCGTATCTACCTGCAGATGACAAATAAGATTCCTGACCAAATTCATGTGGTTCAGTATTTTGCCACATTGTAATCACATTACCGTTCAACACTTTTGCTTGTAATCTAATGTGACTGTAAGTTGGATTTTTCGATCTATCGATACTAGCAGTAGGAACAGTTAATGAAACAACACTAGCAAAACTACGTCTTGGTTGATGACCAAGATAATAAGTGTTGAACAATTGACGATCAAGTGTTGCAGCAGAAGCAGCTGTATATGGAGAGTAGTAATATTCGCCACTTGTAATCTTGTAATTCTTAACAGGATTGTTCGAATATTCGTTGTCCCAATTCCAAGCACGATATTGACCACTTGGAATATAACCAGTTACAGTGAAAATAGCTTTAGCTGTTACATCATTATTCAATGTAAAACTATCACCAGTTAATGTAGCACCAGTAATGTCGTAACCTGAAAGCATGTAATCTTGTGCAGGTGTAGCAGTCATCGTAACAGTTGTGTTATTGTAACCTGCAGAATAATTTGCGACTAATGTGCCACTACCTTCAGTTTGCAATGTAACATCGTAAACAGGAATGTTACGATGAATGCCATGTGTGCTGTATCTATTCTTGATTATGTGCTTCTCTGTTTTCATAATTATTTGCCACGTTTCTCTTCCAATAACATTTGAATGTACTTTAGTGAAGTTTCAATCGACGCTAAACGTGACGCCAAATCTAATTCTTCTATTCTTGACAACTGTTGCTCTAGCAACACTACACGTGTATTCAGCTCATCATGTGCTTCATCACGTTTAGACTTTGTATCTTTGCGCTGAAACCAAATGACTAAGTACAAGATAGCAGCAACTACAACTATCTTGATGTCACCAGTGATGTCATAGCTAGAGAAGGTATAGCCAGAATTCGGCGTGTTGCTCAACGTGACATTAGTTCCTGAAACTCCGGACATAGGTGATGCTGTAATAGTTCCATTACCGTCTGTTGCCGTGG
>Ga0265299_10001205_pt1 | contig 30352 bp, 53 predicted proteins | sample AusTroGonzalo_MG_4_FD_193485 | JGI IMG/M metagenome (GOLD analysis project Ga0265299, IMG submission 193485) | Bovine rumen microbial communities from tropical cattle in Woodstock, Queensland, Australia - Gonzalo_02 | ecosystem: Host-associated > Mammals > Digestive system > Stomach > Rumen ... | reverse complement strand
GCGGTGCTTCAACGGGTCAGCGATTTTTCTGACTGGGGGGAGGTCAATCGATCGCGGTGACCCGACCGAGCTCGTCAACCTTGTAGCGTCGAGGCCGAGCTCCGTGTTCTTTTGCGTGGCACTCGCGGCACACGCACCGCAGGTTGTCGAAGTTAAGGGTGATCGCTGGGTCGTTGATGTTGGTCTCATTCAGAGGCACGATATGATGGACTATTTCGGCGGGCGTATAGATGCCGCGCGCGAGACAATCTTCGCATAAGTTGCCGACGCTTTCGCGATAGGCTTCCCGACAACGCTTCCACGCTATTGAGTTATAGAAGCTTTCTGCGTATGGTTTTGGCATAAAGCAAAAGCGACCCCAAATAGGAGCCGCCGTTGCGGAAAGGTAGGTAACTGTGATTTCTTGGTGATACCATTATACCACAAGAAAAAGTGTACCAACGGTAATGCGTATACTATATCTGCCCTTTGTAGCGTGATCGCGCTCGCGCGACAGCACTCCTGCGTTGCTCATCAAGTAGCGGCATAATGCGTTCAGGCTCTATGTCGCAGAATAGCTCGGCATAGTCCCGTATGAATGCCTCGATCTCCAAGAAGTTGAATGTCGGTATGTTGTCACCGACGAGATCTCCGCGCTTGTTGCGATGCCGCGCGAATGTAGGGCCAGCGCGGAGCGTGCCGTTCGGGTTAGGAAATACCTTGCCGCGCTCGATGAGGTGGCAGAGCTTGCGCCAATCGTCGAGAGCTTGCAAAACAACGCTCGCAGCGAGCCTGCGTACAGCTGTATCGTTCCGTATCATTGTAACAACCCCCGTTCGTGAGCGACGGTGTATATCAGCTTTTTATTCCAGCGGCGCACCGTTTCGGGCGAGTAATGCAGGCGGTCAGCTATATCCCAAAGCTGGAGCCGAGGCGTTGTCCAATAATAGAGCCGCACGAAAGTCTTGAAGTCGGGCGAAATGCTGTCGCAGATTTCGAGCGCGCGCTTGACGGCCCAATACTCGAGATACTGCGGTTCTTTCTCTGCGCGGGAGATCACTTCGCCTACAGGGTCGCCAACATTCGTTGAATGTGGCATACCCGAAAGCGATGGCGTAACGCTCATAGCGATTATATCCTCATACTGCGCTACGCGCTGTGGATAGACCCGTACCATATTCTTCGCATATCCCCACCAAGTATATTTAACGCTCAATTTTATCCTCCTGAAAAATCCCCGATTTAAGGGGTGTTTATTTTGCAGTCGATAGATTTATCGGTTAAAAGGGTATTCGCCGCGCTATGAGGCGAATAATAGCCTTCTCGCGTGTCTTATCGCCTGTGGTAGTATGCGTAATTTTCTCTCGGCTGAATAATCAGCTCGTGGTTCGGGTAGCGTTCGTCAAATATAGCTGGCGTGAGGTCGGGTTGCAGGTGCTTTTCCCACGGGTTCCCGTAAATAGCGTCCTGCTCATACTCGAACGGAATACCGATAACATAGTCCGTTGAATGATCGCGGGCGTACGCGAGTACGGCTTGCGCCTTTTCCACGGTCATATGCTCCAGCACATCACCGAAAATGATGAGGTCGTAATGGTCGTACTTGAGGTCAGCTATATCGCCAGCGTAGACCCTGCGGTACTTATAGACGAGATTATGCGCCGCTATGTTCGGGGTGAATATCTCGCAAGCGTCAATGAATACATCGTCGCAAATTGTGCGAATGAGATCGCTCCAAATACCGTCGCAGGGCCCTACATCAAGAATGGTGCCGCCATCGGGAACGCGCTCCGCGATCCATAGCACGACCTCGTGCTTTCCGTCAATATAGCTACCCATTATTCCACCTCCTCACAATCGCGGCAGGGCGTGTCGTCGTCCTCTAGGTTGTGGGTTTGTGCTATTACGCAGGTGTCGCATTTCCGTTCCGTCACCTCGTCCATACGGCTTCCGCAGTTCGGGCAGTAGTTATACTTCGGTCTTGTTCCCCACCCTGTTGTTTCTGTTGTTTCCTCGCCGCACTCGCTACAAGTCCACCGTGGGTCAATGTACGGAAAGACTTTCGTTTCTAATATCCACCGTCCGTGCTTGACCTCTTGCACATCGGCGGCAGGGAAATCGTCTACCTCTTCCATAAGACCGTAAATAATCTCCACCACCGCTTTAGAAAAATGTTGCTTGTAAAGCGGTAAAGGTATCATATCGCCCTCGCATACAGTTCCCCACCGAAGAATATGGTTCTTAAACGCTTCGGCATCTATGTACTTACTCATCTCTCCGCTCTCCATATCCGCAGAAGTGATCTCCCTTTACAGGGTCACAGGTTTCTGACACATAACACCACAACGGCTCAAACTCATCGCTTCTGCTATGCTTGCAATCTTTACACCGCACTACCTCTTGCACATCGGTTGCATCACGCTCAAGTTTGTTTATCGCATTGAAAATGTCCGTTGCCTTATATAAAGCACTATCCGTACCCTCTGCTCCTTGTTTGAGTTCACCATATCTGTTTAGGTGATACCAATCCATATCGGTTAATGCTTCGTCTAACTTGTCAATTCTTATGTACTTACTCATCTTTTCTGCTCCCCCACCCACAATAGAAATCCTCATCCGTGCAGATTGATGTATTCAAGCATCTTCTCCTACCGTTCAGCGTGAATGAATTGCTCCAATACTCGCAATCTCGGCAACGGACTATGGCAGACGGCTCTCTACTAAACAGCTCAAGCATATAGCGAAACTGTGCTATACCTAATCCCTCACTCAAGATGTCACATACCTGTCTCCCTGTGTAATACCTCTTGTCAATCGGGATGTACTTACTCATCTTTTCTCTCTCCCCAACAACAATAGTTGTCTGCGTCCACTTCTATGCATTCAAACCCATAACAACGATAGACAGGGCCGCCGTTAATATCTACCGACCACCTACAATCTTTACACCGCACGACTTCCACGACATTAGCCGCAGGTGCGTTGTCAATCACCCTGTTCACTACAGCCATCAGCATATCGTCAAGAAAACTTTTCGGCCTCCTCGACAGGTCAGCATTAAAGTGGTCGCGGATTATGTCCGCGTCAATGTACTTCGCCATCTTTTCTGTCCTCCATTTCCGCGCCGCACCACGGGCAGTACGGTGTCATTATCCACGCGCCGCCCGTATCGGTGTCCACGGAGATCGCTTCCTCGCCGCAGATAGAGCAGAATGGAACGGCCCGCGTTTTCCATTTGCCGCGCTTGACCTTTATGGTGTTATCTTCTTTACTCATAGCTATCTACTCAAATCAGGCCGTCGTTCCGCAGGAATGTTTTTACGGTCGCCTTATGTCGGCTCTTTGCACGCGGGTTATCCGCGAGCCATTCACCGACGCGATCGAGCACCCGCAGGAACTCGTCCTTATCTTCCACTAAAGCCTCCAGCTCGTCGTACTCGTCATCTGTCAGCCATACCCCGCCATAATCTTCCCGCAGGGGAGAAGCGGCTTTCTTGTCTGTTTCTGCCGAAGGCGTATATATATTTCTTTCTTTCTTTATTTCTTTATATTCTTTAATTGTTGCCGTCTGCCTGCCATCTGCCTGCCTTTTGCCTGCCTTTTGCCTGCCATCACTTTGGTATTCATCATAGTTAACAATTGAAATTACAAGGTATTTCGGCCTTTGTTTGACTGCCACCTCTTGAGTGCTCTTGAGGTGCTCGACTGCCGTTCTTGCCTGCCGATAAGTAATTCCAAGTCTTACCGCGATTTTGTCGTAACTTGTAACCAGCTGTCCACGGTGGATTTTATCAAGCTGGAAGTCGTGATCGCTGATATTTGCGTTCAGAAGCAGGTGCAGGAAGACCCGCATTGTATTCGCGTCTTGATACCATCGCCATCGCTCAATATTGCGGTCTATTTTAATCCAAGTAGTTTTGTCTGCCATTTTAGGTACCACGATTTAATAGGTAACAGATTACTGCCGCCGCCTGTTCGGGCCTGCAAAACACGAAAGTACAGCCGTACTTGCTCTGAATGGTCGCCATAGCTTTAGCGAGCCGCTCGCCTGTGATCGCCGTAGGACTATCAATGAGGCGAGGGTTTACCCAGCTCCGCACGCCGTCTATGCTCATAATGCCCTCGTCGTTTTCTACGAGGATATAGAGGTGACAGCCATTGTCGCGGGCCTTGATAAGCTCGCGGCGGAAGCGTTCGTGCTGTTCAGTAGAGCCGCCGATGTTCTGCGCGATCTCCAGCATAGAGGCTTTAGTGTCAACCGCTACGCGCGGGAACGCCGCATAGTCGCCGCAGGGCAGGGCGCAACGAGTGAGCTTGTCACCGTGCGCCGCAAACGCCCTGTGCTTTATTTCGTGTTTTCCTGCCTGCTGACGGGTGTCCTCTATGATGTTCATTAGAAGAACGGAAGCTCGTCAGGATTGATGTTTTCGAAGCCTTCAGGAGCAGGGCCAGCAGGAGCCGCCAGCTTCTTGAGCTCGGGTACCTTGAAGTCGCCGCGCTCGATCGCTTCGACCGACCTCGTAGCAGTCACGCGGGAGCGTTCTCGTACTTCGCCGCGATCAGAATTGTATTCCTCGTAGCCGATGACTACGCCGATGCGCTTTCCGACGAGATCTCTCTCATTCAGGCCCGTTTTGGCCTGCGCCTCGAACTTGGTACCGTTGGACTTGTCGATGGCCTGTAAGAAGCCTTTGAACATTCCGAGGGCCTTATCCTTGTAGGAGCGGACAAACTGATGAGCGTATGGGTGTGCCTGACCCCATTCATCGCTGTAGAACCCCTTGAACTCGCCCGAGGCGATGTCGAAAGTGATCGCAAGGTATTCTTTATCAGCTTTGTCTTCTACGGCCTTAATTTCGGCGATATAGCCGCCCGCAGGCAGGCGAGTGAACTCGCCCGTGCTGGCCTTTGCGTTTTCGTACTCGTTTCCAAGTGCTTTCATTTCATTTCCTCCTTTATAGGTCTTCTACGAACCTTGAAAGTTCGTTAATGCAATATTCGCAAGCTATGATGGTAGGAGAACCGTGGTCGTAAATCTCATAAACCAAGTCTCCCTCGTGGAGATCAGTCCCGCAGTTAGGACATTCCATCTCCAACTTGTAGTCGGGTTCAGGCGGCTCCACTCGGTCGCTGGCCTGCCCGTAGTAAGAAATTCGACCCATTTATTCCTCCTTCGGGTAGAACAGAATTGAACCATCATCAAGAACCCTTGCGTCGAACTCTGTGCCCGTATAACCAATCTGCTCTGCAATTATCGAGATTTTTGTGCACATATCCTTACTGCATAACCGCATACCGCCACCGCTCTTTGTGAACTTTACAGAACCAACGAGGCCCTTGTTCGGTGCGGGAGACAGGCAGAATATTCCGCGCTTCTTATCCGCGTAGAGTATTACTTCATCGCCAACTTCGAAGGCCGTTTTTTCGAGAATATCCTTCGAAGGCGTGACCGTTCCGCTCGACATTGTAAGGTATACGCATTTCTTATGCTTCCGAACCGAAACTGAATTGATCTCTATCTGCTCAAAATTGAAACCATAAACACCCTGCATCTTACTTACCCTCCTTCATTTTGAGAGGCTTTAGCTCCCAATACTCACGAATGACTTTGTCTACCAGCTTGAGGTCGTTATCGATCTCTTTGTCCGCGAACATTCCCATCGGGGTTTTCGCTGGCGGCTGGCCGTTAGTGATGAACTTATAATGCTCGCCGTCGGTAGTCGCGATCAGCGTGACCGAGAACATACCCTCAACGCCTAACTGCTGGTCGAGCATCTTGCCGATGGTTTTCGCCTTCATATGTCCATATTCGTCGAACTCGGGGTGATGGAGCATATAGACGATGGTGTCGTTGCTGGTGCCCTTGATGATGGTGTCCAGCAGGAGACGGAAGTTAACCGCCATCTGCGTGAACTTGTCGTAGCCTTTTTCGTAGGCCCGCGCGAAATTCTCGAATGCGAGCAGGTACTGACTGTCGTCGATCGCGTAGGCGTTGAATGTGTTTTTCATCAGCGTGCCTTTGATGGCCTCATAGTCGCTGGTGTTGGCTGTGTCCAGCTTGCCACGGAAAGGCAGGGGTTTCGATGCCACATTCAGCACACCGATTTCACCTTTCTGAAAGTTGCGGAGCGAGGTGCTTTTGCCCGTTCCGCTTGCGCCAAGAATAAGTACAGGAATACCCATTTTGTTACCTCCTTTTTCTGAACTTATGGGTCGTTTGCTCTACCCTGAATAAGCAGGGAACGCGAGCAGGTCTGTTTTTCGTATGGGAAGCCTTTGCTGGGTACCAGCCATCGCCGAAGCGGTTAGGGCACCACCAAAAGGCGTACCAGCAGGTTGCTGTCTGTCGCACTTTTGCGAACTTATGCTGACCGTTCATATCAATGCACCAATGCGTAGAAGAGAACGCCGTCCACGACGGTTTCCATATAGCGATCATCTTCGCCGTAGGTCACGAACTCGTACTCGGTATCTTCGCCGAAGTATTCGAGGAATGTGTCTGCCAGCATCTGCACGCTCGGCATTTCCTTATGATTTCTGAAGCTTGGTTTGAGCGAGCAAATACCGTCCAGCTCCATCAGCTTTGCAACATTCCGCGCGACCATCTGAAGCGCGATGAGATTGATGTCCCGTTTGTTCTTTTCCATCTTGTTACCTCCTTTCCTATGCCACCGCCCAAAGAGCGAATACTAAACCAATCAGCAGGCCCGCCGCGATCATCACCGCCAGCGAGATGAGATTTTCTGCGCACTTACGCGCATTCCAGCGATACCTTTTAGAAGCCATAGTTACCTCCTTTATCCCCGACAAAAGGGGATACTACACCAAAAAAATGAGATCTCGATACTCGACCCCGTATAGTTCCTCGATGCGCTTTATAACTCGCACATCGGGGAACCTGCGGCCTTTCTCGTAGTTGACGAGCGTCGGCTCGCTTACGCCGAGGAGCTTTGCGGCTTCCTCCTGCGTATAGCCAGCGTTGACGCGCGCGGCCTTGAGGGTAATTGCCATTTGAACCTCCTTTACCATTCGTGGCCTGTATACTCGTGCGGGGTGTCGTGGGCCTTCGTGATGCGCATTACCATACGCCTGCCCGTCTCCGCGTCCGTATACAGGAACGCTGCCGTGAATTGAAATGTGTTTGCGGTCAAGACTTTGAGGCCGTGACCTCCATACTTGTAGCAGAGTGCGCGGCAGTATACCCACGCTTCGTCCTTTGCTCGGCTGTGACTGCCATAAGCCTCCCACAAGTTGGTTGCCCGCGCCTTGTCATAGAGATCGCTGACGCGCTTGTCATTTTCAGTTGCCATTAAGTACCTACCTTTCTGTTGTTGGTCTGCCATCATCAGGCCGTGGTCTACCATACCGCGGCGAACCGCCCGTAGGCGGGTTTCGGCTTATAGGCCTCTATGTTGCCACTTTTCAATCTCATAGCCGATGCTCCACAAGCTTTTCGCCTTTCTGACTGCACCGAGCTCCATCAGCTTGTCCGCGATCGAGTTGAGACGATCTTTCGCGTAGTTGGCTTCGTCAATGAGCCTCTCGATTTCGGCTCTATCTTCCTGTCTAATCATTTGTTACCTCCTTACTGGTTGAGCTTGAAATACTTGTAGGTTCCACTACGCATTACGAGAACCTTTTCCCCGTATTCTTCCATCAACCAATTAGTACCCTCATATTCCGTCAGGCGAGCTCTCTCGTGACCCAGCGCGGTAGAGCCGAGATGTACCCACTTACCAGCTTTAAGGAGATCGCGGACCTCCTGCTTCTTTTCTTCCGTCCAAGTGTTCAGCGTGTAGACCGATGCTCCGTTCTTCTCGACCTCGTCTTTATGATAGAAGTAGAGGAAATCTTCTGCCGCTTCTGCCTGCATATTGCAATTCCACTTACTGCTCCAATGGAGCGGGCATTCAGAACAAATACCACATTCGTCATAAGCTCTTAAAATCAGCTCTGCGTGAGCCCTGTCTCTTACTGCGAATTCTGCCATTTTATTACCTACCTCTCTGCGCGGGTCTTATGCCGCCCGCGCTCGGCTTGTTACCTTTTCTCTAAAAGTAAGCACACTCGAGGCTAATTTCGCCAGCGTAGATTTCGCACCAATATTTCGGGCTCTCTTTCCAGTTATCTCTGCCGAGGCCGATGGTGTCGAAGACTACGTAACCGTCTACGATGTCCCAGAGGTCCTTGCCGAACTTTTCCTGCCACTCCTTGTTGTCCTCGATCATCTGCGCGTCGGGTTTGCATACCCATTCAAGCGTTGCTCTGTCGTAGTTATAACGAAACGACTTCTTACCGACTTTGTGAACTCTGCTATACTTTGCCATCTTGTTACCTTTCCTTTCTATCCCCGTCTAACGGGGGCCTGTCCGTTGAATAAATCCCCTTGTAACGGGGGCCTCAATGATATTGTATGAAAATAAAAGGGGAATTGCAATAGGTTTGACAAAAAAAATTAAAAAAATATTTTGCTTTCGAAATTTCTTTTATATAATGGATATACCTTTAGAAGAGGATAGGAGGTGCTGAAAATGGCGAACAACCTTGGAAACAAAACGACTATGGCGAAGAATATCCGCCGTTATCTTGAGTACAAAGGTATGACGATGGCAGAGCTCGCGCGTACCCTTGATGTCCCTTTTAACACGGTAAACAATTGGTGCAACGCCGTTACTTACCCGCGCATCGACAAGGTGGAGCGTATGGCTAACCTGTTCGGTTGCACCAAAGCTGACCTTGTAGAAGAACGCGAGACGCTGCGAGATGAAGTTCTTGAAAGGGCCTTTGCTGGTCGCCCTGAAATGCGCGATCTATTCAAGGCCGCCGACAAAGCCTCCACCGAAGACATCGAGCGGGTCATTAAAATACTGAACGCCTTTACCGAGGCCGACTAAATGGACAGACCTGCGGCTATCATCAAGCCGAGGTGAAAGAATGGACGCTGTTATAGTACGACTTATCGATCTCCCTGAAACTATCCACGCGGTTACCCGCAAAGATGCGGAGGGAGATTACAACATATATATAAATGCGAAATTATCAGCAGACGCACGCGCCGCCGCTTTTAGGCACGAAGTTGAGCACATACGGCTCGGTCATTTCTATGCGGAGCGGCCTGTCAGAGATCTCGAAAGAGAGGTAGAAGATAATGGCGAAGCCGAAGTTAACTGCGTCGGGTAAGTGGCACCTAACGCTGTATCTCGGCAGAGATAAAGACGGGAAAGAGATATACAAGAGCATAACTGCCGATACAGAAAAAGAATGCAGGCAGAAAGCTCGGAAAGCGAAAAAGGTGGGTTTACCTGCCGAAAGAAGGCCCGAATTCGTCGACTTGCCGCGAGTTTCTGACGCGGTCGATAAATATATCGACTTGTGCGCGGTCTTATCTCCAACGACGGTTTCAGGTTATGAGAAGATACGCCGTACCGCGTTCCCGCACTTAATGGACGTACCCATCTGCGAGCTCACGCCCGACCTGATACAGCAAGCTATCAACACCGAGGCTTACCGAGAGGGCAGACGAGGCCGCATATCCGCGAGCACCGTGTCAAACGAGTGGGGTCTTATCAGCTCGGCACTCTATAAGTGCCACGGCCTAAAGTTCGATGTTCGGCTCCCTAAAAAGCCGAAGCACCTAAAAGACTACCCCGACCCGCTAGAAGTTATGCGGGCCATCATCGGAACCAAGGTAGAGCTCCCGTGCCTGCTGGCCTTGTGGCTGTCGTTCTCTATGAGCGAGATACGCGGTCTAAAGTTCAGCGACATTCGCGGCGATACCATCACCATCAACCGCGTCATCGTCGATGTCGATAATTGCCCCGTCATCAAAGACACCGCAAAGACCTCCGCCCGCATTCGCCGCCATCGGCTCCCGCCTTATCTGCTCCAGCTCATAGAAGAAGCAGACCATTCCAGCGACTTCATCGTCCCTCACAACTGGGCCTATATCTCATACCATTTCGGCAAGGTCTGCGAGGCCAACGGCTGGGAAATAACCTTTCACGATCTCCGCCACTTAAACGCTTCCGTTATGCTGGCTCTAAATGTCCCCGAAAAATATGCTATGGAGCGCGGAGGCTGGTCTACGCCGCATACTATGCGCACCGTTTACCAGCACACTTTCAGCCGCGAACGCACCCGCATCGATGACCGCATAGATCGCTATTTCGACACCGCTCTCCATAAAATCCACAAAAAACCACACAATTCAAGGCTCAAACCACTTGAAAACGCGATGGAGGTCAGGGGTTCGAATCCCCTAAGGTCCACCAAAAACGAAGAAGATGGAAACGGCGATAACCGTTGAAATCTCAAGGATTACGGCTCTTGTGCTGTTCAATTATACGGACAGAAGCAGGGCCGTTTTTCTGTTGTTTTTAGGGTCGTAATACAATAATACTAAAATCGCGGAAAACCCGCTCAAATCAAGTGTTTCGGGCCTTCTACGGATAGAATTATTGTGTGGGTGGACACAAAAAAAAATCCCCGCCGTAAAGCGGGGAAAATGCTATTCAGTTACGCTCTTAACGACTGCCGCCAGCTCTTCGCGTTTGACAAACGACTGCGGGCGGAACCTGCCGCTTGCGTCGCCTACCATATAGCCGTGTTGCTGACAATATTCGATTGCGTCCTCTGCCCACGGGTCGGCGGGTTTCAAGGCCGCTACCGCGAGCCACGCTCTCATCAATAGGTCGAACTGTATCTCGGCGTTGTCTTTGAGCCAACGGTTCATATAATCACAAAATTGTTCGTATGTCACGGGGTCTTCCTCCTTGACCGCTGGGTTGGCGATACAACCCTCATATTTATAGCTATTAGTAAGCCAATAACACCCGTCGCGCCAATTCCCGTTACCACGCCGCAAATTATAAATGACGAACGGCGCACCGTAGTATTCGCTGTGACTGGTGATCGCGATGTCGGTACCAACTTTCGCTTCTACGCAGGCGACGTGACCGAGGCCGCCCTTGCCGCCGCTCCAAACCATTACTCCGCCGAGCGTCGGGTCTTTGCTGATGGTGAGGCCCTGTTTGCGCGCCAGCGAAATGAAGTTCGCAGCGTTGGTGTTACCAAGCCATTTGCAGGAGCCGTATTCGCCTATTTCATTGAAGCGACCCACGACCCAGCCGACGCAGTTCGGGAGAACATTGAGGCCCTTTACGCGCTGGCCCTTGTCGTTATTGCCGAGTATGCAGGGCGAATACCCGCCCGTCTTTATGGTGTTGTAGTATGGGTTGCCGCTTTCGGGTATTTTAAGCCTCGGGGTCATTTTCGCCACCATCGTCGCTGTCGGCTTTGTTCGCTACATACTGAATTGTCGAAATGCAAAGCAGGGCACCCAGCAGGAGGCCACAAGCGTCTAAAGTTTCGCATATCTGTTCGGTATATAGAAAACCCCATACCGCGCCGATCTTTGCGTAAAAGACGCTAAACGCAGGTAACGCGATGATCGCGACCCACTTGAGAATATCGTATACTTTGTCGGGTAATATCTGTTTCATTCTAACCCTCCCTTACGGCTATGTCGCGGAGCCATTCGCGGTACTTTGCCCGCAGTTGCGTCAGTTTATCCTGCGCTTCCGCTAACTCGCCGTTGTGTTTTCCCTCGGTAATAGCGATCGTTTGAGCTTCAGCGAGGTCAGCAGATAAGTCCATATAGTCGAGCAGGAACCTGTCGCGCTCCTCGCGCCGCTTCTCCCGCTCGTCGGTGGCCTTTTGTCGCTTCTCTCGGTCGCGTTTATCATCTGCGGCCCGCTTACCAAGCCACGCAACAATGATGGCGGTCACGGCCTGCAGAATAGCAACAATATATGTTTCCATAGCGACACCTCTAATTTTCTACAATCACCAGCATTGGTGCGTAAATGTAATAGGACTGATTTCTGCTCTCTCGTCCTCTCACTCTCAACTTTTGGTTTGCGGAAAGGGTCACGCCTGTGAGGTGGTTGTTTTGACAATGGTTAGACCAAGTAGCGTTCTCGCTTCCGTGTGCCGTGCCGTCAATATAAAGCTGTGTTGCGTAGGTGTAGGACGAAGATGTGTTTGAACGGAACGCCGACCAATAAATATCATAAGTCCCTGCCTTTGATACAGTCAGTTCCGCACCGATGGCGGTCATTGTGGACGAGGTGGTTCGGGTTGTGCCTTGTACCACCTGCACATTCTTCGATGTGCCACCGCCTCCGCTGTTAGTTCCCTGCGTTCTTACGCCTGCGGCTGTATAGAAATACTTGTCGCTGGCAACATCTGCAGCCGTCGCGGTCGTATCGGTAACATCGGTAAAAGTGGCGGTTCCACCACCCGTTTTAGGAAGCGTGACGGCTGGTACAGCAGAATAGCTCGCGCCTAATAGGGTTATATTCTGCGCCATAGCGCACCTCCTAACTGATGGACAAGACCTTTGTGGTTGAGTTCTGCGAGATCGTCGGCATCTGAAGCGAGCCGCTCACGCCGAGAATGCTCTTGCCGCTTAAAATGTTCCCGCTAACGCAGTCACTTACATTTGTCAGCGATACAGTACCACCGCTGGTATATCCTGCGGGAATGGTATAGGTGCCTGCCTTCGCGCCGATCGTGCCGCCTGTCGCGCCATTGTTCGCCATATTACCCGTAATAGAACCACTCGAACCGAAAGCGATCTTTCCCGAAAGAATGTCGCCCTGCGCCGCGTCTGCATCGCCCGTATAGTAGAATTTTGCTGTGCCGCTCCCGCTCTTGGGAATATCCACTTCAGGAACAGAAGCATAAGTTACGCCGTTAATAACGACAGAGGGGTTTGCCATTTGTGTTTCTCCTTTACGAAACCGTGATGGTTGACCCGTTCCAAGTAATCAAACCGTAGTTGCTGGGAACGGGGTTGATAGTGATATTTTCGCGCGCCATTTTGCCCGCGATCTCGATGGTCTGCGTCTGCGATGATGGCGTAAAAGTGTATTCGCCGCGGTAGGCCTCTACGCCGCCGAAAGCGATCTCGCCAGCTACGGAAGTAACTTCGGTGACGACCTCGCCGTCAATGACAGACCGTTCTGTAATGATGTCGCCGCCAATGGTTAACATTAGATCACCTTTTTACTGATCGTCTCGTCGAGCACAAGGTGCTGGATATTGCTCGAAACGACCTTTGTCCCTTTCTTGAAACGCACTTGGTAGCTGGCCTGCCCGCCGAGCGCGAAGCTGTCGGCCTGCCCGATGAAAAGCGTATACGCGCCGAAATCGCCGTCCCAAGTAATGTCCTCGTGGGTCAGCGTATAGCGTTTGGTACCGATACTAAACTCAATCTCGTCGAAGTCGCCCTGCGCCAGCGGTTCCCCGTCAACGGTATAGGCGAGCACGATCTCAATGGTATCGCCTTTATTCATAGGTTACTCCTCCTTTGCGGCCTCCATCGGTGCGGTATAGTGTTCGCTACGGTAGACTGCGCCGAGGCTGTCCATTACTACGCAGGTGCAGGTCAAGCCTTGGTTCATAGCGTAGGCGAGTTCTGTGTGGAATTTTTCGGTTGCGCCTGCCTGCGTGGAGTAGGAGAAGATGGCCTGCGAGTCGCTTTTGATGATGATGGTGTAGAACATTGGTTATTCCTTTCTGCCGTTGTCGGCTTCAAAAGTCACGGGACAGTTGTTCGGGATTTCATCTAACCCCTCGCCGTGGCATAGAATAATGCTCGTTGAGTTGTTGTCATATAACGGACATTCCGCACAAGAAGTCGGGATTTCACCGTTAAATGTCAATTTGATTTTAGGCATTTTATTTCCTTTCTGCCGTAGTCGGCTTCGTCATCGTAAAATACTTGTATATTGCATTGTTCGCAATTCGGTATCATAGCCGTTCTGCCGCCAATGCTTGCAAGGAATACGAGTGCTTTGCTTTCTGCACACCGCTTGCAACACTCTTTCATCGGTTATTCCTTTCTGCCGTTAGAGGTCTGCGGAGATGTCTATATAAGAAGTGGCATCCTTGCATATAAACGAGTAAGTTCCGTGAGTAGTCACGCCTGTTGCAGTTCCAGCAAGCGTTACTCCGTTTGGCGTAATCCCTCTTACGGAGATTGATGACATAGCGTAGTCCCCACTTTCTCCATAAAGAGAAAACTGTGCAATGGCAGACGATGATACAGAAGTAGGAAGTGCTCGTAAAGTCACGGATAATGGGACAAATATATATGCCGCATTTGTACTCGCTCCAAGTGCTGTCCCAAATGGGCAGTACGAATTGGTAGATTTCAGCCGCACAAAATACCTCTGACATTTTGCGAGTTCCGTCCCATATTCGGGCGGTGTATCGTTGGCGAGGGTTGAGGTCGTGCCGAGTTCGAGTTTAACGGCTTGAAGTGCCACCGTTCCGCTTATAGACAGACCGACAAACCCATTTGAACCCATATAGGCATAATAATTTGTTCCTGTGAAAATGGTCTGCGTTGAGGCGGTTCTTGTGAATGTTCCGCTTTCAATTGTTCCGTCTGACAACATAACCGATAATGTGAAAGTCTTTCCAACCATCCACGACACATCGTCCATCGGCTTCTGTTCAAGGTATGTTGCTGTGCCTGTTATCGTCAAAATGCCGCTTGATAACGACCACGACACGCTACCGCCGCCACCTAAAGATAGTTTCCAACGGTCAACAAAATATCCTGCGGAGGAACCGCTTGTAGATGAACGCTGATTAACCGTAAACCAACCATTGTCGAGTAGGCTCACATTCGAGCCGCCTGCGCCGATGTTTTTCCGAGCCTGCGCTTTCTGCGTATCGCTGAAGCCTGCATCTGCGAACGGAATGTCCGTTGCCATATCGACTTGCAGGCCCGTATTGTCGAGGATATAAACCTCGTCCACATTGATATACGCCATAGTTTCCTCCTATGCGTTGTAATATACGACGATAAGACCGTCGCCACCCTGTCCACCGACAGACCCTAAACCGCTTGCACCGCCTACGCCTCGGGAATACGAATAGCCTGTCTGCGAGTTGCCTTTTGACCACGAGGAAGTTGCACCGCCACCGCCGCCTCCACCGTGACCGCCTCGGCCTGCTTGCGTTTCGGGTGCCTGCGGAGGAGCGGTTGCATTTCCACCTGCGCCTCCTGTTGAATACCAATTATCGCCATCGTAACCCGCAACGCCTGCACTTCCATTTGCGCCGTGTGCGGCACCGCCGCCACCTGCACCACCCGATCTATAAGTGTGTGAAACATCATAGAACAACGAACCGTTGTCATATGCACCGCCGTACCAAGTGCCGTCTTCGCAGATATGATTTGTACCGTTCGTGGAGGTGTCGACATTATATTCGCCATACCCACTACCGATGCCACCTGCGTTCCCACTTTCGCCTGCTTCATTCAATGTGCAGTACACCGTACCATCAAGGAAGTTCACAATGTCGTCTATCGGTTGTGAACCGTCCGCAGATGTCATACCGCCGAGCGTAGTTGCGCCACCTGCGGAGCCGAGGTCGCCGTTGCTTGCGCCACCTGCTCCACCTACGCCGATAGCGGCTCCGTCGTAGTACGCCGCTAAACTCGGCACTTGATACGACAACACGAGCGGTCTTTCACCGCCTACGCCTGCCGCACCGCCTACGCCACCCATAACGGGTATACCGAGCAAGCCCGAGTCCCACCTGCCTTCAACATAATGTCCCTGTTCGCCGTCGTACCCTGCCTGTCCACCGCCCGCGCCGCCGATGAGCATTACCAACGCTTCTTTGCCTTGCATCGCACTCGGTATGTTGAGGCGGCCTGCGTTGGTGATGTCGCTTGCGCGGAATACGCGGTAGTCGCTATACGTGGACCCATACGGCCCTGCGACCCAGTCCACCAGCACGTTCATATGGCCCTTGGTTTTATTGCCTATCGGGAACGACTTCTTGCGGACCCAGCCTGTGCGAGCCTGCCCGAACGGATCAGTAAGGTTCACAGGTGTTCCCGCCATCAGTAGACCGTTAGCGTCAAGCTGTTCGTAGTCCACGGAAATGGGAAGCTTATAGTAATTCACCATTCGCTTCGCAACATTCGCAGAGTTATGAACGCCGACGAGCTCATTGTCGGTAATAGCGACGATATTCTGCGCCGCCTGCACGCCCGTACTGCGGCTTATAACGCGGCGTGTATGGGTATAAACTTGGCCCTCAAGGGTGCCAATACCACTAATGACCGCATAGTTTGCGTTACTCTCTTCGATAGTAATAGAGCCTGTTGTAGTCAGGTCGTGAGCTGGCTCTTGGAATACGACAAGCTGGCTCTGCGCTGTTACCTGTTCGTCGGTGTTATCAAATAGCGTGACCGTTTCGTCGGTTACAAGGTTGTAAAAGCCGTGTTCGGTAACCTGTACTTCCGTCGCTGGGAACTGATGGCCCACGGTGCCGCCCTGCAAGTAAATAACGCTCTGCGGAACCGTAGAGGGTGCGCCGCTACCGAGGTACCGTATCTGCATTACGCCTTGGTCTTCGATAACGGTCGCTCCCGTCGCGATCAGCAATTTACCGAGGTCGGTACGCCTGTTTGCACGAGGCAGACGACCGATACATTGAACAGACGCGACATCGGGTTGCACCGTATACTGAATGCCTGACCCAGCCATTATTTCGTTGATGATCGAGCCAGCCGTCTTTCCGTCAGCCTGCTCCCAAATACCGCCGCCGTAGTCCTGCATTTTAGTGAGGATACCGATACAGTCGGTACAAGTGAACTTGACGGTTTTCTTGCTGACCTGCGTTACATCTTCGACATAGAAGCGGCCTATAATCTGACCGTTCGGATTGTTATATAAGTCCAGCACCGCGCCTGCGGTAAAGTTGCGATAGTCGGGAAACACATTCTTCACGACAAGGAACTTTCCGTCGCTGGTCTGTATCGGTCGTTCGTTAATATCCAGCAGGAACGCGTAACCCGTGCCATCGCCTTGGAGCGCACGGCTGTTTACGACAAATGTCAGCGTATCAGCCGCCAGCTCATTACCAAATAGCGCGATACTTTGGTCTACCTGCCCGCTCATAAACAGGCCATCTTTTCCGTATTTTTCCGCGTTGCCGTGGAACTTATAGAGGCCGTATTTTATGAAGTTCATTTAGACCTCCTCAAAGGAAATAGGTGTGTCTGCGTATACGCGCTCGCCGCCGAAATTGGTAGCGTACTTTACTGTCATCGTAGTAGGCATCGCCGTAATGGAACGAAGTGTCGGGTCGCCGTACTTGATGCTGGTATATTCCAGCTCGACGGTTTCCTGCTCCATCATAGCTATGAGCGTATTCATCATAGAGCGCGGCATCGGTTTCAGCAGGAACGACGGGTTCCACTTGATTTTCACAAGGTCAGGTATCGTCGTACCGTCCACCGCGTCGGCCTGCGCTGGCCCGATAACTTTCGTCATCGTTTCTTCTATGTCGGTTTCCTGCTGAATATAGGCACTAAAGTCCACCGCGTTTATAATCAGCGTGAAGTTATTTGCCATTCTGTCCTCCTGCGGTTACATACTGCGGGCCGCGCTGGGTGCCTACGGTTTGAAGCGGGTCGTACAGAGCTTTCGCTGCCACCATTCCGTCCAGCAAAAGGTTGATAAGTACAGGCTGTCGGCTTGTCTGATTGTAAGTATTGTAGGTGTTAGTCGTATTGGTAAGTGGCTGTACCTGTGCCGCGCCATTACTCATAGTCAGAAGTTCAGGGCCAGCCTCACCAACGACAGCAGAGCCACTTGTAAGCACACCGCCTTTAGCGAGGTACGGTATCTGCGGAATAGTCGGGACCGTCACGCCGAGGTAGCCGAGCACGCCGTTTGCCTTATTCGCAAGACCATTTACCTTGGTAATGAGCTTGTTAAACAGGCCAATAATGGCGTTTATTTTGCTCTTTATTCCGTTTACGAGGCCGTCCCACACGCCGAGAATAGCCGTTTTGACCGTTTCAAATACGCCCTTGACCGCCTGCATCGCCGTTTCGATTTTGGTCTTGATATTATCGAAGACCGTTTTGACCTTCTCCCACGCGGCTTCTAAAATGGGTCTGATTTTATCCCAATTCGCCGCGACAATGGTACCCAGCAGAATAACAGCCGCTACTACCAACGCCATCGGGTTCGCCAGCGCGAAAGCCTTGATCGCCGCTCCTACAGCCTGTACTTGAGGCCATATCGTTAGGAATGAGCCTATTGCACCGCATATACTCGCTATAATGCCAGCGATGGGTGAGATCGACGCCACAACCGCAAGAATGGTGATGATGGTTTCCATCTGACTTTCGTCAAGGTTACCAATCCATTCAAATAGAGAGCTCAACTTCTCGATGACCGTTTCAAGTACGGGCGTAAGTGCTTCAAGAGCTGACGCTCCAGCTTTAGCGAGTTCCGCTCCCGCCTGCGCCTTGAGCTTGTCGATGGTGTCGTTGACATCATTGAGGCCCTGTAAGGTTTCGGTGTCGAGAATAATGCCGAGATTTTCGGCTTCATCGCCATAAGCCTTTAGAGCCGCACCGCCATCATCGACAATTCCCGCGAGCTGGTCTGCGGACCGACCGAACACCTCCATCGCAAGGGTATCTCGCTCGGTTTCATTCTCTACTTGCGAGAGGGCAGTCAAGACCTCATAGAATACGGTATTGCTATCGCGGAGCGCGCCGTCTGCATCGCGTACCGACACACCCAGCTTCGCGAATATGTCCGCACCCTCATCACCCGAGGCCATCTGCTTCTTCATTTTAGCCATCGCGCCCGTCATACTTTCGACAGACACATCGACTAATTCAGAGGCGTATTGCATCTTCTGCAACTCGTCCGTGCTGATACCCGTCTGTTTGGACAAAGTATTCAGCTCGTCCGCGCTTTTAGCAGATTTCAGCGCGAGGCCGCCGATAGCAGTCAGCGCACCACCAGCCGCCATAGAAAGACCTCTCGTCTTCTCTGCGACTTCCTGCGCCGCGTCGCCCACCTTGCTGACAGCGACCTTTGCTTTCTCCATACCAACAGAGAAGTCGTCAGCCGCCTTGCGTGCCTTTTTAAGCTCTGCCTCGGCCTTGACGATCTCCCGCGTCAGCGCATCGTACTGTTCCTGCCCGATGTCACCATTCGCGAGCTGTTCTGCGGCCTGTTTCTGCGCTTCCCTTAACTTGTTGACCTTTTCTTCGGTCTGCTTTACCGCATCGCCGAGCAACTTCTGCTTCTGCTCCAGCAGTTCGGTATTCGATGGGTCAAGCTTCAGAGCTCTATTGACATCTTTCAGGTTCGCCTGCGTCTTGGAAAGCTGGGAATTCATACTCCCAAGAGCCTTGTCAAGACCTGTGGTGTCACCGCCTATTTGTATTGTTATGCCTTTGATATTTTCGTAAGCCATCAGCCGAAAACCCTCTTTATATCGTCCGCGTCAGCTATCGTGGGGTAGTCCTCCGCGTCATTTGCTTTTTCAGATAATAGGTCATAAACCATTCCCACGGTCATATCGCGGAGGCACTCGTCGCTTAATCCGAGCTCTGCGCATCGGAGCATAAAGATAGCTCCGTTACTCTGCCGCGTCGTGGGTTTTATTTTTTTTTAGGTCTGCTCGTGGTCTGCTTACCTTTCGCCCATAAGTCCACAACATCACCGATGGCCTCATATACAGCGAACGGACTTTCAATAGCAGCGAGCCATTCTTCAGGATTTTCCCCGACCTGCTCGCCAGCTTCTTTCAGCATCAGCCACGTAACATTCTCTAATACCTCGGTAGAGCAGTTTTCAGGCGACTTGTGATACGCCTCTACCATCTTCTGCATATCCACAAGGAGATCTCGCCCAAATTCGTGGCGGTATCTGCGCGGCAGAAGTGCGTTGTTTTCGATGGTGTACTCTTTACCGTCTATGCTGACCTTTTTCTTCATAGTTCTGCTCCTTAAACTGAAATAAGAGGCGGCCCCGTAGAGCCGCCCTTGTCATACTTATGCGGTTGTCGCGATCGTTACGGTCGTGAACCACGCGGCGCGTACTGCCGTAGTAGTAGTATCGGTCGTGCGGCCCTTAATCATACCTTTCTGATACGACGGTCCTGTTACGAGCGGAAGTGCCTCGAAGTCGAAGCTCTGCGTAACGGGTTCGACGCTTTCTTCGACGGTCTGCGAACCTGCGCTCGGCTTGCTGGTGGGAACGACACGGTACAGAACATTCAGCTCCTCATTCGCATCGCCCTCGACCTGAAAGATCAGAGCAAACGGCTTCGGCTGTGTACCCGATGCCTCATACAGAACCTTGCTGGTAGCGTCAAGGGTCAGACCCCAAACGTCTTTCAGCATTTCGTCGGTAATGCGAGCCATTTCGAGCGTACCCGTATAGCCGTTATTCGCAAAGGTCTTGTAGTAGCTGATATTATCAGCGTAGAACGTGCCGTCGCTGGAATTGCTGTCAAGCGTCAGCGAAACAGCACCCTTGACCGCTTTAGGCGTGGCCCAAGTGTTGTTAGTGCCGTCGGTACTTTCGGTCAGAACTGCGTAGTAAACATTCTGTAAGCCGAACCTGACTTTGTTTTCTGCCATTGTTGGCCTCCTTAAATACTAAAGACCGTCACCCAGCAACGCTCATCGTCAAGGTATTCGGCCTCTTTGGTGTAATAGAGATGATTTTCTTTGAACTTTGCCTCAAATAAGGCTTCTGTCGTAAGGTCGCGCGTCTTGGAATATAATTCCACGGCGAAGCGCGGCGTACTGTAATAGTTGATGTTATCGGCGGCGAAAGCGGTCTCGTTTGGTGAGAAGTAGCAAATAAACGGCAAGGGAGGACTTTCGTTTATAGGCCATTCATAGTAAGTCACTTTCTTATCGAAGCCGTTGACGCTTTCAAGTAAAGTTTTCATAGCTTGTATGGTTATCATTTCGTGATCGCCTCTTTCAACTGCTTTTCAAAGTCAGCGATAGCCTTTCTGTCTGCCTCACTCCAATGCGGGCGAGCCTCTACAAAGGTCTTCTTTCCAGCCGCAGGTGTCCTGCCGCCCTTACCGACTACGGCGTGTCCGAACTCCAGCAGATGGGTGAGCCGATAGTGCGGGTCTTTTGAATATACGACCGACTTCGACCTGTTCGCGCTCTTATCGAGATCGCGGGAACTGATGCTCCTCTTATACGCACCTGTCTGTTTAGGTGCCGCCGCCTTGACCTTTTTCGCTGTGTCTTTCGCTACCCTCTTGGTGATTTCCCGCACATCTGCGTTTATCGCGTCCTTGTATTCAGCAAGAATACTGTTGATGGACATTTCAAACTCGCTCGCGGGTATGGTTTTAGGCTGTGCCAACTACACCACCACTTTCGGTTGTAATGATCGTTCCGTTGCTGTCCCCGACTTTCCATTCAAGGTAAAGCTCGAGGTCATCATTTGTGCGCTGGTAAGTACGGTATACCGCATAGCTGTAGGTCGTATTACCGACTTCCATCTGCACGGTTTTTTCGCCTGCGTAGTCGCCTGCGAACATCGTTATCTCCATTTCGGGTTTGATGCCGAGCTCGCCAGCCGCCGCCCATTCAGCGCGCGTTACCGAGTTGATACGCCCGTATACGAGCCGCCTCGTCTGCGTCGGTACCTGCTGACCGATTTCATCAGCCGCGTAGGTGTCGGTGACGAGATAGAACGCAACGCTTCTGTCCATCTTAACCAACCTCCCAATTCGTGTGACCCGTCATAGTCTTGAGCTGTGCGAGCTTGGTATGGTAGATCGCTTCAAACTGTTCTTTGTTATCCGCATCGCCGAACTGCCATTTGCAGAACGCAATTACTGCCGTCTGCGCCTGCGCCGAAAGCGGAGCTCCATCGCCATCAAGCTCAATGGTGACATTCAAGCCGCGCATTTCTTCGATACAGGCCTCGATCAGCAGAGTTATTTCGTCATCGAAATCGCTCCCGACGACACGAAGTGCTTTTTTAACTTTTGCCAGCATAGACGCTCCTTTTCTAAAGTGGGGAGCGGGAGAAAGGAGGGGGAGCCGCTCGCCCACATCAACAACGGCCTGCGCCGATGCCTTTACTTCAACTGCGTCGCCTTGAAAACGCTTTCGTCGAACATAGTCGAACCGACGTGTCCGCACTTGATAGTCGGGTCACACAGTAGCTTATAGCCGAGCTCCCGAGCACGAACGCAGAACGCCACATCTTCGCCCGCGTGTTCCAGCGGATTAAACCAAGTGCGGTAATTCAGCATTATATCGAGAAGCAGGTTCTTGGAAGTGTAGCAACAGCCAAACCCAGCACCAGCAACCTCAAAGAGATCACTTTCGGGATAGTCGTCGTAACCCTCCCAATGGACTTGTTCGGTATCAACCGACAGCTCCTTGAATAAGACGGGCGTAAACGGCTTGCGCCTGCGGAAGTATAACCCCGTAACAAACTCGCGGCCTGCCTTTGCGTGCTCCAGCATCTTGTGCAGGACATCGGGGTCAAACACCATATCGCTATCAAGCCACAACACGCCATCGCAGTCGTGTGTAATACATTGTTTTGCGAGGGTGTTGCGGCTCTCATAGATAAGCGAGCCGATGATGAACGAAACGAAACACTCGCCCTCCTTGTTAAGAGTGGCGAGGCTCTGCGCAAAAGGTGCGGCGACCATATCCATACACGGCACCGCTATCAACGTTTTCATAGGTTCTGCTCTCTTTCTTCTGCTCTAATAGAAGACCGCCCGATAGGAGCAGAAACTACCGAGCGGTCTATATGCTTATTCCAAGGGAGGAATTAAGCCACATTTAACTCAAAAACGAATGCGTATTTGTTTCCCTTTTCGGGTTTGGTTATGCGAGGGTGCATTGGTGTTCCTTTCCTGTGAGGTGGTTAGGATGCGGGGAGCATAGGCTATTCGTCAATAAATATGGGGTAAGCGTTTGCGGCAGAACACTTAAACAAAAGGACCCCTTCATTAGAAATGAATGATACTCTATAATCAGATAACAAAAAGGTGACTAATGTTAAATAATTAACAGACCCCGTATCATATAACATTACGAGGGTGCCTGCATCGCACGCATCTTTTATTTCTTGCCAAGTTTTATTTAATGCTCCTGTATCCCAATCAACTGTGCAAACAAGCGCACCGCCGCCACCGCCGCTCGCTTCCGCTACGCCGTTTTCGAGTTTGTTGAGTTTCGTGGAGGTGATAACATCTCCCGTTGCCCATACTGTAGGTTCATAAGACATAATTAACACCTCCTACGACTTCAACTTTGCATAACCGACCTGTCCCTGACCGACTTTGTTACTCGTATTGCCGTCAGGGTTTATCAGTTTTTTGTGATCTTGACGAAGCTGTTAGGAGCAACCACGCCAATACCGACATACTGTCTGCCGAGTACGCGAATGAGGTCCTGCGTCATCAGGGTGGTATCGTCAAACTTGAACGAAATTCCGCCGCCCTCGGGGAAGTTCATCAGCGCGCCGTTACCAAGGTCGCCAACGATAATCATTGTTTCGCCAGTCGTGGCGGCAGTAGCGGTCGGGAGATGGTTGCTGAAAGCAACAGGCAGGCCAGCAAACGGGTCAACAGCATAGTTTGCGCCGATCGCGGCGGCCTTCAGGTCGGCCCAAGTAGCTTTGTTCATAATGGCAACATTGTCGCTCGCATCGTCAGAGAGCTGACCCAGCGCGAGTACGATGGTGTCATTATCAACAGAAGAAGTGCTGATAACGGGAACGGCGACCTGCGTAGTGGTGCTGGCAGTACCGCACGCGATAATCTGATCGAGCAGAATGTCAGCCGCCTTCTTTGCGATGCGGTAGGTGATTTCATCATAGATGTAATCGAGGAATGCCTGTCCTCTCATATCCATAACTTCGTCAGACAGAGAAATCCACTTCTTGATGCTCTGCGGAATGAGGTTGACTACGCCGAGAACAAGGTTTTCTTCGGCTACGCCGCTCTGTCCTTCGGTGTGAACGATCGCACCGTCTGCGCTGATTTCAAAACCGACCTTGAGGTTGCCCTTGAGGTAAGCCTTGCGCACTCTGCGGGTGATCTCGTCGCGCTCCCACGCGGTCTTAACGATGTCATATACCAGCTCGGGTACGGGTACGGTGCCGCTAACATTTTCGGTCAGCAGAGCTCTGCACTCCATATCGTCGCCGCTCTTGATGTATTCGGCGTAAGCATCGATGTACGCCTTGGTGTTTCTGATTTCGATGTTGTCCATCTTTCTCTCCTCTGTTTTGGTTTCAGTAATAACAGTAACGGGCGCGAAGTCGCTGGCGATTTCTTCCGCCATCTTGCGCCGTTCAGCCTCGTCTGCCTTGCGCTTGGAGATCTCCGCTTCGATAGCGGCCTTTTCTTCCTTGAACGCGGTCAGCTCTTCGAGGCTTCTTTCCTCGGTGGCCTCGGTCTTGATTTCATCAAGACGAGTTTCGAGTTCGTTGATTTCCATAGTAGTGAAGTCCATTTAAGCCTCCGTTACAGGTTGATTAAAGTAATCAACTTTCTTTTAGCTATAAGTTCTTCCTCGGCTCTCTGTCGCTCCGCTTTTGCTTCGGCGATGGCTCCCTCGCCATAGCTGCGAGCCGAAATATTAGTAGCAGGGTTCGCGGGAAGCGAAACCGCTGAAACATCAAACAACTTCTTGAGCTTGCGAATGGTGCGGGTGATCGTCACCTCGCCCGTTTCTTTGTTCTCATTTATCTCGCGGTTATCATCAGCAACGGTGAAGCCGAAGCTCATCTTGTTGGTATAACCGCCTCTGATTTCTTCATAGAGCTGGCGGCCCTGTTCCGTACCGCCGAGGTTTGCCCGCGTCAGCAGGCCGTGTTCATCGGGCGTGCAGGTCAGCGTCCCGTTGCTCATACGCGCAAATACGCGGCCTTCGTGGTCGTACTGCATAATCACGTCAGACATATCGCAACCAGCGAAAGCGTCGCGATCTACCTGCTCATATACGCGGTAGTTATCTTCGCTCCAAAGCAGATAAGGCTGGTTGAAAGTCGTGGCATAACCCTCGACCGTCATAGCCTCGTTTCCGTCTTCTGCGGCGCGGATTTCCATATTCCTGTACTCTCTGCCGTCCGCAATGCGCTTTTCAATTATCTCGTCGTAGTTTTTACTCATTGACTATTACCTCCGTAGTTTCATCTTCGCCGAGGTTGTAGTATTCGCCGCGAACGGGTAAGGTCTCGCCAATCTCGTCAGGTAGCGGCGCGAGGTTCCATATCTCGCGGATTTCATTTCGCGTCATAAGTCCGCGGTCTGCCATCTGCGCCGACACATTCAGCTTGTCCGCGTTGGACATATACTGAAGTCGGTTAGATGTTGCGAAGATGCGCGCACCAAGCTCACGCTCGCGCTGACTGAATAACATCTTCGTGACTACATCGCTGAACTGAATGGCGAATGGTTCGATCGCGCCCTCATAGAAAGCAGACCAAGCGTCACCGATGGCCTTGTTCTGAAGAATGTCCTCATTTACGCCGAAGTAGTCGTAGACATTCTTGTTAATGAGCTCCATCTGCTCCGCGTCCACGATGAACGGCGTGCTCTTAATCTGCTGAATGTCCTTATAGGTGTTAGGCCATAGCAGGACATCGCCAGCATCAGCACTACGGATATTCAGGTTCGTAAACCGCTCGCGCTCTTTTGCGAGGTCAGCATCGTTTGAGAAGTTGGCAAGTGTCGCCATAAAGCGGAATGTTGCCGCAGACTTAACGCCTTCCTCGATGCCTTGGTTCTGAATATCGATGAGCTCCATAGTCGGGTGCAGGGCCGCGTTGCTTTCGCCGAATAGATCGTTCTTGTACTGATAACGGGTCATAATGCCAACGCGCCGTAGCTCGATCGCTACGCGGTCGCCGTTATGGAACTCGATACGCACCCACGGTTCACCGCGATATTCCACCAGCTCCACGCTCCGATAGTAAAGAGGGTAGATGCCCGTGGTTTCGCCGCTTTCATCGATGACGGGCGCGATGATAAGGTTGTTTGTCAGCTCGAGGATAGTTTCGGCTCTGTAGAGGAACTGGCCCCACGTCTGCCACGCATTCGGGCCGAGCTTCAACTTCGTCTGTAGGTTCGGTTTCGCCGAGCCGCTTATTTTCACATCGAGCTTACTAATGTGGCGCGCCTTTGCGTCGATAGCCGCTCTTACAAGCTCCTGCTCATAAAGCTCGCCCGACCAAGAGCGAAATACGGGCCTATACCCATCGAGCAACCTAAACGCATATTCTTCGCGCCGAGGCGGTTCTATCTTTGCTTCCCGCCCAAATAACTTGTCGAATAAACTCAATTTCTACCTCCCAGCATTGAGAAGCCGCCCGCCGATCTCGGGCCAATGTTTCTGTCGCACGGTAAACGCATCGAGTAGAGCCGCCGTGCCGTCAATATGGTTCTGTGTTTGTATCTTGATGAGCTTGACGCGCTCGGTGCCTGCGTCCTGTTTGAGGGCCGCATTCAGCAAGTGGATTTTCAGCAAGTCATTGTTACCGATGTGTATGTGACCGTCGCGTAAAATCCCGTCAACCTCACGGATAACAGGGGTTAAGTTGAACCCTTGAAATACATCGTCACAATGGAAGCCGTAGCTCTGCATCTCATTTATGAGATAGGTCGAACTGTAACGATCGTACCCGACTTGCAACGGATATATACGGTACTGCTCTATAAGTGCGCGGAACCACGCGAAACAATCTTCATAGTCAACGAAGTTGTCGCCTGATAGCGTCAGCAACCCGCGCTGTGCGTAGATGTTGTAAGGGAGGCCGTCACGCGCCATAGCCTCCTCCAGCCTTGCCGATGGAAGAAAGAACTGCGCAAACACATACAGCTCGCCAGCCTTTTCAATGACGGCTGTGCAGGCCGTAAGGTCGGTCGTCCGCGACAAGTCGATGCCGCCGACGCAGTAACAGTCGCGGAAGTCCTCAAAGCGAAGCGGCTCGCCGCAACAGGCTTCTACCGCAACCGCTGGTAACCACGCCTGCGCGCTCGACTGCTTTATGTTGCAGTATTTCGTCAGGAACTCCGCTTTCTTGGAAAGTGACCCCTCCGCGATACGGATTTCTTCCAGCAGGTAGTCAACCGAAACCGATACGCCGAGGTTCGGCATTGACTTTCGCAACTCGTTTATGTCGTTCCATTTCTTCGGGTCATCGATGACATATAAAAACGGCGCGAGGCGTTCCTCTGCGCTGTCACCGAGCAGGGTGCGCGTGGCGCGCATCATAAGCTCGTCATATATGCCGCCCGTAATGTAACCAGCCGTCGTGATACTCAATAACATCGGTTGACGGCGTGCGCCTTGCGAGCTCTTTAGAGCCTCATAGAACTTCAAGCCTTGGTCGCCCTGCCACGAGCTGATCTCATCGCAAACACCGAGGTGGATATTCAGGCCCTCGCTCTTCTTCGCGTTAAAGGCGATGGGTTTTATAGTCGTATTGCTCGCAGAAATAACGATGTCAGTACGCCGCTTGTGGGCCAGCTCTGCAAGACGCGGCTCTTTTATAACCATCTGATAGAACGCATCAAAGCAGAGGTTCGCCTGTTCCAGCTTGGTGGCCGCCATATAAACGCGCGCACCATACTCGCCGTCCATAAAAGCCATATACGCCGCGATAACAGCCGCGAGCAGGGTCTTACCATTCTTACGGCCTACGATCATCACGACTTCTCGGAACTGTCTGTTCCCTTGCGCGTCTACAATGCCGAAGATGACAGACAGGAAAGCCTTTTCCCAAAGCTCCAGCTTTATGACCTGCGGCGCAAGTACGCCCTCGTGGTGCCTACAGAAGTTCTCCGCGAATACGATTACGGCTTTCGCTTTCTTCGGCTCATAGAAAAAGGCCCCGCGTTCGAGGCCCTTGACAATATACTCGTACCACATCTGCACCCATTTACCGACGCAGATCGTGCCGTCCTGAATGCCCTGATAATACTCGTATATGTAGTTATTCATCATTCATCAACCCTTGCATAATATCGGCGAGGTTCTGCCCGCTGTCCTCCGCAGGTATTGACTTTATGATGTTCATTAAAGTGGTGACGGTGCCATTTGCTGCCGTCGCCGTCTTGTTGTATTCTGTGATGGCAGGGTTCGCCACAAGGTTCTGTCTGCCCTTGACATATTCCTTTGTAACGGTCGCGCCGTGCTCTGCGATGGCCTTTTCGAGATCGCTCAAAATGCGCATCTGAACTTGGTAGCGGCGGAAAGTGGTTACAAAGAAGAAGTTGCTCTGTACGCCACGAGCTTCAGCTTTAGCTAATAGCTCATTCGCCTGCTCCTGCAAAGACTGTTTCGTTGACATTGTTTCTGCTCCTTGCCGCTATATACAGGAACGGCGTATCACAGAGCGCGATAATAACTTCGATTATCGTAGCGGTTAGGCCCATAGATACGATGTCGCTCCAGCCGAAAAGTCCGCCGAAAGCGATCGCGTAGAACAGGAAGTTCTCTGTTCCGTTGCAAAGAATGGTTGACACATTGTTGCGCAACCACATATATTTGCCGCCTGTCTTCTTGCGTAAAAACTCGTATAAATTGATGTCAAGGAAGTTGGAAGCGATAAAAAGCGAAATACTTGCGAGCGTGATGCGCGGGGTGAGAGTGAAAAGGGTTCTGAAACTCTCCTGCGCGATGTCGATGTCGTTCGGCGCGAACAGTAACATCATCTGCGTAGCCAGCAGGAAACCCAGCGACGAGCAGACCGCAAACACTACGCCCTTGCGGGCCTCCTTGATGCCGTAGCACTCGGTCAGAATATCGGTCGCGAGGAAGTTGCTGGCGAACATAACATTCCCGAGGGTCGCGCTCAAGCCGAAGAGATCGACGCTCTTACAAATCATAATATTCGCGAGAATGGTCGCGATACCCATATAACCGATTACGCCGCTCGCTCCTAACATCTTCCGCATCAGGACAAGCGCGCTGAATGCCATAACCATTCCGACGAATAAAAGTGCAGTATTCATTTTTTACCTCCGTATTTTTTTCAAGTTGGTTTTTGCGAACAACTATAAATGCGTTTCCGCATAACGCTGAAACTTAATCCACTCGGTGTAGTTAATTACAGCGACCTGACGCGCCTCCTTGATACGCTTCCCAGCAGGTACGTTGTATTTCAGCATCTGTCCGTTCTTAAACTGATAAACAAAGCCGAAGCGGTTGCCCGTAGTCCACGCGGTGCTGTCTACGCTATCGAAGTGGTATTTCTTCAGCTTATCGATTTTGGTATACCCGAGGCCATGTATCTTTGCGCCGCGCTTATGCGCTTCGCTGATAAACCACGGAATATACTGCTCGGCCCTCGTATTCCATTCACCGCCGACGATGCCGCCGAGCGCAACATAGTCGTATTCATCGCACATACGCAGGAACTCGTCTTTCCCGCGAGTGCTATGCCAAACAGGAATACAAGGCTTGCCCGTTTTCTTCTCCAGCAGTCTACGCAACCGCTTTACTTCCTCATAACCGACGCAGACATCAACATCAAGCTCGAAGAACTTATCGATTTTGTTCCGCACGATGAAGTCCGCGTAGCGTTCGGTATACTCGTGGAAGTCGATACCATTCGCGGTATCCTTGAAGCTGAACCCGCCCATAAAAGTGAACGCGCCGCTATCGAGCAGGAAGTCGCCAAAGTAGGGCAGGAGCCGTTCGGTCTCCTTGTCGGCGTAGTAGAAGCTTTCGAGAATGTACGGGCGGTACTTAATTGTCGGCTCCTCGCAGTAGGCTTCGCGTAGGGAGCCGCTGTCTGCAAGGAATACCCGCATCGCTACCTCCTTTGCGTCATCAAAGGAATACCCGCATCGCATTTTCTCGCTGACGGTTTTCCAAAACGGCTTCAAGTTGCCGTTGATGCCGCCCGCCATAAAGACCCTCATACTTCAAAGGTCTCACCACAATGCGGGCAGGTAACAAGGTGCGGCTTCGGTTCCTTCGCGGGTGCGTCCGCGAATAGGCCGTCTATGTCTACGGGCGTGTCCTCGATCTCATCGAAGCCGAACGCACTCATATCGATGACTTCGCCGAGGTCTACAAGCTCGCTATCGAGAAGTTCGAAGTCCCAACCCGCAAGCTCTGCCAGCTTATTGTCTACAAGGACATACGCTTTCTTCTGCTCATCGGTCAGGTCCTCTACATAAAGAACAGGCACCTCGGTCATTCCGAGCCTGCCTGCCGCCATTACTCGCCCGTGTCCCGCGATGATCGTTCCGTCCTCATCAATTAACACGGGATTAATGAAACCAAATTCCTTGATACTGCGCGCTATCTGCTCAATTTGCTCGTCACTATGAACGCGAGCGTTGCGCTCATAAGGTTTCAGAGTTGAAACCGCGCGCTTCTTTGCGCCTTTTACGGTTGCCATTTTTCTGCTCCTTTCTGCTCTTTTCCGCTCCAGCTTGCCCGCCCGACCTTCGCCGAAATCCCACAAAAATCCAAAAACCCGCGCCTTGTTGCGGGATATAATCTTAT
>Ga0265299_10001203_pt1 | contig 30357 bp, 21 predicted proteins | sample AusTroGonzalo_MG_4_FD_193485 | JGI IMG/M metagenome (GOLD analysis project Ga0265299, IMG submission 193485) | Bovine rumen microbial communities from tropical cattle in Woodstock, Queensland, Australia - Gonzalo_02 | ecosystem: Host-associated > Mammals > Digestive system > Stomach > Rumen ... | reverse complement strand
TGAAGCAGGTCTTCGGCATCCTGTGCGTTGCCCGTCAACTGATAAGCCACCCTGTAGAGCAACTTATAGTGAGGCATGAACCGTTGCTTAAACTCCTGTGCGTCCATCAGTTAATCCTGCTCGTCCTCTTCGTTATCGTCTTCTTCGTTATCTTCTTCGTTGTCATCATCTCCGTCGTTATCCATTCCCATCATCTTGGTGATGTCGAATGTGCCGTCGATAACTACAACCACAGCTTCGTCTTCTTGCATGACAAAGACAACGTTAGTGTTCTGTTCGCCATCCTTGGCCTGATAGATTTTTAATATCTGACCTTCTTCACTTTTTGTGTCGATGAGCGGATTCCATTTCTTGGCCTTCAGTAACTTCAATGTTTTATCCTTCAACACATCCATTGCCTTTTTATTTTCACAACGAAAGATCTTTATATCGTTGATGGTGTTGAGTATTTCTCCACTATCGTCATCCAAATTTATGGTTTCTCCTAAATGGATACCAGTACCCGCCTGGGCAGCAAGCTTTATCATGTCTTTGTTGACATGCGTCATTTCCACATCCTTAATCTTCGACAACTTGTCGAACTCTTTCGTCTCGGCATTGGCGCTGATGCAAACGAAAACCAACATGACGCAGATGGCCAACTTCTTCATACTCTTCAAAGGATTGAATGTCTTAGATGAATACTTCATAATACTTTTAATTTTTAATTGTTAATCTTTAATGTTTAAGGCCTCTTTGATTGACCCTTCTAATCATACATACGGGTATTTCATAGAACTTGTTACAAAGAAGTTGATATTTTTTTTTATTTTTTTTCTACAGGTCACGTCCAGGCTTCAGTTGGGCGGCATCATCAAAGGTTAGAATGGCGTTGCAGAGTGTGGCGGCAAGATTGCTTCCGCCCTTGCGGCCCTCAACAATCATCTTTGGTATCTGCTTTAACGTCTTGACGGCATGCTTACTTTCGCACACATGCACAAAACCGACTGGTGCCGCAATGATTCCCACGGGATGCATCTTGCCTTTACGCACCAAGTCGCAAATCTCGAAAAGTGCCGTTGGCGCATTGCCTACCACATAGAGCGCCTCGGGATATTCCTCCGCTGCCAGTTGCATGCAAGCCTGACTGCGGGTGATGCCTTTCTCGTCTGCCATCTGCTTGGAACGAGGGTCGTTGATGTAACAATGCACCTCAATGCCCAGTCGCTCCAAAGCCCCCTTACGGATACCGCTTGCAGCCATTGTGACGTCGGTGACAATATGTTTCAGACTGCCGTCAACCACCTTATTATATAATATCTCCGTAGCTCGGTCATCCATCCAAAGACACTCTTCCATGCCGAAGTCTACCGTCGTATGAATGGCGTGCAGCAACGGCCATAGACGCCATATAGGCACATCAGGATGCTGCATCTCGGAACGTATCGTTCGGAAACTATCCATCATGATAGACTGACCGGGCTTTATGTCCTCCTGCTTCTCCTCACGATAGTAGCCACGAGGCGTGATGAATTTCCCGTCGTTGATATATGACTGGGAATTACCAATCAGTACAACGGTAAACATATCGATGTCCTCAGGGTCTAACTCGCTGAGGGTGGTGAGTTTCACTTCTTGTTCTTCACGTCCTGCCTGACGGACATAGCCTACGGGTGTGCCGGCACTGCGTTCCTGTAGGAAAAGCTCTTGCAGACGGTATAGCTGCCAATAGCGACCATGCGACTTGGGATTATAGATAGCGGTGACGAAATCGCCCACGGCAGCTGCTTTGATACGGCGTTCAATCACCGCCCACGGTGTCATGAGGTCTGAAAGAGAGATGATACAGAGGTCATGGCCGATGGGGGCGCCAAGCAGGGATGCAGCTTTCTGAAAGGCGGAGATACCAGGGAGAGACACTACTTCGATGTCAGCGGGGGAACTGCTGGCTGCACGATTTCGCTGCATCTCGTAGATGAGTGGAGCCATCCCGTAGATGCCAGCGTCGCCACTTGAGATGACGACAACAGTATTTCCCTGCTCAGCCAGCTTAAATGCCATCTCAGCTCGTTCACGCTCTTTCTTCATACCTGTGTCAATGCATTCGCATTCAGGCTTGATGAATGGTTTGATGAACTGGAAATAGTATTTATAGCCTACCACGACGTCAGCTTCTTTCACGGCTTCCATCACGGCGGGTGTCATATCTTCCGGACTGCCAGGTCCTAAGCCTGCAATAATAATCTTCTTCATACTGCTGCAAAGTTAGAGAATATTTTTGAGAAAGAGGCATATCATTACGAGAAAAACCATCAGCACCTCTGCGATGCGGTTGATGCGAACGGCATATTTCATGTCGGCAGTGGTCAGTTCTCGTTCGTTCTCTCCGATATATGGTTTGGGGAATAATTGTCCGAAGTAGTAGTGGGGGCCTCCAAACCTGCAATTCAGGATGCCGGCAAGGGCGGCCTCAGGGTATCCGCTGTTAGGTGAGGCGTGACGGAGTCCGTTTCTCCAGATGAAGCGGAGCAAGCCTTTCTGGGGTGATGCGATTGCCATTAAAAGTGCCGTGAGTCGGGCTGGGATATAGTTGGCGACATCGTCGATATGGGCGGCCCAACAGCCAAAGTCCCGATAACGCTCTGTCTTATAACCAATCATCGAGTCGAGGGTGTTAATCATCTTATAGGTTAACATGCCTGGAACTCCAAGGATGGCGAACCAGAACAGAGGAGCGATGACACCGTCGCTCAGGTTTTCTGCAAGGGTCTCCAAAGCTGCTGTCCTTACCTCCTGAGCCGAGAGTTCTGACGTGTCGCGTCCTACGATACGAGCCACCTGCTTTCGACCTTCATCTAATGAGCGATCCACTGCATGGAACACCTCTCGCACCTCACGGATTAACGTTGTACCAGCCAAGCAGTAGAAAATCAGGAGTGATAAAATGAGAAATGAGGAATGAGGAATGAGAAATGATAATGAAGAAATGAGAAATGAGGTGACTACGAAAACGAAACCAATGAGACCTGTTGCTACGAGTGCTCCCTTCAGTTTTCGATGACTTCCTTTGTTGAGGCGATGTTCGAAGAAGGCAATCATCTTGCCAAACCACACAATGGGGTGAGGCAACCATGCGGGGTCACCCAGAATGAGGTCGAGCACCCAACCAATGAGAAGTGGAAAGTGTAGAGTGAAAAGTGAAAAGTTTGCAGCCGCCATACTTATTCCTCCGTAAATTTAATGATGGCCTCCACCAATGCATCATTCTCTGCTGGCGTTTGTGATGCAACACGGAAATGATGAGGGGTGAGTCCTTTGAAATTGGATGCATCGCGAATCAGTATGTGATGCTCTCGTGCCAGGTAGTCTTTCAGTTCTGCAGCTGTATGGTGCACCAGTCTGCATAGCATGTAGTTTGTTTGCGATGGGGTTACCACAACCCCCCATATCTGTTCCAGTTCTTTTGCAAGTCGCTGAGCCTCCTGAAGGTCAGGCTTGCACAGCAGTTCGTCGTGCTCCAAGAGAAACTTTCCTGCTTCTAGTGCAAGAGCAGACACACTCCAAGGGCGCAGATGCCGACGGATTTGTTCCGTCAGACTCTCATGGGCAGTGATATAGCCCAGTCGCAGTCCTGGCACCGCATAACTCTTTGTCATAGAATGAATCTGAATGGAGTAGGGCGTGCGACATCCCCAGCGTGCATTCATTATATGGGCATCTGTATAGTTCTCATAGCTTACGTCAAGAACCACTAAACCGTACTCTGCCATCATCCTGTCGATATAGAGTTGGTCGTAGACCTCTCCTGTGGGGTTGTTGGGGTTACAAAGCCAAAGCATGGTCTTCTGCTTCTTGTTCTTAGAACAGATGTCTATGATGTCTGCAGAGCGAGGAAACATGTTACAGGCATCTTCGTACTCACTGAATGTCGGCGTGGGGATGACGGGATGCATGCCGAAAGTCTGGGCAATCAGATAGATGGCCTCTGTGGCTCCACTTGTTACGATAACCTGTTGCGGGTCTATCTTGTGTCTTTCGGCTATCATCTTTTCCAGCGACCATGCCTCTGGCTCCGGATAATGACTGATGAGCTCGGCGTGAGCAGCAAGATGGTTCATCAATGCCTGATGACTATCATGAACGCAGATGTTTGATGAGAAATCGCTCACGATGCCCTCATACTGATATGTGTCGTCCCCGTGTCCTTTAATCATTGCTTGAGAGTATTTGATAGATGCGTTCTATATCTACATGCTGACGTACGTGCTCAGCCAATTTGTCGTACTGCTGCTCCTTGAAATCGCGATAAGAAACAGCCCTCTCACCTCTTGCCTCTAACTTCTTACCTCTTAACACATACTCAATAACTGCTGCATTGTCGAGGAAACCGTGGATATAAGTGCCGATACAGTGATCGGTCTGGAGGATGAGCTCATTGGTATTGCTGTTGCCTTGATGAATCTCGTAGCCCTGACAGGTCTCTCCCTGAAACTGGAACGTAACTTGCTTTGTCGTTTTTGTGGCTCCCATCGTGGTATGGATAGGCAGCAGACCGAGTCCCGGCAGATGTTTGATATCACCTTCTATACCTTCTGGGTCGTCGATAGACTGCCCCAGCATCTGGTAGCCGCCACAGATGCCGATAACCGTTTTTCCCTCGCGATGGGCCCGCTGGATGGCCTGTGCACAACCGTTGCGACGCAGTTCCATAAGGTCGTCGAGGGTTGACTTCGTGCCAGGCAGGATGATAATGTCCGCCTGACTGATGTCTTGCGTGTTGTTGGTATAGAAGAGGTTGACACGTGAGTCGCGCTCCAGCGTGTCGAAATCAGTATAGTTGCTGATATGACGCAGCAGCACAACTGCGATGTTTACCTTTCCCTCTGCCAGTTGCTTGCGCTTCTTCTCCAGACTGACGCTGTCCTCCTCCTCAATATAGATATCCTTGTAGTAAGGAATAACACCAAGAACCGGCACGCTACAGATATCCTCCAATATCCGTCGTCCTTCATCAAAGAGGCGCATGTCGCCCCTGAACTTGTTGATGATAATGCCCTTGATGAGTTTGCGGTCCTCTGGCGATTGAAGCATGATGCTGCCATAGACGCTGGCGAAGACACCGCCTCGGTCGATATCGCCTACTAAGATAACATCTGCCTTAGCATGGCGAGCCATAGACATATTGACCAGGTCTCTGTCCTTCAGGTTTATCTCTGCAATACTGCCTGCGCCCTCCATCACAATGGGGTTGTAGCGTGAGGACAGACGGTCGAAGGCGGCATGGACCTCTTGTCTAAACTGAGAGTTGAGAGTTGAGAACTGAGAGGTGTGATTAGACTTTCCTTTGGATTTGTCTTCTTGAGAGTAATCATACCTCTCCGTTCTCCGTTCTCCGTTTTTCGTTCGAAAAAGGTCATACGCATCCTTATTGCCGATGGGACGTCCGTGCAGGATAACCTGTGAGGTATGGTCACTTTGAGGCTTCAGTAATAGCGGGTTCATATCCGTGTGACAGGGAATGCCGGCGGCTTCTGCCTGAACGGCTTGGGCACGCCCTATCTCCAGACCTTCGGGCGTGGCGTAGGAATTAAGCGCCATGTTCTGTGCCTTAAAAGGTGCAGGCTTGTAACCATCCTGCTTGAAGATACGACAGAGAGCCGCAGCAACGACACTCTTGCCGACGTCGCTGCCTGTTCCGGCCAGCATTACAGGGTGCAAATTCTCTTTTCTCATTGGCTTATTTCTCTTTTTGGTCGAATCCCGCATAAAGATGCGTATAACTGGCAAACACGTTTTTGTATTTGAATACAGGCGTTGGCACAGGTTCGCCTTTGGCGTTATAGACCCGCGTAGTGCTTGCTGGAGCTTCTACGAATTGGGTGTAGTGGAATTCATGTCCACGATATTCCTGACCGTCGAGCGTAAAACAACGGTAGCCCAGAGACAGTTTGCGGTCGGCCTTGCGTGCCGTGATGGTGTAGGGCAGCACGCCGCACATGGGGTATTCGCCATCGTCGGTGATTATCTTCTCGCAGAGATACATCATACCACCACATTCTGCAATGATGCGTCCTCCCTGTTCAGCATAGTCTCTGATTGCCTTTCTGCAGGCTTCGTTCCTGACTAAGGCTTCTACATGCTTCTCTGGGTAGCCGCCTGGCAGATAGAGCAGGTCTATACCTTTCAGCGAGGGTATGTCTTTTTCTGGGTCAAAGAAACTGACGGAGGCAAATGAGTCTATGATTTCCTGATAAATGAAACTGAAACTTTCTGCATTGAGTGCGCAGCTCACTTTCAGTCCGTCGCCTTCGGACGTACAGTCCGTCGCTCTCGGACGCACAGTCCGTCGCTCTCGGACTAACGAGGAACAGATGCTTTTCCAATCGATATGTGACTCTATCAAGTTGATGAGTTCCTCGTTTTCTGTTTTATCAGAGAAGTCCAGCCCCAGGTAGCGTGAGCCTTGCTCCAGCGAACTGTTTTTTGGAAGATAGCCAAAACAGGTAATCTGCAAATCGTCGCATACCTGACGGAGCATCTCAAAATGTCTTGATGACCCCACCTTGTTGAATATCACACCTGCGATATGCACGTCCTTTCGGAAGTTGATGAAGCCTTGCAGCAGTGGTGCCATAGAGTAGGCAGCACTCTTGGCATCGACAACCAGGATGACAGGCAACTGCAGAATGCTGGCAATCTCGGCTGAAGAACCTTTGTCACGGTCGTAACCATCAAAGAGTCCCATCATGCCCTCTACGACACACACGTCAGCCTCTTTTCCGTAATGCTCAAAGAGGTAGCTGATATGCTCTGGGGTAGCCATGAAGGAGTCCAAATTGATGCTCGGACGACCGCATACAGCCTTGTGAAATTTCGTGTCTATATAGTCGGGGCCGCATTTAAAGGGTTGTACGCTATAGCCCTTTTGCGTGAAAAGAGCCATCAATCCGCGTGCAATGGTTGTCTTACCACTGCCGCTGGTAGGTGCTGCTATGAGAAATGCCGACTTCATACAGGTGACAAAGGTACAAAGTTTTTTGCGAAATCAAGCAGGATAGATGATGCAAAGTGAGAAATAGGGGATATGACGAGACAAAATCTCGTCATGCTGTGTGGTATGATAGGCTTCGGGCGTGCCTACATTTTCGAAGTAATGACAAACGGTTTGTGGGTCCCGACGCAGGAATTCTTTGACTGCCTCCTGACATTGCGAGAGTTTCATCACGACAACCACATGATTATTCTTCAATAGCTGATAAAGTGTCTCTGCGTCTGCATCGCCAGGCAGAATGGTGAGTCGCTGTTGCTGACTAATCAGCGAGAGTCCTGCTGAGGCTGCAGCAGCAATAAAAGATGGGATGCCTGCTAATTGCTCAACGGGAATACCCTCTTTCTCCAGACGTTCCATCACATAATGGATAGAGGCATAGATACTTACGTCGCCCTCTACAGCTACTACGATGCGACGTCCTTCTTGATAGAGCTTGGCACAATCCGCAAAGATTTTGTCGTATGCTAAAGATACCGCTTGACGGTCTTTGAGCATAGGTAGCTCATAGACCATCAAGCGGTTTTCGATACGCCACTCGCTGATAATGTCTGTGGCGCGAGATTTCATTATTCCTTCATTGTTCCTTGTCGCAGGCACCATCACCACATCAGCATCCTTCAAAGTTTTCAGAGCTTTGATGGTCAGCAACTCTGGGTCGCCAGGGCCTAGCGAAAGGAATGTGACAGGAGTCATACGTCTTATTTTTCAAAGAAACGGATCTGGTCGAAGTAAACGCCAGTGGCAAGTTTTGAACCAAGGCTCACGTTGCCTGTAGTCACATCGTAGATGTAGATGCGATTCTCGGTCTCGTTGCTGACGCCGAAGTAAGCCTTCTTTTCTTTCTCATTGAAAGCAGAACGCTGAGAGAAACTACCTGCGCTATAGGCAATATCCTCGCCGTTGTACTGCAGACGAGTGGCTGTCTTGGCGTTTATGTCAATGATAGAATAGAAATAAGCAGGATCCTGAATACCCGTACCAACGGCGTTGTCGCCAGAGTATGCCAGTACTTTGCCATTGCCAAGATACTGCACGGTCAGCAATTTTCCTTTAGCTTCTGAAGCAGGGAAGGCGTTGTAACCCTCTTCGAAGTTGAACTCGCCTTTCTTGATGCGCAGCAGACTACCGATGTTCTTCTTGCTTACCTTGCTGAAACAAGAGATATAGAGGTTGTCGTTCTCATCAAAGAAGATAGTGTTCTGAAGCAGTTCGCCATAGGCTGAGGCTGTACACTGCTCTGATTCTGTGTTGACAATCTCGTTTTCAACAGCCATGGTCTCTGCGTTGATAACGGCAATACGGAAGTAAGGCTCGTTAGAGGTCTTGTTGCTACCACTGGTCTCCTTCTTGTTATAGAAGAAATAGAACAGTTTGTTGTCGCTCTTACGATAAGCCAAGATGCCACTGGTTGTCAGTACGTTATATCCTTCTGCTACCTTGATGTCGTCCAATGAACCCTCTGCAATGATGCTCATGTCCTTGGTGTTCAACTTTGTCCAGATTACCTTTGTGTGGTCATCAGTTGTTGACATGATAAGCAGGGTGTTCTTATCGAGCCATGCGTGGGTGTAGTTACGTGGAGCGTAAGTGTTTTGGTCGAACTTCTGCTCCTGAACGACAGTCAGATTGTTGTCCTTCAACTGCAGTTTTGAGAAACGGTCTTTTGATGAGGGCACCTGATACATGAACTCATTGTCGTAGATGCTTTCAATGGTGTAGTCAGTAATCTCTACGCCTTTGCCATCGAATGTAATGGTAGAGTCGGGGTTGTTCAGTGATGCTACGCTCAGCGTAACGTGGGTCTCTGATTTTGCCATACCACCATGTTTTCCTACTGTAATAGTCAGGTCGTAGTGGGCACCTTTTGTTGAGTCAGATGAACCATTGTCATCATCTTCAGAACAAGCAGTAAAGGCTGCAGTCATCATCAGGACTGCCATCAACGAATGAAAGAAACTTAGCTTTTTCATTTTGACAAATAGTTTTTTAATTGTTATTGTAATAATAGTCTGAACTTCGCAAATAATGTGCGTCCTGGTCTTTGCAACTTGTAGTTGTCGTAAACGGTCGCATCAAACAGATTCTCGCCATCAAACGATATGCTGTAACGGTTGTGGTGCCACGAATAGGTAATATAAGCTCCTACGATACTCTTTGTCGGAATACGTGCTTTGGTGCTCTTGCTGCCGTAGGCTTCCCATGATAGGAAAAACCAATGCACCCATTGATAGTCAGCCCCCACGGTCAGATGGTCGCTATTCTGGAAAATGTTATAGAATGAATAGCGCGCTTCTGTCGATGCAAACAGCCAGGGACGATTGGGTACGCGGTTGTCGAAAGTGGCATTGGCTTGTCCGTTCTCGAGGTATCTTAAGCGGTTGCGTGCATCCTGCCAACAGATATTCCCTGTTATTTGCAATCGTTTGTCCCAGTCGTAACGTATCTCTCCTTCCAGTCCTTTGATGTGGATGGCAGGTTCGTTACCGTATTGCATCATTCCTTCTTTTTCTAATATCTGTGGCTGAATGTAGTTGTCAACAAAACGCATGAATCCATTGAGTTCATAATACAATGTGTGTGCATTCGAACGTAGTGTGCCAAAGAATCCGATGTTGACGTTGTCACTACTTTCCGGTTTCAGGGCTGTGTTGGCATAGATTGTAGTGCCATTACCCAGTAACTCACGAGCCATCGGTAGTCGTATGCTATGTTCATAGCTGGCTTTGACAGCTAATGGCCTGATGATTTCAAATCTGCTTCCGATGCCTCCACCGATACTGTTTTGGGTGTTCGAACCTGTTACATCACGTGAGTTTGTCAGGAAAGCCAGGTCTGTCTGTTCTACAGAAAGGTAGTTGACATAGTCTTTCAGGAAGAAGGTGTTATACATCCGTCCTTGTATCAGCGACTGATTATAAGCCAATCCCACGATGTGTTTAGCCAGTACGTCGTTGGCTGGTTCAAAATCCTTGTCAACATCATCCCAGCGATTGTTGCCAGTACGGTTCATTGAATAACTGAGATTCAGCATGTGCTCGTTAGAGAACTGATAATTTAGTTCTGCACGTACCATAGTGATGGGACGCTTGATGTGCCGGCGTTTGAAGTTCCTGCCATTAAGTTCGTTATAGCCGCTGACGATATAGTCGCCATTCCAGTCGTACTGACGATGGGCGGTATCTGTTGCGATGGAATGGTCCCAGGTGTGCGAGAACGAGAAATTGGCGTTGAGGCCTTTCAATAGGAACTCCCGTTTCTGATAGCGGGCGCCAACGCTCCAGGCTTTCGACTGCTTGTCGGCCATACCGATAACGCGTGTCTGTACCTGTCCTGTCTGCAGTTCTTTATCAGTCTGCTGGTAGGATGCGCAGACAAAGAACTCGTCGGCCCACCATTTATCTGTAAAGCCTACTTCCAACTGACCTAACAGGGAAAGATAGCCATCGTGAAAGCGCTTGCGGTCCTGTGGCAGGTATTTGCGTACCGTCTCATCCCATAGTTCCACACCCTTCATTGTATAGTCGTTCTTCGAGTAGTTGATGCCAAGGGTAGGGCGGATGGTCAGTCCGTTCCTGAAGATATACTGCGCGTTGAGGTCGGCTTTATGGGTATGGAAGGAACCAATGCCATACGACGCATCGAGGTAATTGGTCTTCTTGCGATTCGTCACCACATTGATGGCTCCTCCCAGCGCATCACTACTGAGCCACGTAGGTACTACACCTTTATAGATTTCTACATGGTCAATCATGCTTATCGGCAGGTTGGCAAGTGTAACACCAGAGCCTTTTGTATCAAGGGGCACACCATCAATGAAATATCTCACGGCATTGCCTGATAGTCCGTTGATGCTTAGGTCAAAGTCGCTGCCCATGCCACCCTCTTCACGAATCTTCACGCCTGCCGTATGGTCTATGAGACTGTTCAGGTTGCTGATGCTGCTTATCATGGAACGTACGTCGATGGCATTAACAGCAAGGGCACCCTCACGCAGTTGCTGTGTCTTGCTCTTTCCGAAAACGGTGATATTGTCAAGTGTCACAGAGTCGCGCAACGTGTTCTTTCGTGACTTTTGGGCAAAGGAAACCGCTGTGACCATAAGCCACAGTGCAAGCATTAGCAATAGTTTCTTTCTTCTCACTTTCTTAACCTTCTTCCGAAACCCTATTCCCGGGGCGTTCGTGTCAATATTTGTACTGATTGGCAGGTTTCCTGACTCTCTCCAAAAAGCCTTCCTTCCCGATTCGTTTCAGTGGATATCTTAGGCTTTTCATAATGGAGATTACAGTAGCGGGCACTGTTCAGGTTTCTCACCTGATTCCCTCTCTCCCCCTGTGAACCACAAGGAAATCACCAAATCGGGTGCAAATATACGAACTTTTTCCTGAATTAATGTTTGGTTTTCAAAAAAAGTTGTATCTTTGCACCCGCAATGTCATACGTGACACTGCCCTGAAAGGTTCGCTTAGCCGCGATTAATTGGGAACTGGAGTGTGAATCTCCGACTGTCCCGCAGCAGTGAACTCCATTATGGCTCCTAAGCAAAAACGCCATTAAGCAGTTGCTTGAGAAGGCGCTTGGGAGCGGAGGAAAGTCTGAAGACCAGCCTTCGCAGGAAGAAAAGTTAAATGCCCTCGATGTAAGGGTATGCGACGCAAGTTTTGTTTTTTGTAGAATCAACGAGGGCGCAGGCCTTCATTGTGCGTGTATACGTGTATTATTATATAAGTTCAAACGGAGGCCGTCCTGTCGGGAGATAGCACGTCCTCTTTTTAAAGTGAAACAAACGATGCTGATGAAGCAATTAATGATATCTGGACTCTTCCTCTTTGGAATGGTCTCTCCGACTGAAGCACAGGAACCCATTAAGGGCGACTCGTTGCAGGAAGTGGTGGTGACGGGTACTGGCACTCATCATCTGCTACGAACGGCTCCTGTTCAAACGGAAGTCATCACTCGGCGTGACTTGGAACAATATGGCGGACGTAGCATCGAGGAAATCCTCAACGGACTGTCAGCCAGCTTTTCTTTCAATGAAGACGATATGGGTAGTCAGATGCAGATGAATGGTCTGGGCAACTCTTATATCCTTGTCTTGGTCGATGGTAAACGGTTGCATGGTGATAATGGCGGCGAGAACGACTTAGGGCAGATCAATCCTGCACGTATCGAGCGTATAGAGATTGTAAAAGGTGCTGCTTCGGCACTTTATGGCTCGGATGCTATTGCCGGCGTGATCAATATCATCACACGAAAACAGGAAAGCAATTTGCAGCTGGAAAACGATACACGTGGCGGGTCGTATGGCGATATCCGTCAACATAATGCTGTGGGACTTACCTTTGGACCAGTGCGCAGTATGACGAATTTCCATTTCCGTCATTCTGATGGGTGGCGTAATTTCTCGATGGAGGCACCTGAGCGTTATGGTGGCCGTGTTATCACGAATACAACGAATAAGACTGTCAGCAAAAACCAGCTGTGGCAACTCTCCGAACGACTTTCTATAGAGCCTGTCAAAGGAATGGAAGTCTATGCGGAAGGGATGCTCTATCATAAGCATATCTATCATCCACGTGGAGGCGATTCCGAGGTGGCTCATTATTATGATCTCTCATACGATGATGCTACTGCCGCTGCGGGATGGTCGTGGAGAATGAATGGCGGGAATATCCTGACTGCCGACGTGACTTGGAATCGTCATGCCTATTATTATGACTATACTTCGCTCAATGGTGTTATTGATGAGACCGATCCTTCGCCTTATGCTGCCATCTATTTTGGTGGCGACCGGGTTCTGCAGTCCGACCAGCGCAGGATGATGGCACAGTTGAAGGGCGTGTTCTCATTGCCTTATAGTCAGCGCCTTAGCGTGGGGTACGACTACCGTTACGACTGGCTGAAAGCACCTAAGCGTGTGGCAGATGGTACGGCTACCGATTGGACGCAGGCACTCTATGCACAGGATGAATGGTTGCCTCTTGAGAATCTGAATGTGACAGCCGGCTTACGATTGGATCATAACCAGCAGTTTGGCTTGCATCTTACGCCAAAGATTAGTGCGATGTGGAGCCTTGGCGATATGACGCTGCGCGGCTCGTGGGCACAGGGGTTCAAGTCGCCCACGCCCAAAGAACTGCATTATCGCTATATGAGCACGATGGCTGGCTTGTGTCTGGGGAATACCAGTCTGAAACCTCAGACCAGTAATTATTTCTCTTTGAGTGCAGAATATCGCGTCAGCCAGGTGAATATCAGTCTGACTGGCTATTATAATAAGGTGGACCAAATGATTAGTCTGGTGAAGATACCGCTATCGCAGGCTCCAGGAGAATATATAGTCCAGTATCAGCCGCAGTTGGTGCAGCAGTATCAGAATCTGGAGGATGCCTATACCACGGGCCTTGATCTCAGCGTGAAATGGAATGCTACAAAGGAGCTCTCTCTGGGCGGTGGCTACAGTTATCTGCAGGCTCGTGGTAGTGTGTATGACGAGGAAACAGAACAGTTTCGTCGGCTCACTATCAATGGCACGGCTCATCATAAGGGGAATGTCTATGCTACATGGAACCATCGCTTTAGCCGAGATTATCGTTTAGGTATCGGACTTTACGGTCGGGCATCCTCTAAGCGCTACTACGAGAAACATGGCGATGGAAAGGGGTATCAGTTGTGGCGTCTTTCCTCTACGCACGAATTGGGACATAGCAAAACATTGGCTTGGTCTGCCGAGGCTGGCGTAGACAATATCTTCAACTATGTGGACGAAACGCCTCACGGTCGCCATGTAGGTACCACATCCGCTGGTACCACGGTCTATGCCTCATTGGTCGTTCGCTTTAATCATGGAAAGAAAATCAAATACAATCAACATTATTCAACATTAAAATCAAATCACAATGAAGAGGATTAAGTTTCTTTTGATGGCCTTCGTGGCTATGACATTGAGCGCTGGTCTCGTGGCTTGTAGCGATGACGACAAGTCAAGTAGTAACTTCGAGAAGTACATGAATGCCGTGGATTCCCAGGTGAAAAACAAAAAGGCCAAAAGCGGCAACAAGAAAGCGCTGCTGCTGGTGGCTTTCGGGTCTACGTGGGAGAACGCTCACAAAACTTTTAAGGGCATCGTTGCCGACTATGAGAGTGATGCTTCTTTTAAGGACTATGATGTCTATTTCGCATTCACCTCTGCTATCTGTATCAACCGCAGCCGCGAGGGCGAGCACTATGCTAGTCAGGACTTCTATGCTCCCAACTACTGGCTGGAGGCATTCGGTCGTCAGAAGTATGAAGAGGTGCGCGTGCAGTCTTTGCATGTCATCCCTGGTGAGGAGTTCCTCCGTCTGCGCGACTCTTACATCAAGGATTTTAAGAATAATGTCTATGGCGACCTCGATGGTCAGTATCTGGAGGAGGGCGTGAAGGTCTTCGTTGGCGGTCCTCTGATGGCCGAGGAAAACGATGTTGAGGCTGTTGCCACAGCTCTTGACGACCAGTTCCGTAAGTATGTTGAGGGCGATAACGTGATGGCTTTCTTAGGTCATGGTAACCCTGAGGGATATAACTACGGTAACGGTAATATCCGCTACAACCAGTTGGAGGCTGCTCTGCAGAAGAAAAATGCCAACTATTTCGTAGCTACTGTTGACCAGGAAGATAATCTGCTCGATGACCTCTATCAGCGTATGCAGGAACAGGGTAAGGTGAAGCAGAATGTGACATTGACCCTTCATGCTCTGATGTGTATCGCCGGCGACCATGCCCACAACGATATGTCGGGTATTGAGAATGAAGACGACAGCTGGCGTGAGTTCTTTGTTAAGAAGGGTTTCAAGTGCCAGTATGATGGCGACGATGCTAATGCTTCAAACAACTGTATCCTGAAAGGACTGGGCGACTATGCCGCTATTCGTGCTATCTGGAAGCAGCACACAAAGGATGCCGTTGAGATGTTTGCTGAAGAAGAGGAAGAATAACGTAACATAATCAACCATTATATATTTTCTATGAAAATCGGGTCGCAGAGCAATGCTCTCGACCCGATTCCTTTTTTATCTCTTAATGTTTCTTTTTGGGGGGGGACTGTCTTCTTACAGACTGTAGACAGAACTTCTCGCAATTAATTCATTAGCTTCGTTCCAATTCTTAGCGATGGTCTTTACCATCTTTTTTGCAATCTTTTTCATCTTCATTCTTTTCCTTTCTTTTCTTTAATCCAACTGACCGCTTGTCAGTGGGGCATCTATAAATAATATGTTATCCTTGCTAAGGAAGTGCAAAGGTACGTATTTTCTCCTATTCTACCAAGAGTATTATTGTATTTTGTTCTCTTTTTCCTTGTTAACGTGACTTATATCAAGGGGAAGCCCAGGGGTAATCTAATGATTTTGAGACAGAATATTTGTCTGTATAGCGAAAAAACTGCGAATTATTTGGAAATTTGGATGTTTTTTCTTATCTTTGCCACGTGCATTGGTTGATAAAGCCCAGTGAGGCGAATGTGCACTTTTGTAGAATTCCAATGCACGTAGAAAAATAAAAATACTAACCAAAAACGATAGAAATTATGAAAAAGAATGTCCTCCTTACGTTATTATGCACGCTTATTTGCTGTGCTTCGTTTGCAGCTTCTTTGCAGCGTACAATCCTTTCACATAAAGGTAATTTGACTCATTATGATGTTAATCACTGGACAGAGGCAATTGCTGATGCAGTAGCAGGTGATACTATTTTCTTTACTCCTGGTTTTTTTCCAGGAGATGCCACTATTACAAAACCTATTACGTTAATAGGAGCTGGTGTTGCCGAGACTGATGCGTTCTGGTATGGGCGAGATGGGTATGGTAACGCTTGTGCCGGAAGAGGAACAACTGGGCAAAGCACCAGAATTAGTGGTAGCTTCTATGTAAGTGTTGAGGGGAATCCTACTCTAACAAAAAATATGTTTGAAGGGTTTATCCTTAATAATGATATAGTTGTTTCTAAGTCAGTACGAGGTCTGTCTATTAAACGTTGTCAATTTCGCTACTTTTCAAAAGCTGAAAATTCTGATGCGATTTGTACAAACTTGCTTTTAGAAAGTTGTTCTATTTCCTCCTTGGGTTGTGGTTTTATGGTTGATCCTGATATTCATAACTGTTATATTGGACAACTATATATGGAAAATAATCCTTTGACGATAAGAAATTGTTCTTTTGAATCTATTAGTGGAGCTACGGATTGTACGTTTGTTAATTGTATAAATTCTGCATTTGATCATCACGATTCAGGTGCAAATACTTATGTTAACTGTACAATTAAGAATTTTATTTATGATAATGGTAGTACATATACAAATTGTTGGGAGCATTACTACAACAATGAAGCATGGGCATTAACTACTACAGACCTTTCTTCTACTGGTCGTATAGGCGATGACGGCACAGTTGTAGGTCCTCTTGGTGGCCCCGCTCCTTTCACGCTGATTCCCAGTCAGCCTTATGTATCATCAAGCAGCTTGACCTACAATAAGACAACAAAGAAACTGAATGTCAATGTAACCGTAAAGAAAGGACAATAATATGAAGAGGCGACATATATTGCAACTATGTCTCGCCTTGTTGTTATGCTGTCCTTTGCTTCTGAAAGCGCAGTCGAACCAGACTAATTATCAGTTTTGGATAGACGACAGCAAGGATGAAGCCGTTTACGGAACGATGAATGGCGAAGACATAAATCTGAGTTTAGACGTGGGTTCGTTGAATCCAGGTGTACATTTCTATAATATACGAGCGTATGAAACCGTCGGAAAGAAAATAAAATGGGGGCCTTTGTCCCGTTACCTCTTTTGTATTCCAAAATATGCCGGCGAGGATGCTCCCAGCAACTTGAAAGGCTACGAGTACTGGATAGACAATGACTACGAACACCGCGTCACAGCTACTGCGAACGGTGACGAAAAGGAGGTGCTGCATTCTGTTGATGTAAGTGCGCTTGCTCCTGGTGTTCACTTTTATAACATGAGGACGCTGGACGAAGACGGCATGTGGAGTACACTTTATCGCTATCTCTTTTGTATTCCGAGAGCAGCCGGCACAGTGTCCGGTAATCTGAAAAACTACGAATACTGGATAGACAATGACTACGAGCATCGCGTCACAGCTACTGCGAACGGTGACGAAAAGGAGGTGCTACACTCTATTGATGTAAGTGCGCTTGCTCCTGGCATTCACTTTTATAATATGAGGGCGCAGGACGAAGACGGTATATGGGGAACAGTCAATCGTTATTTATTCAGCATCCCTTATCCACGACAGGAAGAGACTCCCAGAATGATTACGGGTTATAGCTATGCCTTCAACGGCGGCACGCCAACCAACGTGGTGTTTGACTCTCCTGTAGAGGAATACGAACTGACGAAATCGTTCGCAGTTCCTCTGCCGCAACCACCTATGACTATCGATGATGACTGTCTAATCACCTTCGATGAAGACGAAAACACGGCCACACTCAGCCGCAATGTCAACATGTTGTTTGCGCTATCCTTCAAGGATCAGAGCGACGCCATTTGTTCACCAGTCACCACAGAATTCATTGTTGGAGACGTGCGTACAGAAGACGTCCAGAACATCACCTGTCCAGGGTCAGCAAACATTGCCAACCACGAGAACGGAGGATTTAGTGCCATCCGCTTCGATGTTGTCACCAAGATGAACATAAAGTTTATTGCTGATGGCAATTGCAGCCTTCGCCTCTATTCGCCATATAGCCAATTACTGGATAGCTACAATGCCTCCACACTGGTTGCCGGTGCTACAAAAGAACTCGAAGAAGGTACTTACTATGCCCTTGTATATGGTAACACACAGGATGTTGTGCTGTCAATTAGTCCTGCAGATATGAATGCGCTCAAGCCAACGATAGCTTTCGATATGGAGACCTATATCGCAACTATCAGTTGTAAGACAGCAGGAGCCACCATCTACTATACACTCGACGGCAATACTCCTACTGCAGAAAGCACGCTCTACAAGGCCCCGTTTGTGATTGACAGGAACTGCACCATTAAGGCCATTGCCACATGGGCAGGAGCACTCACCGGGCCTGTTGCCTCAAAGGATATTGATATCTTTGATGTTGCTGCACCTGTGATTGCACGTGAAGGAAACAATATTACGATTACCTGTGAGACAGAAGGTGCTACCATCTATTATACTACAAATGGTATCGATCCTACAGAAGAAAGTACGGCATATACCGGAACATTCGCACTCACTAAGAGTTGTACGGTCAAGGCTATTGCATTCAGAGAGGGTTATAACACATCTGTGATAACAAGTTATAAGTTCACTTATGTGCAGCCTGTGGTGACTATTCCTGAGATTACACACGAAGGTAATACCATCACCATCACATGCAACACAGAAGATGCAACCATCTATTATACTTCAGATGGTCTGGAGCCAACAGCAGGAAGTACTGCATACACGGAAGCGTTTGAAGTGACCGAGAACTGTACCATCAAGGCCATCGCTGTGAAGGAGGGCTATAAGAACTCACAGATTGTTTCGCTGACGGTCGACTGGTTTGTGGTAGCTGATGTAACCTTCGCAGCAGCAGGAAGTAGCCTCTCACTGTCCACCACAACAGAAGGAGCAACCATCTCTTACAAGGTAGATGACTTAGAGTGGGCGACCTATACAGAAGCGCTATCAATGGAAGGCACACATACTGTGCAGGCTTACGCAACAAAAGAGGGTTATACCAAATCCAATGTCACAACCTATAATTTCTTCTATGAGCGACCTGTGGTAACGACACCTGAGATTGCATACGAAGGTAATACCATCACCATCACATGTAACACAGAAGATGCCACTGTCTATTATACCATTGATGGTACTGTCCCGACCTCAGAAAGTGCGGTCTATACAACGCCCTTTACTGTTTCAGAGAATTGTACAGTTAGAGCTTTCGCAGTCAAAGAGGGACATGTCGATTCTCAGATGGCAATATTAGAGATTGTACTGAATGTTGGTGGCTATGCAATCTTCAATAGCTCTACAGGAACCCTGACGTTCAAGTACGGTCCGATACCATCTGGTGATAATGTGTTTGAGACAGAGAATACAGAATTTAGTTGGAATGCATCTTGGGATTGCTCAAAACTAAGAACAGTTATATTCGATTCGTCTTATGCAGAAGCAAGACCGACTTCAACAGCCTGTTGGTTCAATGGCGCTCAAAATTTGACGGAGATAAGAAACTTGGAGTATCTGAATACAGTTTCTGTGACGGATATGTCACGTATGTTTCAGGAATGTAAAAAACTATCGAGCATTGACGTTAGTCATTTTGATACAGGAAATGTTACTGGTATGTATTATATGTTCCATGACTGCAGTAGTCTAACGAGTCTTGATGTGAGCCATTTCGATACGAGCAATGTTTCGACTATGAATGGTATGTTTTGGGGATGCAGTAGTTTGACCAGTCTTGATGTGAGCCATTTCGATACAAGCAATGTGATTTATATGGCGGGTATGTTTTCCCATTGTAGCAGTCTGACAAGCCTTGATGTAAGCAATTTCGATACTCACAATGTTGTTTCATTAGGAGGCCCTCCAACAGAGAATGGATATGCACATGGTGGAATGTTCACGGGGTGTGAGAATCTGACAACTCTCAATTTAAGTAGTTTCAATACAGAAAAAGTTGAAACAATGAGCATGATGTTCTATGGGTGCAAGAAGCTGGAAACTATTTATGTGGGTGAAGGCTGGACTACAGAGAATCTTACAAATGGTGATTTCATGTTTCCAAACTGTTTTGCTCTTGTTGGTGGCAACGGTACAAAATACAACGGAAATTATGTGGATATGACCTATGCCCACATTGATGGAGGTGCAAATAATCCAGGCTATTTCTCCTTGTATGGCGAGATAGTCGGTCCTTGTGGCTATGCCATATATGACAGCGGAACAGCTACCCTGACATTCAAGTACGGCGAGACACTCTTGACGGGTAATGTCTTTGAAACTGACAATACAACATTTACTTTTGAGTCTCCCGCTCCTTGGGATTACGAGAACTTGAGGTCTGTTGTGTTTGATGCTTCTTATGCCCAGGCACGTCCTACGTCAACGGCTTGCTGGTTCTGTAATGCAACGAATCTGACTCAGATAACAGGTATTGAATACCTTAACACTAGCGAAGTGACTGGCATGAGAGGAATGTTTGATTCTTGCAAATCGTTGACCAGCCTTGATTTAAGCCACTTTGACACTCGCAATGTTACTGACATGGCTGGTATGTTTGAAAACTGTAGTAGTCTGACAAGTCTTGATATGTCGAGTTTCGATACCAGAAACGTGACGGATATGGGCTGGCTGTTCTATAATTGTAATGCCCTAAAGAACATCAATTTGAGCAGTTTTAACACCTCTAATGTGACGGATATGAGTAGGATGTTCTACTATTGCAATGGTCTTGAAATACTGAATATCAGTCACTTTGATACGGGTAATGTTACCAATATGGCCTATATGTTCTCCTTCTGTAATTCTCTGTCGGAAATTGATGTTACTCATTTCAAGACAGATAAGGTGACAAGTATGGAGGCCATGTTCCAACGGTGCGTTAAGGTGAAGAATATTGATGTGTCGCACTTTGAGACAAGTAATGTGACGAACATGTCCTATATGTTCTCAATCTGTAGCAGCCTGACTGTTCTCAATCTCTGTCGCTTCAATACGGCAAAGGTGACGAATATGAACTATATGTTCCAAAATTGTACTAACTTGAAGACTATATATGCTGGACTGGGATGGACTACCGATAATGTCACTTCAAGCTACAATATGTTTGCAGATTGTAGCAGTCTGGTTGGAGGAAAAGGAACATCATGCCTGTTCTATGGTTATTATTACTCAGACAAGACCTATGCTCGCATTGATGGCCGAAATAGTGCATGGGGTTTCCTTACAGGCCTTTTCATTGGTGATGTGAATGATAATGGCGTAGTTGACTTGGTGGATGCGGTGGCAATGGTGAACTATATCTTGGGCACGCCATCGTCTTCGTTCAAGACGATTTCTGCCGACATAAATGACGATGGTGAGATAGACGTCTTTGATGTCACCATGCTTATCAACATGATTATTGCAGATAGTGACGAACCGGCCTCTTCAAGAAGAGCTTATGATGATACTCAGGAGCGAGGACCTATTCTCTTAACGTCGTATGGCAATAGTGTATATATGGGAATAGATTATCCAGAGCGTTTCACTGCATTCCAGTTTGACGTGACGATATCTTCGGGCGTTGATCTTTCTGATGTGCTAATGGTTAGCAATGATAACAACCACAGTTTGACCTTTACGAAGATAGGAGAAGACAAATACACAGTGATAGGAATCTCGCTGAATAATGATTTGCTGAAGTCTGCGAATGGCAAACTGGTTGAAATGATTCTTTCCGATCAGTTGAATGGTGATGTAATGGTTAGCAATATCCATTTCGTAACTCCTGAAGAAGAGGAAATGTACTTTTGTGATGGTATGCTCTGTGTAGTTACGGGTATCGCTTCCAATTCCGAGGAATGTGAAGAGATTATCTATGACCTCTCTGGTCGAAAGCAGACTAAATCTCGTGGATTGTTAGGACGTGGCGTATATGTCATCAATGGTAAAAAGACAGTTATTAAGTAAATGACAGCTATGAAGAAAAAAATCATATTGCTTGCCACATGCTTGATGGCAATAATCAATACTATCTCAGCAGAGGATAAAGTTTCGATAAATGACTTTATCATCTCTGCTGGGGAGACAAAGAAAATAGACATCACACTTGGCAACGACGCAGCCTATGTGGCGTTTCAGTTTGATCTATATCTTCCTGATGGTATCACAGTAGAGAACTATAGTGCCAGTAGTGACCGTATACCTAAGAATACGACCTTGAATATGTCAAGGCAGACGGACGGTTCTTATCGTTTTATTTCTGCAGCCATGCGTAAAGAGACAATCGTAGGTAACAGTGGAACTATCATTTCTCTAACGGTCAAGGCTGCAGATAATTTAGCTTCTAGTGATTATACATGTTTCTTTCGTCATGTAAAATTGTCAAAAGTCGATGCAACAGGACCTACGTATTCTGAGATGTCTTTTCCTTTGACGATTGTGGAACCCTCAATAGTGACGATAGTAAATGTTAGTCGTGAATATGGTGAGGCTAATCCTGTCTTTGAATATACCGTAGAAGGTCCTGCATTAAGTGGAGAACCTCAGATTACTTGTGAGGCTACAGTGGATAGTCCTGTTGGAACATACGATATTGTAGCTGATAAAGGTTCAGTAACTAACTATAAAGTTGTTTTCATTGCGGGCACTTTAACTGTTACGAAGGCTCCACTTAATATATCCGTTGGTGGCTACACTAAGAAACAGGGTGAATCATTACCAGAGTTCATGCTCATTTATGAAGGCTTTAAAAACAATGAAACGAAAGATGTGCTGACGAAGCAACCAGAGATAAGTTGCAACGCTACTAATGTTAGCAAACCTAGTGAGTATCCAATCATTGTCAGTGGTGCTGAGGCTCAGAACTACGAGATAAGTTATTCCAATGGGGTGCTTACAGTAACAATGGCAGGTAAGATGGGAGATGCAAACATAGATGGTGAGATTGACGTAACCGATGTGGTGCTGATGATTGACGATATCCTTGGTAAAACTCCCGACAACTACAATGCTTTTCTGGCTGATGTGAATGATGATGGGGTAGTGGATGTTACCGATGTGGTACTGGTGATTGACGTTATACTGGGAAAGATTACATTGCCAGATTCTGCACCTTCCAATCTGACATCCTTCTAATTTTGTGCAAATGTACGACAGACAAATTGCATACTTTCATACCCCAATTACAACCTAAGATAACAACGGGGAGATATGAAACGAAGAAAGTGATTACTCCTTCAACAACTTTCGGGCGAACTCAATGATGGTGTCCTCGCCGCGGGCAAAATCGGCGTCGGTCTGCTGGACGTTATAGTCGGGCTCGATGCCAAACTCGGTGGACTGTCCCTGGGCGTCGTACATGGGTACGGCAGAGAACCTGACGGTCCATCCGCAGGGCAGACTGCTGCTGAAGGGCATGCCGGCACCACCGCCGGTATGGTCGCCCACAAGACGGACGTTGGGCAGGGCTTTCATATACACGGAGAACTCGTTGGCTGCGCTGAACACACGGCGATTGGTCAGTACGATGGCGGGCTTGTTCCAGCGGATATGGGCCGAAGGCTCTAAATAGCGTGCTTCTTTATCGGAGAAATCCTGATGACCTGGTCCCGTCTTATGCTGATAGTAGCCCACAAGGGTCTTCTCCTGACAGAACCGCGCAGCCAGTTTCTCGGCATTGGTGAGCAGTCCGCCGCCATTGCTTCTGATATCAATGATCAGACCTCTGCACAGAATCATGTGCGAGAGGGCCTCGTTGAGGTTGCCATCGCCAATAGCATCGCTAAAACTCTCGTAGCGGATATAGCCGATGTTGTCATCAAGAATTTTATACTTCAGGCCAGAGGCTATCAGATAGTCTGTGCCCATATAGCGGCGCAGCAGGGTGTCGCTGAAATTGGTGGGGTAGTTCTCGTACCACGACCAGTAGCGTCCGAGGTCGTGGGCAGCGCTGAGGTTGGTATGTCCGTCGCGCAGTTCGCTCAGCATATCGCACAGCACCTCAAACTGCTGCTTGCGCGTCAGCGAGCCCTTCACACGCTCTTGATATTTGGTGTGGACGGCATCCCAATCCAGTCCATATTCCTGCTGTTTGTAGTCCAGGAAACAGTAGTGCTCATCAATGATACGCCACAGGGCCTCGAAATTGCCCTGTGGTGTATCAGCATATTCTTCCTCGTCGACACATGATGTGAACAGAGGAAAGATGCACAGCATCATCAGCAGTTGCAGCCAGGAGAGTCTTTTCTTTATCATCTTTGTGAGGGTTTATATCATAAACACTGTGCAAAGATAGTAAGAATCGGTGAATTATCACCATTCCTGTTCGTTTTTATTATCGCTTTTGTTTCATTAGGCCTTATTCTCTTTGATATCCCTGCGTTCTAATCTTCATTTTTGAACATCTTGTTCATGCTGCTCAAGTAGTCGGTTGGCGTGATGCCGAAGGAGAACTTGAAGGCCTTGTTGAATGCTGCTGTATCTCTGAAGCCACACTGACAGGCAATGTCGTCTGTCGAGTAGTTGGAGTGCTCCATGAGTATCTTTGCAGCATATTCTGCCCGGAGGGAGTTGATGTAGTCAAGTGTTCTGTCGGGATCGGTATAACGCGGTACAAATTTACAGAACGTGCTGTGACTGACTCCCAGGAACTCAACCAGCGCGTCTTGGTCGAAATCGGGATCTGTAAAGGGCTTTTCTTTGTTGACACGGGCATCCATGTTGACGAAGAAAGTCTTCTCGTCGCCCTTTTGAATAATCTCGGCTTCCTTTGACTTCGGTAATTTCGACTTCAGAATAGCTTCCTGCTCGTCGAGCGACAGGGTCTCGTCGCCTACGATGGCACGGTAGTCGTCGAGCGCCGTAAGGATGCGTCTTAGCTGCTCATTTCGCTGAGAGATAAACCTGTTCTGATGTCTGCTGTAGGCCAGGTATGCAATAAGTACGATGACGATGATGAGCAGTATCACAATAATACTGTTTGAATCAGCCAGTATGCTTCCATGGGCATAGCAGAACGGTGTGGCTGCAAATAAAATTAAGGCGCTTGAAATGATTTTCTTTTTCATATTTCTCTATTTTTTAAGTTAAGTCAATTATCTTTCAATTCCTGCAACGTCTCTACACGCCAGACGAGGAAGGCGATGATGATGATGGTGATGAACTGCGAGAGATATTCCCTCGTCATCTCACCGGCGTTAGAGGTATAGGTGGCATAGACCGACAGCAGGCAGACGGCAAACACGAGGCTCTGCCACACCTCCTTGTGGTCCAGGTCGGCATAGTTGTCGAGCAACCACCGGCCGTAGCGCCGCAACGCAAATATATAATAGGTGACGAAGACGGCGATGACAGCCAGTTGCCAGTAGTATGTCATCTCGTAACCCAGCAACCAGTTGCGTTCGTGCATCCCTACGACGGCGATGATGACCACCGGAACCTGTGCTATGAGCCAAGGCCAGAGCGGGCGACGGCAATCCTGCAGCATAGAGAGCAGTACGGCCATCATAAGCGGTACGAGTGTGATATTGTCGAGCATGATGACCATGATGGTACGCACCAACCAGTCGTCGGCCAGCCAATAGACGCCAATGGCATACCACCACACGTGGCTTACCGCTATCGCCGCCATCAGCGCTGCCGTCCACCGCCGCATCACTCGACTCGACTTGATATCTTCACCGACGAACGTGTTGCCCCGTCTCAGCAGCAGGTACAGACATACCAGCACGGCCAGGAGGGTCACCCCGCCATATAGCATCAAGAAAACAACATCCTGTAGTCCACGGTATTCGTACATGTTAGTAGCTTATTAATTGTAATTATCTGCGTGTGATGAAAAGCGGCGGGAAGTCGCGACGGATAACCAGTTGCCATGTGTCGTCGCCGTCGGAAGCATAGTCCACGTGGTCGGTATGTTTGCCCATCAGTCCCACCATGCGCTCGTCAATGGGCTTTCCGTAGTGTCGCAGTGTCACTTTCATGCGCTTGCCCGATACTGCCGCAGAGATGTCGTAAGGGCGCCCTTTCAGTTCACCCACGGCAATCTCTACTAGTTGCTCCACGATGTGCAACGGTTCGCGGTCGTCTTGTTCGGTAATCACCCGATGCACGAACTCCATCGCATCCTCATCGTATGCGGGTTCGAATATTTTGTCGTTGTCTTTCATATCGCTTATAGAATTATATGGTATTAATAAATAAATGCGATTAGTAGTTGTTCGCGAATTTCTGTTCGCTTATTGTTGATGCAAAGATATGAAATAATTTTGATACTTGCAAGCCCTAAAACGCTTTCTGGGGCAGATTTATACGATTTGACAACAATTTGTTAAAATGACAAATTGGATTGCAAATATGACAACAAGGATTGCATATTTGACAAGTTGTATAACCTCTGTTATGAGACAAAAACAAAAGTGTGAGACAAAATCGAAAGCAGAAATACTACTCGGCTCCGCGCATCCAAGCGGTAACACTCTGACCAGTGCGCTGCGTGAAGGCTCGACCGAAGGTGCTGTAGCTACGGAAACCGCTCTCCTGAGCCAGCTGTTGGGCACTGACAGACTGCTGGGCAGCTACGGTATCCTCGTATCGCTTGATGAAATAATTGATACGCAGGTTGTTGATATAGGTGTTGTAGGTGATGCTCTGGCGCGAGAAATACTGGCTGAGATAAAAACGGTTGGTGCCAATGGCTTGTGCCAGTTGTTCTAACGTGAGGTCGTGCTGCAGGTACAGTTGCTGAGCCACGCATTTCTCTTTCAGCAACTGTTCGATATGAGTGAGGTCGATAGTGACAGGAGCGGCCGTAGGCTGCTGCGTCTGCGACTGGGTTGGGAGTTCCAGTAGTGGCATCGTCTCCACACGCCACAATAGCAGACCGACAATCACGAGTTCGATGATATGTATGAGCCAGAGAATGACGATGTCATCAGCAAGTACATAGAGGATGAACAGCAGCATGCAGACGAGCGCTATTGCCTGGCACAGCCACACCTTCTTGTTCTCCAGATCGGCATAGTTGTCGTTCAGCCATTGTCCGTACTGTCTGATAGAAACCGCCATATATCCGGTAAAGACCAAGCTGAGCAACAGGAGATAAGCAGCTGCAAACTCTTCGAGATGACTATTGGGATAGACCATGTACGCTACGGTAATTGCCATGAACGGTATCATGGCCACCAAGGCGGGCCACACAGGGCGTCGGCGGTCCTGCAGCATGGTAAGCAGCGTGCCGGCGAAGGTGATAAACAGCAATACGCAGTCGAGTATGACGAGCACCAGATAGCTCAATGAATTCTGGTCACGGGAGAGAATATAGAACAGGAGCCACCATACATGTGCCAATGATGATACGGCAAAGAACGAAGCCGTCCAGCAGCGCAAACGCACCGGTGGCGTAACACTGGGTGCAATGGCGTTGGCTCGGCGCAGCAGCATGTAGAAGGCTGCAATGAGGGGCACTACGCCTGTGATGCCGTAGAGCACGAAAAACAGTATCGCCTGTATTGATGTATTACCAAATATATCCATCTCGTGTGCAAAGATACGAATAAGCGAACAAAAATGCAAATTATTTTTGCTGTTTCTGAATTGCATAAATCTGCCACCAACCCTCACTTCCCAAATACGGGCATGTTGGTGGGGTGGTGGCAGTGTGAAAAATTGTTCCCTAAAATTATTCTTTGCTTCCTCTTACCTAATTACAACCTTCTGTTTGTTGATGATATTCAAACCTTTTACAGGATGGCTAAGACGACGACCGGTGAGGTCGAAGATTTGAGGTTTGAGATTGAAGTCTTGGGAATTGAGGTTGCCGATGCCATCAATGATTGGGGCACCAAGGAACTCAAGTGTGAAATGGTCGAACTTACAGTCGTTGCTCTGATAATCCTTCAGTTCAATACCGAGGGTGAGCAGACCGTCGTTGACGTCGGTGGTGACGCTTACGGTATTATCGGTGAGCTTAGTCATATCAGTCTTGTCGCTGTTGGCAACGAGCGAGGCACCAGCATGGATGACGTTGCTGGCGGTGCGTACAGACAGGCGGTATTTGCCTGCAGGTAGACCAGAGATCTGCTGCATGATGGTACGGTCGGTGAGGTTGCCAGAGCCCTGCCATTTGTTGAAGTAGCTGTTGCCTACCTTAGAGGACAGATAGTTCGAGTACTCGCACTCAAAGGCATCGTCCTGAGAGAGAGCCCACCCCACGGGCTGCTTAGCATGGAAATTATTGTAGCGGGTGCCGTCGGCATTGGTAATCAGGTAGGATATATCCACGGGATTCTCCTCAGAAGCCTTGTCGATATTCTCGACAACGGCGGCATACTGTCCGCGTAGGATGGCGTAGATGTCGAATTTGCCGATATTCTCGCTGGTAGCATCGCCCGTGATCTCGTTGGTGCCGTCGAAACGGCCCAGGGAGCCGCCTTTGTTGTTGGAGAGTGTCCAATACCCCGAAGGAGAAGTGGACACAGCGCTGACGTAGGCGCGGTCTGTCCAACCCTCGCCGTTGTTCTCGGCGCGGTAGTTCCAGTTGTTGGGTGCATCGTTTGACTGCAGGCAGACATCGGGATTGCCGGCATTGGTGATGATGAGCCATTTGGCGGCATCGGCCTTGGCGCCTGACTTGTTGTCGGCATCGAAGGCGTCGAAAGTCCAGAGGTCGTTCTTGTTGACCTCAGGATAGACGTCGGCCTCGTACCACATGGTCTGATAGTTCTTGTCCTGCTGGTTGCCTGTGGAAAGCACGAGTCCGTTGTCGGTATTATGCTCGTAGATGGCAAAGAAATACTGGCTCACATCTTCGGGTAGGGCGTCGATTTTCTGCCAGCCATGTTCGGCAGCATGCATCTCTTGAGCCTCCTTCGGACTATAGAGAACGACCTGTTCGGCGCGGAACTCCTGTGTGCCGGACCCATTGAGCAGGTTGGCCTGGAAACCGATATAGACCTCAGTCTCTTCTGTTAACTGGAAATAGAGTCCTTGTATCTTCAGGTCGCCTGTACAGTTGTTGATACCATAGTAGGCAAGGCTCTGAGTGGGGATGTCGGCTGTGTTTGAGAGCGTCTTGCTGACAAACATATAAGCCTCGCTGCTGATGCTGTAGGTGGTGTTGTAGGCAGCACCGAAATAATACTTGCCTGCGGGCAGGGTCACCTTGCGATAGATGCGGGCATTCGAGAGATTGCCAGTGGTGTTGTTGCCGGCATCATTCCATACGCCGAGCATCAGCGCGTCACGACCAGTGTATTTGTCGAGACCGTGCTTGGTACCGTCGTTGCCGTTGGGAATGTCGAAGTTCTCCACCGTCCAGTTCTTAGGTGCGCCGAAACGCTGTGAGCCACCAGCAGAGCGGGTGAAGTCAGAACCCTCGATGAGATACTCCGTGGTAAGGTTGGCCTCGATGATGCCACTGAAGGCGCCACCCTTGTTCACACCATCGTTGAGAAACGAACGATAGGCACTCATCAGGGCTTCACGGACAGCTGTAGCTTCCTCATCGCTGGCAGTAGCGGTGATGGTCTTTGCTTTAGAAACAGCTTCATGGAGTTGTTCGAGTTTGGCAGGACTGAGCTTACCTGTGTTGTAGGCCTGTACCTGAGTTGTTGCTGATTCTGCAGCGGCATCCACAGCTTGAATGAGGTCCTGCAACAGTTCGTAGGCATTGCGGTTGTCGGCCTTGAACGTGATGCGGAACACGGGGGCAATAGCATTGGGCTTGGTGTCGGGCACCTTGATGGTGAGTCCGTTGATGCCGTGGGTAAACTCCACATCGCCGCCGCCTAGAAGTGTCACTTTCTCTACCTCGCCGCTATAAGACGACTCTGCGATAGAGAAAGCCTTGAAGGTGAAATCGCCTGCAGCAGGCCAAGCCATGATGGTGGCATAGACCGCATTATCCTTAGTAACATAGCGCACATCCTGAGCAGAATAGGCCTGTCCCTCGTTGAAGCCCTGGGCATTCATGGGGTTGGCAGCCTCGGCAAGGGGACCCTCGCCGAAGGTCTTCCACATACGCGTACCATAGATACTCTCGCTGTTGATATCCATCCAAGCCTTGATGTCGGCCAGCACCTTACGTTCCTTGTCGTCAATGCTACCGTTGCCCTTCACGGGAATAGAGAGCAAGAGGTTACCATTCTTTGACACCACATCGATGAGCATACGGATAACGGTAGCTCCACTCTTGTAACCATTATTATTATAGGTGTTCTGGTTGTAGTGCCAGTCGCCAATACAGGTGCAGGTCTGCCAGTAGGCCTCCTGTGGGCGATCGGGTATACCACGCTCCACGTCCCACATCATATAGCCCTTCTGCTGAGCGGTGAGCTGCTTGCCGGTTACCAGCACTTTTGGTGTACCGTCGTTCTGGGCAGCGCTGTGGTTGTAGTAGTGCTGCAGAATGTTTTTGCCAATCTGATCATCGCAGCCATAGAACGGCATCGCTGTGTCGTCGAAATAGATCATGTCGGGATCATAGTCGTTGATGAGTTCCAAGACACGGTTCTGGAACTTCTGCTTGTAAGCCTGTGAGGGCTGCGAGGCACCGTTGCCCCAGTCCCACTGACTGTGAATGGTACCACTGCTCTCCCAACCGGTAGAGGG
>Ga0265299_10001201_pt1 | contig 30366 bp, 27 predicted proteins | sample AusTroGonzalo_MG_4_FD_193485 | JGI IMG/M metagenome (GOLD analysis project Ga0265299, IMG submission 193485) | Bovine rumen microbial communities from tropical cattle in Woodstock, Queensland, Australia - Gonzalo_02 | ecosystem: Host-associated > Mammals > Digestive system > Stomach > Rumen ... | reverse complement strand
TAGGCAGTCCTGCCAATTTTCGAGATGGCTGGGTCGGCTATTATGGAGACACGATGAAAGTCTTATTGCTGTTGGAGAATTACAAGAAGAAACCATCCGAGTTGGTATTGAGTTTCGCGCACCACCCCTCGCAGTGGGTCTTCATGCCGCAAAAGGTGTTGGTGTCGTACTCCAAAGACGGCAAGAAGTACAGCAAGCCCGAGGAGGTTGCGCTGCCTTTCGACCCGGCGTTGAAGGAGAACGACAAACCTCGGGTCTGCATCCTCCGTCACAATATCCCTAACAACAAGGTGAAGTTCATCAAGATCGAGGCGCAACCCGTGGAGAAGTTGCCGAAGTGGCACGCGGCCCCGGGCGAAAAGGCGTGGATCATGGTGGATGAGATAAAAATCTCGTCACATTAAATTTCGACAACAGACTGTCGTCTAATGCGTGTTTTTTGGATGCTTGAAGTAAAAATGCTTTTTAAGATTTTTTAAGACATCACCAATTGAAAAAAGTATATTTTTGCGCCTTGGAATATAAGGTGAAAAATAGTTTATCAAAATCAATAATTATTAACCCAAAAAAATCAAAAGAAATGAAAAAAGTATTAAGCTTAGTGGCTGTTGCAGCCCTGTTACTGTTCAATGGATGTACGAATACATCTGAAACCCCCATCACGGATGCTTTGAAATCCGCCAAGAAAGGTTGGGTGATGACTTCTGTGAAATCCGTTCCTGCATACGTCCTTGAATCCGGCGTGGCTCTCGACGAACTTTTCGCTGAAGGTGATTACGAGCATAACACCGGTTACTTCTATTCTTATGAAAAAGATGACGCCATCATTTTTGGCGAAAACGGTGTTGAAACCATCGATCCCGGCACTCTTATTCCCGATGCTCCTGATGCCTATCAGATTCCCACTGTCGCTCAATACTCTGTTGACGAAGTAAACCACGAAATCTTGTTCCAAATGCCTTGGGAATACAATGATTATTACACCCTGTATGATGAACCGTTTGAAAAATGCACCGTTCAAGAGTACTCAAAGGATAAATTAGTCATCAAATATACGAGAAATGATGATGACAATCCTGCAAAGGCTCAGAACACCTTCACCATCACTTACGTTCCTGCCAAGTAATTCACCCGAAATTAATCACTTAAAATTTTTAATACAATGAAGAAATTATTTTTAGCAGCATTATGCGCGGGCCTTTTCTTCGCCTGCGGTAACAAGAAACAAGCCGAACCCGAAGCTTTGAAGGACACTGTTCCCACCCAGCAGGAAGAGGTCGTTCAACAGCCTGAAGAGGTTGCCGAGCCCGTCGCTCAAGAGCCCGTCGCTCAGACCACTCCCGCCAAGAAGACCACTACGACTACTAAGAAAAACAACAACAACAGCAACACGGGCATGACCGCTGCCAAGACCAACGAGACTCCTACCGTTGAGGAACATGCCAAGAGCGCTGCCAACAAAGTTGCCAACAAAGCTATTGACAAAGCTGAAACCGAAGCTACCAACACCATTGTCAACAGTGGCAAAAAGAAAAGATAATCTTTTCAAAAATATCTGAAAAAAAAGGTGTTCGATTATGAACACCTTTTTTGTTTTAAAAAAAAGTGTACTTTTGTGCACATTTTTTTTGGACCAAAAAGTGATGAATATCAAAGAGAAAATACGCGTAATACCTGATTTTCCGACACCGGGAATTCAGTTTTATGACATTACCTCCTTGCTCAAAGATGCGCAGGCATACCACGAAACAATCAATGAGATGACGTTGATTGCCAAAAAGTATGACCCTGAGGTAATTGTTGCTTTGGAAGCGCGTGGTTTCTTTTTCGGCACTACATTGGCTTATCATCTAGGCGTTCCTTTCGTGCCTGTGCGCAAAAAAGGCAAACTTCCGTTCAAAACCTACCAGATGACCTATCAGCTCGAATATGGTACCGCGAGTATCGAAATCAATGTCGACGCTATGCCGGAAGGCAAGCGTGTGCTCATCATGGATGATGTGCTGGCAACGGGAGGTTCTATGAACGCTGCAATCAACTTGGTGAAAAATTTCAATCCCAAAGAAATCCATCTGCTCTTCCTGATGGAACTGGAGGCCCTGAAAGGACGGGGAAAACTGCCCGATTATTCAATTGACACTTTAATAACAGTATAAAACAAACTAATCAAATAAATTTTTTATGAAGAATATCGATTGGAAAAATCTGTCTTTCGGTTACATGAAGACCGATTACAATGTCCGTTGCTATTTCAGAAACGGCGAGTGGGGAAAACTGGAATTGTCTTCTGACGAATACATTCCGATGCACATGGCAGCTTCTTGCTTGCACTATGGTCAAGAAGCTTTCGAAGGCATGAAGGCCTTCCGCGGCAAAGACGGCAAGGTGCGTTTGTTCCGTTGGGAAGAGAACTGGAAACGTCTCAACAGCTCTGCCGACACCATCATGCTGGCCCCCATCCCTGAAAAGCTGTTCTTCGACGCATTGGAGATGGTGATCAAGGCCAACGCCGAATACATCCCGCCTTACGGCACCGAGGGTTCCCTCTACATCCGCCCGCTGCTCATCGGCACCGGCGCCACCATCGGTGTGAAACCCGCCGACGAATACCTCTTCGTCGTCTTCGTGATGCCCGTTGGACCTTACTTCAAGGAAGGTTTCAAACCCACCGACATGCAAATTGCCAAGGATTACGACCGTGCGGCTCCCCTGGGTACCGGTCACGTGAAGGTCGGCGGTAACTACGCCGCTTCCCTCCGCGCCGGCGAACGCGCCCACAAGGAAGGCTTCAGCGCCTCCATCTTCGCCGATGCCAAGACGAAAACCTACATCGACGAAGCTGGTCCCGCCAACTTCTTCGGCATCAAGGACGGCAAATATGTGACTCCGGATTCCGGCTCCATCCTGCCCTCCATCACCAACATGAGCCTCCGCACCATCGCTGAGGATCTCGGCCTCGTGGTCGAAAGACGCCACGTCAGACTCGACGAAATCGACACCTTCGAGGAAGCTGGCGCTTGCGGTACCGCCGCCGTGATCTCCCCCATCCACAAGATTCAAGACAGAGAGACCGGCAAGGAATATGTCATCTCCAAAGACGGCAAACCCGGTCCCTGGTCCATCAAGATGCGTGAGACCCTCATGGGTATCCAATACGGTGAAATCGAAGACAAATTCGGCTGGTGCACCATCGTGGAGTGCTAACCGATTGTCGGATTACGAAATGAAAAGGATGTCTTCGGGCATCCTTTTCTGCTTTTAGCTGTTGGCCTTTGGCTATTGGCTATTAGCCTTTTTTAAGCCAAAAGCCAAAAGCCAAAAGCCAAAGTAAAAATAAATTTTCTACCGTCAAGCAGACCGTACCAAAAAAATTGTATCTTTGCCGCCCAAAAAATTTTATTCACCAATTAAAAGAAAGAGGTATTTTTTATGATTATTGTTCCCATTAAAGAAGGCGAGTCCATCGACAAAGCGCTCAAGAAACTGAAAAAGAAATTCGACAAGATCGGCGTGAAGAAAGAAATCCGCGCCCGTCAGGAATTCACCAAAAAGAGCGTCATCAGACGGGAGCAATTGCGCAAAGCCATCTACGTTCAGCAGCTCCGCGCCGCCGAAAACGAGTAATAGACGGCATTGCCAATCACGAGAAACAGGGACGCATCCCTGTTTTTTTTTACCCTAAACCCTAAACTCCTAAACTCCTAAACTCCTAAACTTCTAAACTCCTAAACTTCTAAACTCCTAAACTCCTAAACTCCTAAACTCCTAAACTTCTAAACTTCTAAACTCCTAAACTTCTAAACCCATAACCATGTCCTCCCAAGATTTCATCGACTACCTGAAATACGAACGGCGGGTATCGCCCCATACGGTGACCGCATACGAGGGTGACCTGTCCCAATTTTTCGCCTTTTTAGAAGAAAGACTGGAAATTCATCAACTGTCGGATGTTCATAGCGGAGACATCCGTGCGTGGGTCATTTCGCTGTTGGAGGACGAGTCGCTGGAGCCCCGATCGGTGGGACGCAAAATCAGCGCAGTGAAGGCTTTTTTTCGCTATAAACTGAAAATCAAGGAGTTGTCGGTCAATCCCACCTTGACCATCCATTCCCCGAAAACTGCCAAAAAACTGCCGCAATATGTGGAGCAGCGCGATATGGAACACCTGTTTGCCGACATCCCCTTCGAGGAAACGTTCGAAGGTTTGCGCGACCGCACCATTCTCGAACTCTTCTACGCCACTGGGATGCGCGAGGCGGAACTGCTGAACATCAAAACACAAGATATTCATTTTCAAAACAATACGATAAAAGTTTTAGGTAAGCGCAATAAAGAAAGGGTGATTCCGTTCGGTAACAGGCTTTCGGAGTTGTTGACATTGTACTTGGAAAACTTGCAAAAAAAATTTTCCGACGGAACCGAAAATAATTATATCTTTGTCACCGCTAACGGAAAGCAACTCTATCCGAAAGCAATATATAGAATTGTACGGAAATACTTGGATATGGTGACTACTATCGACAAGCGCAGCCCGCACGTGATCCGGCACACGTTCGCCACACATCTGCTCAACAACGGAGCGGATTTGAATGCGATCAAGACCATTTTGGGCCACAGTTCGTTGGCAGCCACGCAAGTTTACACGCACAATTCCATCGAGCAATTGAAGTCCATTTATAAACAAGCTCATCCAAGAGCATAAATTAAAAGGAGGTTTTTATGAAAATTAACATCAATTCCGTACACTTCAAAGCGGATCAGAAATTGGAGAGCTTCATCACCGAGAAAGTGGAGAAGCTGAACAAACTGCACGACGGCATCATGGGTGCCGATGTTGCGCTGAAACTGGAAAACACCGAAGCGCCGGAGAACAAGACCGTTGATATCCGTATGAATATCCGGGGCTATGACGCACGTGCCGGCAAGACGGCCAAATCCTTCGAGGAGGCCACCGACCTCGTCATTGACGCCCTCAAGAAACAGCTCCAGAAGAGCAAAGAAAAAGAACAAAACAGACGCCCTTCAGGAGAGATTTCCTTTGAGGATAAAGAACAATAATCTGGCATCCGCCAACCAAAACGCCCCGTCCGGCATCAGCCGGACGGGGCGTTCTTTATTGTTCTGTATCAACTATTTCGCAAATTTCTTCTCCAAAGAGACCTCATGATAAATCTGCGTGATGACCTCTTTGGTGTAGAGCGGGAAATCGGCTTTCATCATCCAGTCGTAGTAGGCAGGCTCCCTGCGGAAGACATCATTCACAGGAATGCCTTTATGCTTGCCGAAGTTGAAAACCGCCCGCTGCTGGGCGTCCATCACGATGTGACCAGCTAAATCCACCGTCTGCCGCTCCGTTGTGAACGCACTCAACGCCTTTACGTCGTTCTTCACCGGCACGTATGTGCGTTTGGAGTGTCTGTCGGTATACTCTACGCCATCATAGCGGTCGAGCTGGGCCTTCAGCACCTCACAGGTAGCCTTCGTGTCGGCACTGGCATGGTGCGCATCCGTGAGGTCCGCATCGCAATAGAACTTGTAGGCAGCGACCAGATTACGCGGCTCCATCTTGTGGAAAATATTCTGTACATCAATGAGATAACGGTTCCGCAAATCGAAGCGACGACCACAGCGAAGGAACTCCTCCACCAACAACGGCACATCGAACTTGTTGGAGTTGAAACCGGCCAGATCAGCGTCGCCGATGAACGCCATCAAGTCATCGGCAATCTCCGCAAACGTGGGCTTGTCACGCACAACCTCGTCCGTGATGCCATGGATGGCCGACACCTCTTCGGGAATCGGCATCCCAGGGTTTATCAACTCCGTACGGCTGATTTCCTCACCGTCGGGCATTACCTTCAACAACGAAATTTCCACGATTTTATCTTTCCCGACATTCAAGCCGGTGGTCTCCAAATCAAAGAAGACCAAAGGTCTGGTTAAATTGAACTTCATCTTAGTGTTTGATTATTTTTTCTGTGACAATAGTCTGATTATCAGATAATAACTGTACAAAATAGATGCCCGTCGGGTAACGCTCTAACGACAATTCTTTCGTATAAAGCCTGCCCGTCTCCACACACTGGCCATACACATTCGTGATACGATAATGCATGTCCATATCCATGTCTGTGTCAATGTGAACGATCCCTGTGGTCGGGTTCGGGTACATGCGGATGTCGTGGGTCACGTGTTGCGGTACACCTGAGTGGTCGAACGTCTTTCCAACCACGGGCCGAACCATCGGAGCACCTTGATAATACGACGGATACCACTGGGCGGCAGTGCGATAGAAGAACTTGCCGCTTGCATCATTGTTTTGGTCGAAACCGAGGTTCAGCTGCACATCGTGGTTCTGATAGAAACCGACGTAGAATGTTCCCGAGAGGAACAGCGGCTCCTCCAAGTAGTAAGTGACGAAATCCAGATAATTCTCAGCGAACCCAGGCAATTGTGCGGGCATCTCGTAGAGCACTGTACCGGGGCCGGAGCTTCCGTCAGCGCAAAAGCCATCATCCGCCCACACCATCAACGAGAAGGGCTCCACATTCTCGTCACCGAGCGTATGGTTGAACCACATGCGCACCGCCTGCAGCGTGTCGGGCTCGGCAAGCGTGAACTTCACCGCAAGCGAAGCCTGCGGGTTCACCATGGTGGAGAGCAGGCAGTAACCAGCCTCCGCCGTGCCATCGTCGTAGGCGTAATAGTTGTAAAATTTTTGATGGAAAACAGATGTGTCGTTGGAGCGACGCTCGTCATTCACACCCACCATGCTGAAAATGTGGGTAATCGTGAACTCCGCACTGTCGGCGCCGTCATATTCGTAACTCATCTCCAACAGCGGCGAAACATGGTGTTGCGCATCGTGCAGGCCGTTCGGGTAATACGGTTCCGCATTTTCGTTGTTCAGCGGCGACACATAAATCGTCTGTTCGTGATTCTTGACAATAGTATATGTATAACTCGTATTCTTCACAGAATTGGAGAGATTGCTCAGGTCGTTGTGGAATTGCGAAATCATATCCGAAGGGCGGAACTGTTTCCACGGCATCGCCTGATACTCCTTGAGCGTTGATATCGAAGGACTTACATACGCCACATCGTTAGGATAGAGGTCATTGATACGGCGATTGAGATTCAATCGCACATAATCGATATTCCACTGGTCGCAGTTGCTAGACCAACCGATGATGTTCCCACTGGTCAATGGATCCTCGTCCAGGCTGGCGAAATTGCGGAAGCGAAATTGGAAGTTGTTCCGTAAGTACTGCGCGTCGGTTATCGGCACCATCACCTGCTTGAAGTAGTTGAGCGGGTTGTCGGCCACCCAGTCTTCCACGTTGCAGCCGTATGTCGACCAGACCTCATTCCAGACATATTCGTCCTCGAAGATAGAATCCACTGGCATCTGAATCACCTCGCCGGCGTAGGCATCGGTCTGGAAAACATAATAAGTACCTGGCATAAAGGGGTTTTCGATAGAGTCGCCAATATGATAGTACTCACCTTCGCCAATAATGTAATCACCGTATACAAATCCGGCAAATACCTGGTTACCTGTGGCATAGCCGAATTCCAAGATCAGTTTGTCGGAATGTTCGGGCGCATCGCCCACAATCTGCCATCCGCCTGCCGGATAAGTCTTGCTGGCGCCCGCCGGCTGGTAGTAGAAACTCAGGTAAAGAGAGTCATCGACCTGCATCGGACGGTGCTGTGTAAAGTTGCTGTCGAGGCGTATCGGGTTGGAAGTCAGCGTGTCAGCGGGAAACGGCTGGCGCGAGGCATGAGCGTAAATCTGCCCATGAGCATCGAGGGCATCGAGCGTCACCACCCCGATGGACGGGGGATAGATCGCGAATCCGGTGTTGACGAAGCCTTGGTCATCCTGCCAGAGCTTGGAATCGGGGTATCCGCTATAGTTGGAAAAATCATCCACGAAAGGCAGCCGCACGGATTGTCCAGAACGCACAGGCGAACCTTTCTTTGCAGCTTTAACGACAACGGGATTTTGGGCCAGGCCCGTCAATATTTCCTGAGATTTACCGACAAATGGAATTAAAAGCAGGCATAAGATGCCGATTCTCAATGTCAATTTCATAAATTGGATTTGTTTAAGATGGTTTTACACTAATTTTCTGACGTTTCGGTGCTGGTACTGTCGCTGTCGGGCAGGTCGCCGATATTTTTACCCACCACAAGGGTGATCTTCTCACCCTGCTTGATAGGCGTTCCCTGCGCAATGGAATGTCCCTTGTAGAGCACTTCCAACACCACATTCTCGTACGGGCTGGCTTTTTCGATAACTTTGTCAAGCACCAGTCCTTGTGACTCAATCATAAGCTGCGCCTGGCGGAGTGACAAATCCCGCAGTTCCAGCATCTTGATGGTCGGTGGTTCGGAAGCGGCCACAGTGAGATAAACTTTGCGACCGTGCTTCACCTTCTCGCCCGGGAGCGGGTTCTGTTTCAGCACCGTGCCGGGGGTGGCACCCGTCTCATAAAGCTCGTCGCTGACCACGAACACGAATCCTTCTGACTTGCCGTTTTGCGTCAGCTCCTGCGCCGACTTGCCAGCGTAGGAAGGCATCTCAATCTCACGTCCATGACGTGTAAAAATCCTGAGAAACAGGATGGTCAGGACAAAAATAACAACCGTGACCAATATGGCCATCAGTATGTGGAAACCCAGTTTACTCGGGTCGAATATACCGCGTGAAGCTCCGTTTTTCTGCTTGCTCATGAAGTTCGATTTCGCTCTATAAGTTTGATTTTTAAAACCTGCAAAGATACATAATTTTCTAAACGCATGAATGCACAATTTTCGTCTGTAGAGACGCGGTGCACCGCGTCTCTACGCTGAAAAATAACCTTAACGAAAAAAGTCTGTTTTTAGTATTTCAGAGTGCGCAAAAGTGTTTAATAAAAGCTTTCTTTTTGTATCTTTGCCGCTTGTTAAATTAGGGAAAAAGTTTACTGAAAGTAATGAAAATCGGACTGATACGAGAAACGAAGACCCCCGTTGACAACCGTGTTGCGCTGACTCCGGCGCAGATGGCGGCGTTGCGGGAGCGCTATCCCCATGACATGTTCGTGGCGCAGTCGAGCGACACCCGCGCTTATCCCGACGATGCCTACCGGGCTGCGGGAATCGATGTGCAGGAGAAGATGGACGATTGCGATTTGCTGCTCGGCATCAAAGAGGTGGACACCCAAGCGCTCATTCCCAACAAACATTACTTCTTTTTCGGGCATTTCGCCAAGCAGCAGACTTCGAATCTGCCTCTGTTGCAAGCTCTTATATCAAAGGGCATCACCTTCTCGGATTACGAATACTTGGTGGATAACCACAACCAGCGGCTCTGCGCCTTCGGCTGGTGGGCCGGATTTGTGGGCACCTACTACACCCTGCGCGGTTACGGACTGCGTCATGGTCTTTACGAGCTTCCGAAACCTGACCGCCATTTCTCCATGGAAAAACTGATAGCGGCGTTGCGGGCGGTCACACTTCCGCCTGTGCGTTTGCTGGTGACCGGCAATGGGCGCGTCTCGCACGGCGTACAGGAACTACTCGAACAGATTGATGCTGAACGTCTTACAGAGACAGAATTTCTCTCCGACACACCCGTCCGCAAGCTCTCTTTCTGCGCTGCAGATGCCGACCGGTTAGTGGTCCGCAAAGACGGCGCCACATTCTCCTGGCCGGACTTCCTCGCCCACCCTGCCGAATACCGCAGCGACTTCATGCGCTGGGGCCGCTACGCCGACATCCTCATTTCCGCCCACTTCTGGAATCCGGAAGCCCCTGTCTACCTAACTCGCGAAAACCTGGCCGACCCCGAGCTGCGCATCCGACTTATCGGTGACATCAGCTGCGATATCCAAGGCAGCCTTAAATCGACCCTGCGCGCATCTACCCACGACGCACCCTATTACGACTACGACCCCGCGACCGCCACGGAGAAACCGGCTTTCTCCTCCGACCAAAACATCACGGTTATGGCGGTGGATACTTGCCCGAACGCCCTGGCCGCCGACACCAGTGCCTACTTCGGGGAAAAGCTCATCGAACATGTCCTCACCCCGCTGTTGGAACGCCAACATTCCGAGGTCATTGAGCGTGCCACCATCCTGAAAAACGGACGGCTAACCCCGACTTTTGAGTATCTAACTGACTTTGCCAAAGGTATTGACGCGACACGTAACGTCTCCACTGAAGACTGAAGAGATATATAGCCCATTACGATGAAGACTGAAGGCAACTTGAAGGACAGAACGGTTTCCGGCATGATGTGGGGCGCCGTGGGCAAGGTGGGAACGCTGACCATCAACTTCCTTTCCAACCTTGTTTTGGCGCGGCTGCTGATGCCGGAGGACTTCGACTGCATCGGTATGCTGGCGATCTTCCTCGCCGTCTCCAACATTTTCATCCAAGGCGGTTTGGGCGCCGCACTCATCCAGAAAAAGAATCCCACAAGACTGGACTATTCGACCGTTTTCTATTGGAACCTTGTGTTTGCGGTCATCTTTTACCTCCTTTTATTTGCTATGGCGCCCGCTGTGGCCCGTTTCTACGGTTTGCCCATCCTCCAGCCGATGCTGCGGGTGCAAAGCTCCGTGCTCATCATCCAATCGTTCGCCATCGTGCAGATTACGCAGTTGCAGAAACAGCTGAATTTCAAAGCGTTGGCCATCCGGAACATGGCAGCGGCCTTGGCGGGCACACTCATCGCCATCCCGATGGCTTTCAAAGGCTACGGTGCCTGGAGCTTGGTGGCTTCAGCCATTCTCGCCGCCGTTGTCAACGTGCTGTTACTCTGGAAGATGAGCAGCTGGCGACCGACACTGGAGTTCAGCCTTGCCTCGCTCAAGCAGCTTTTCAGCTTCGGCGGACTGATGCTCCTTTCCTCCTTGGCCGAAACGCTCTACACCAACCTGCAAGGACTGATTATCGGTAAACGATTTCCCGCCGGCAACCTCGGCTACTACATGCAGGCCAAGAAGTTAGAGGAGGTTCCCGTCACTGGACTGTCGTCCATCGTCAACGACGTGACTTTCCCAGCCTTCTCGACGCTTCAGGACGACCCGGATAAGCTGCTCGCCGGGATGCGCAAGAGCACGAAGGCCCTCGCCTTCGCCAATTTCCCGATGATGATTCTGCTGATTATCATCGCATTACCGCTTATCACGCTCCTATACGGTGCCAAATGGGAAACTTCTGCACCCTATTTCCAAATCCTCTGCATCTCAGGTCTGGTATATACTCTGAATACACTTAACACCAATGTAATCAAAGCGTTAGGCAAAGGAAAAATCTACTTCATCATCCAAATCCTTAAACGAACCATCGGCATTGCCTTGATTTTCATCGGCATGCGATATGGAATTTATGGTCTGCTGTGGTCTGTCGCTTGCGTTGCCTATATCAGCTTTATTATCAACGCTTCCGTGAATAAAAAGTTGATTGACTATGGGGTTTTCGCACAGCTTTGGGATGTCGGTCCCTGCCTCTTGGTCGCCGTTGCTGTCGGCGCACTCACCTACGGTCTGGGCCAGCTTCTGCCCATTGAAATGCATATTGTCATGCTGATTCAAATCATCGTTTATATCGCCCTCTACCTTTTACTCGCCAAACTGCTGAAAATCGAAGGGTTACAGACCTACACGGATGTCCTAACCAAAATTATTCACCGTAGAAAAAATTCATAGACAATGGAAATACGTTCTAATTCAAACCTCAGGTTCCGCTATTTCATGACCACTTTGTCACCGAAGTGGACCATCAATCTGCTGTTCAATCTGTGCCACCACCGGAAGCCGGATCTCGAAAATCCTAAAACGCTGGACGAGAAAATCCAATGGATGAAGTTGTACTACTACAAGGACAATGAGCTCGTCAAGCAGTGCGCCGATAAGTGGAGAGTTCGCAATTATGTGAAAGCCAACGGATTGGAAGATATTTTGACGAGAGTTATCGCCATCTATCACGATCCGGACGAAATCAATTGGGACACTCTGCCTGATAAATTTGTGCTGAAGTGGAACTTCGGCAACGGCGGCAACGTAGTCTGCACAGACAAGAAAAATCTGGATAAAGAGGCTGCTATCAGAGACTTGAAGCGCTTCCAAAAGCTGAAATTTCACCTTCTGGCCGCCGAGCCGCAATACGATGTGGACGAGAAGTTGCTGATTTGCGAAGAATTCATCGAACCGGAACACGGAAAAAGCCCGGTCGATTATAAAATCTACTGCTTTAACGGCGTGCCGCAGTATGTGCTTTGCTGCATCGGACGCGAGGATGGTCAGAAGCCTGCTTTCTACTTCTTCGACCGCAATTGGCAGCTGCAACGGCTTAACCGTCAGGGCAAAGAGGCGCCCGAAGGATTCACAGTGCCCAAACCCGACGGCATCGACCATCTGTTCGAATACGCCGAAAAGCTCTCCAAACCGTTCCCGTTTGTGCGTGCCGACTTCTACCTCGAACACGGTCACGGCTGGTTCGGAGAATTGACCTTCACCCCGTCCGGCGGCTTCGACTACGGACGTCTTCCTGAGAGCGATTTGCTGTTTGGAGGAATGGTGAAATTACCGTATGAATCGTAAAATATGTTCACAATGAAGAAGCAACGAATTGCCAAGATATTGATTGTCACGATATTGTGTTTATCCACGCTGATGTTTTTGCCGTGGGTTTACATGACGCCCATCTATTACATCGCCCGGTATCTGATTATGGCGATGACCGTGGCGGCTTTGGCGTTTACATTTTCGCTAACGCGCAGCATGTCCGCGCGTTTTGTGCGCTTGCTGATGCTCACTATCGCGTGTATGGCCGTGATTTATTTAATCATACCGGTCCGCATGTCCGACATCGCGCAACTGGTGGTCACCCTCATCACCGTCATCATCGGAATGAACCTGGATTGGAAGGAGCGCGAATGGGCGGACATCTGCTACTACTACACAGTGCTGATGGTGATTGTCACGATTTGCAACAGTCTGTTTTACGCTGGTGGTTTGTATGTTCCTGAGTATTACATGTTTGACGAAGGCAAGAATCAGGTGGGCGCAATGGTGGCCATCGGGGCGACCGGCTGCTTCTACTTCGGAATGAAGTGGCGTGACCAGCGCGCCGCCTACTGGGTGATTAGTTTCCTCGCTTTGCTCTGCCTTGTGCTCATCCGTTCCCGCTCCGACTGCTTCGCGTTGGCGGCCCTCATGTTGCTCATCACGGCCAAAGAAGCGGATTTCAACGTGAAATGGAATGTGAAAGCGGTGCTGACCATCGCCGGCATCATCATGATTGGCGTCATCCTGTACACCGGATTCTTCAACAACGAGCTGCACACCTTCATGTACGGGGGCAAGAACGCCGAGAACATCAACGACATCACCTCGCGCCGCTGGGACCGCAACCAGCAGGGCATGGAGATTCTGCGGCACCATCACACCGTGGAGGAGCTGCAAAATCCGATGAAAATCCCGTTCATCCACAACTACCCGCTACTGCGATTGGTGCGCTACGGTGCCTTTTCGCTCCCCTTGTTACTGTTCTATATCTATTTCGGTATCAGCACGTTGATTGAAATTTTCAAGTCGAGAAAGTCGCAGGTGAAACAAGTTGGATGGGTAGTATGCTGCATCCCGTTGCTCATCAGCTTCGCAGAACCCAACTTCCCCTACGGTCCGGGTTTGGTGCAGATGATGGCCTTCCTGCTGTTGGGTTACTCGCTACGTCCAAACGACCCACCGCAGACCCGTCCAGAAGCTGTCGGTGCCGACACCGTATTGCACCTTAGCAACGACTTCACCAACAGCAAAGTACACAGCAACTTATACCGCGAATTGGATGCAAATGGCGTAAATCAGGTCGTTTTCGTTCCGCTGCGAAAAGACGCACCCGAAAACAACCGCTTTGAAGCCCAAAACACCCAATTTGTCTTCTCTCATATCCTGAAACGCATTCACCGCGCCTTCTTCTTCCACAAAATCGAAAAAACAGTCAAGGAAATTGAGAAGACGGTGGATTTGAACAAAATTGCCTGCATCCATGCCACCAATCTCTTCAGCGACGGCATGACAGCGTTGGAGCTGCACCGCCGATACGGCATCCCCTACCTCGTGGCCGTGCGCAACAGCGACTTGAACGAGTTCCTGCGTTATCTGCCGCACCTCTGGTGGGTGCACCGCGCTGTGCTCGAAAGTGCCGACAAGGTGGTCTTCATCACCCCGAACCTGCGGCAACGGCTGCTCAAACATTTCACCCTCGTAAACATGCGCGACGAAACCGAACAGAAATCTATCGTCATTCCAAACGGCATTAACGAATTCTGGATCAACAACTTGCAAACAACAAGTACCGCTGAAGCACACCACCTGCTCTACGCAGGCAACTTCACCCGTAACAAGAACCTGCCCCAACTGATCCACGCACTACGGACACTGCGCACAACATTTCCCGACCTGCACCTCGACGTGGCCGGGGAGGGCGGAAACGACCAAGAAAGAGTTCTCGCTCTGATGCATCGGAATGCCGACTGGATTACCTACCACGGCAAAATCACGGATTTGGAGAAGATGAAAGCACTGTATCGGGCTAATCGGATTTTTGCAATGCCCTCAAAGTCAGAAACTTTCGGACTTGTCTATGTGGAAGCTTTGTCGCAAGGACTTTCGGTGCTGTGGAGTCGTGGGGAAGCCATTGACGGAATGTTCCCCGAACCCATTGGCGAAAGCGTCAACCCGTTGAGTGAAAGCGATATAACTGCCGCATTGAAAAAGCTTCTCGAACATCCCGAAGATTATACATCCCTCCCTGCCAGCACCTTCGACACCTTCCGCTGGCCCGCCATCGCCCAACAATATCTCGCTTTATATGCAGGTTTAAAACACTGAGTTTCAGGATTCAAATTTCAGGTCATGTTAACCGTCATCTGCCCCATTTACAACGAAGAAAAGCACATCGAAGCGTGCATTCAGTCGGTCGTTGCCCAAGATTATCCCAAGGATGATTTAGAGGTGTTGTTCGTGGATGGGATGAGCGGCGACCGCACGCGTGCGATTGTGGAGAACTACTGTCGGGAATACCCGTTCATCCATCTCTTGGACAATCCGCAACGCATCGTTCCGACGGGGTTGAATATTGGCATCCGCGCCGCAAAAGGGGACATTATCCTGCGTTTGGACGCGCATGCTAAGTACCCAACGGATTATTTCTCATTATTAGTCAAAAGGTTACAGGAAACCGACGCGGACAATGTGGGCGGGGTATGCCGCACGCTGCCCGCACAGGACACGCCCGTGTGCCGCGCCATCGCGCATGCCATGAGCTCCCCGTTCGGTATGGGCAACTCGCACTTCCGTATCGGTACCGACAAGGAAATGTGGGTGGACACTGTGCCTTTCGGCTGTTTCCATCGGGAACTTTTCGATAAAATCGGACTTTTCGACGAAGAACTGGTGCGCAACCAGGATGACGAGTTCAACGGCCGTATTATCCAAAACGGAGGCAAAATCCTGCTCCTGCCGCAGGTCGTGACCGACTACTATGCCCGCGACTCCGTGCGTAAGACCGGCAAGATGTTCTACCAATATGGACTTTTCAAACCATTGGTTAACAAGAAATTAGGTAAACCGGCAACCCTCCGGCAATTCTTCCCGCCGCTGTTTGTGGCAGGAATTCTCGCAGGAGCAGTTCTCAGCCTATTCTTTGATGTAATAAGATGGATATATCTCTCTGTATTAGTAATTTACCTAATCATGGCCATTTTCGCCGGACTACGTAACACCCACCGTTGGCCCGACATCTTGTGGATGCCCGTCATCTTTGCCACCATCCACGTTAGCTATGGTTTCGGTTATTGGGTAGGTTTTTTCAAACTAATGACAAACAGCGGATTCTCCGCCCAATCAAACCATTAAGAGGTGCGTAATATATTGAGAACAAGTATATTAGTAATACTGTGCGGACTATATTGCCTTGGTTTGCAAGCCCAGAACCACCGCGACAGCATCCGCACCCAGCGTCTCAACGAGGTAAACATTAACGCCGATGCCCCTCAAAAGGTGTACTCAGGACCGGCAGCCGTACAGCAGATATCCGCCCAGCAAATCAGGGAGCTTCCTACTCTGCAACTCTCTGATGCACTGAAATATATGTCGGGTGTGGTGGTACGCGATTACGGCGGCACCGGCGGCATGAAGACCGTTTCCGTGCGCGGACTCGGCTCCCAGCACACCGGCGTCGCCTACGATGACATCGCCATCACCGACTGCCAGACCGGACAAATTGATCTCGGAAAACTTTCGTTGGAGAATGTGAGTTCTATCGCTCTTGTCGTAGGTTTGGACGACCATATCTTCGTTCCAGCACGTCTATTCTCTTACAGTAGCTTACTGAAAATCAACACGATAAATATAATTCCAGAAAAACCGTTCAGCTTCCGCATTGGAGGAACGGTCGGAATGTACGGACTATATGAACTGCAAGCCGGCGTCACCCACAAAGTTCGCTCTAAGAAACGCGACGACCGACTCTTCTATTGGAATCTTTCGGCCGATGCCATGCGCTCCAAAGGCGACTATCCCTACACGCTACACTACGGCGGAGTGAACGACAGTGTATCGCACGAAATACGCAAAAACGCTGAAACAAGGACTCTTAACACCGAATTTAACGCCGTCTGGCAAATCGACCGGACACAGCGTCTCAACGTAAAGCTCTATTACTACAACTCCGCCCGCGAGCTGCCCTCTGCCACCATCTTTTACAACTCCGTGTCGAACCAGAAACTGTGGAACCAGAACGCCTTCGGACAGGTGCACTACCACAAATACTTCAACGACCGGTGGGCGTACCAGGCTAACGCGAAGTTCAATTACGACTACACCCGCTACTACGACCCCGACTACCTCAATGCGGATGGCTTCTTAGACAACCGCTACCACCAGCATGAGAGCTATCTGTCTAATACCGTGCTGTTTACGCCCATCCACGAAAAGGACTCCCTCAAACGAATCCGACAGCTGCAATTCTCTCTGGCACAAGACGTTTTCTACCAGCAGTTGAAAGGCAACTCGCTAGACTACGCGCACCCCGGACGGTTCACCTCACTTACCTCCCTGTCGGCACTGCTGGAAGGGAACCGTTGGAAGCTCAACGCCAACCTGCTGCTGACCTATGTCAACAACATCATCGCCGAAAATGCTGACATACAAGATTATACGCACCTTTCCCCAGCCGTCGGCGGTTCCGTGAATCTGACTAAGACCCTGCATCTGCGCTTCTTCTACAAAAACATCTTCCGAATGCCGACATTCAACGACTTGTATTACCGCGAAGTGGGTAACGTGTACCTCAACCCTGAAAAGACGCACCAGTGGGACCTCGGACTTGTACTGAAGGAGGTACACCTTGCATCGGGCCGAATTACCGTCTCCTCCTCCTTAGACGGCTATTTTAACATTGTGAAGGACAAGATTGTGGCATTTCCGTCGCACAACCTCTTCTCATGGACGATGCTGAACTACGGGAAGGTGTATGTGGCGGGCGCGGAACTGAACACCTTCTGGCAGTACCGCATCACCAGTCGCTATATTTTGCGGCTGAACGGCAATGTCACCTATCAGAAGGCAGTTGACCGCACCGACCCGAAAAGCAAGACATTCAACCACCAGATTCCTTACACACCGCTGTGGTCCGGGGCGGCGAGTTTGAGTCTGCAAACGCCTTGGATTACGGTCACTTACGCGCTCATCGGATGCGACAAGCGGTACGCACTCCCGCAGAACATCCCCACCAACGAGGTATCCGGCTACGTGGATCAGAGCATCACGCTGAACCATGACTTCAACTTCCGCAACGCCTCGACCCTTAGCCTCAAACTCGAACTGCTGAACATTGCCAATCAGAACTACGAAATCATCCGCAACTACCCGATGCAGGGCTTCGGATTGCGGTTCAAGGTGGTGTATGGTTTCGGCCAAAACGGGATGTAGGGGCGAATAATTATTCGCCCCTACGACAAAATTTTGTACCTTTGCGCCCAAATAAAACGAGTATGAAAGAAATCTCCTCCGACAGCAAACAAAAAGCCATCAACATACTGACCACCCACACGGACAGCAAACTCTTGACGCATCTCAACGCCTGCGTACACTGCGGTCTTTGCGACACAAGTTGCCTCTTTTTCAAGACCTTCCAAGAGGCCAAATACATTCCGGGCCGCAAGGTCGACATGGTGTCGTCGGTCTATCGCCGCTACTGCACCTTCCTAGGCAAAACCGCCCCGAAACTGGTGAATGCCAAAGAGTTGACGGATGACTACATCGCCGAGATGGTGGATGCGCTATACGGTGCATGTACGATGTGCGGTCGTTGTGTGAAACACTGCTCCATCGGCGTGGATATTCCGTTCGTGGTGCGCACGGGACGCCGGATGCTGGCCGCTATGGGTTGCGTGCCCGAAACGCTGCAGGCCACCGTGGATGCCGCCCTCAACACCAAAAACAACATGGCCATCCCGAAGGAAGACTTCGTGGACACCATCGACTGGATGCAGGAGGAGTTACAGGACGAGTTAGAGACGGAGGAGACGCTAATCCCGCTGAACAAGGAAGGGTCGGAAATTCTCTACACGCTGAACCCGCGCGAGCCGAAATTCTTCCCGCTCTCCATCGCCGCCGCCGCCAAGATTTTCCACGTGGCCGGCGCGAACTGGACGCTCTCCGACGAGATGTACGACGTGACCAACTACGGCTATTTCTCCGCCAACGACGCCCATGCCAAGCAAATCGCCCAACACATGTACGATGAGATGGCGAAGCTGAAATGCAAAACATTGGTGTTGGGTGAGTGCGGCCACGGCACGCGCGCCCTCCGCTGGGAAGCCCCCAACTACATGAAAAAACATCCCGACTTCAAGATGATTTCCCTCGTGGAACTCATCGAGGAATACATCAAGTCGGGCAAGATAAAATTAGACAAGTCACTGAATACCAAGAAATACACAATTCACGATCCCTGCAATATCACGCGTAACGGCGGATTGTTCAACTCGCTGCGTTATGTGGTGAAGGAAGCGGTGCCGGAGCTGATCGAGATGGATCCATTCGGCAGCGACAACTTTTGCTGCGGCGGTGGCGGCGGAATGTTAGCCATGAGCGAATACAACGAACGCCGCCTGAAGATCGGCAAGGTCAAAGCCGACCAAATCAAGGCGACAGGCGCAAATGTGGTCATCACACCGTGTCACAACTGTGCTGACCAGCTTGTACAAATAAACCACGAATACAAGCTCGGAGTGGAAATCAAATCCGTAGCTGAGGTCGTGGCCGACGCGATTGTATTGGACAAATAGTGAGAATAGAACGTTTTATTCTATAGGTTTTTTCGTAGTCGGCGGTGCTTGGCCGGGTTTGCCAGGAGTCAGTTTGCCTTTGTATTTTTCATCCAAAGCCTTGCTGTCCACTTGCTGTGTTTTCATAGCATCTGGCAATTGTATAATGACCTGTGCTTTCCATTCTTTGTTTCGTTTCACCATGTCCAACGAGCCTTCTTGGACTTGTATAGGCGTGGTTTTCACGTATTTAACTTGAGCTGTAGTATCACTCAGTTGGTTTACCTCTTTGATTTCAATAGTAGCTGGGGTGTTCTGCTTCACGTAATTCGGGTCAAGGTTCGGCATAATCACTTCCTCGATGACGTGAAGGGTTTTTTCGATAGTTTCGTCTGAGGCGTATGCTTCCGCTTCCTTGATCTGATAATTGCCCATGGCATTCAAATAGCCCATGGCAGCATTCTCAATAAGGGTCTGTTCGCTTTTGCAACCGCAGAAAAGTGCTGTTGAAAACACAAAAAACAGGTATGCGAGGTTCTTTTTCATTCTTTTATTTGATAAAAATAATGCTCACGCGACAATCACGTGAGCATTATTCTTTTTATTCGCGGTTAAATTATTTAGCAGCAACCAAATTTTTGGCACCAACTTTCTTGAGAGTACCTTTAGCAGCGGTCAGCTCGATGTTGGTAGCTTTAACCGTCATAGGAGCGGTAGAAGCAGCGTCCACACCCACAGCACCAGCGTCTGGAACGAAAGCCTCAAGAGCGGAGAACATAGTACCGCTAACTTCGGAAGTTATGGTCATAGCAGTAGCATCGAAAGCAGTAACTTTCAGCGTGATGTTCTTGCCCCACCAGTCACCATAAGTGTTTTGGTCACCATCGACCAAATAAGTCTCGTTCCAATATTCGACATAGGCGAAATCATCACCCAAACCACCATTCGCATCAGCAGTAGCAGTAACATTACCGCTGGTAACGAAAGAAGCAAGCTGAGCCTGAGGAAGTTCGCTCAAGCTGGTCTGAGCAGCAGCCAAAGCCCATGCACTGTAATTAGTGTACCATTTTCCACTGACGGCGCTTGCATCCCAAGCAGCATTGTTGAAAGTCACTTTCACGCCAGGAGTGATAGCTTCGAACGTAGCAGTGTAGGTAATGTTCTCTTTAACGACGACTTCACGAGGATTGGTCTTATCACCATCGTTCCACTGCACAAACTGATAACCTGTCTTAGGAGTGGCTGTAAGAGTAGCAGTAGCTCCGTCTGCATAAGTACCGCCACCAGTCACTGTACCCCATGCTTCATTGTTAGAGCTCACCGTGACGGTGAAGTTTTTCGTACAAGAGGTGAAGATCATACCTCCGGCCAGAATGGCCATGCATAATACGCTTAATACTTTTTTCATAATACTTTTTAATTTAAAAGGTGAATAATAAGTTTAGTTTCTAATTTGAAAATTGTCGTTTTAGACGGACAAAGGGTATAAACGTTTAACGGTGCCAATTATTGTGCATCGTTTTCGTGTTCATGGACCAGTTTATCATCGATGAAGATACGTCCACAAGCTTCGCACACGATGATTTTCTTGTGCAAGCAGATGTCCAATTGACGTTGCGGAGGAATCTTGCTGAAGCAACCACCGCAGGCGTCGCGCTCGATCTTCACGATGGCCAGACCGTTGTGGGCGTTCTTGCGGATACGCTCGAATGCGGTGAGCAGACGGTCGTCAACTTTGGCGCGAAGTTCCTCGGCCTTAGCGAGCAGTTCCTCTTCCTCCTTCTGCGTATCGGCCACAATGACCTCCAACTCGGCCTTTTTCTGCTCCAACACCTCCTGAATCTCTTTCACGCGTTCGTTGGTCTCGGCAATTTTGGTTTGTTTATCAAGAATTTCGGCTTCGTGTTTCTCTTTGTGCTTCTCAGCGATTTGAATCTGCATCTGCTGGAACTCAATCTCCTTGCTCAAAGCCTCATACTCGCGGTTGTTGCGCACGGAATTCTGTTGTTCCTCATATTTCTTGATGGTCGCACGTGCCTCCTCAATGTTGGTGTTCTCGGAACCAATCTTGAGCTTCAAGTTCTTGATGTCTTCCGTGAACTTGGCAATACGAGTGTTCAGACCCTCGCACTCATCCTCGTTGTCGCGGATTTCCTCAGGCAGTTCGCCGCGAATCATCCGGATATCGTCGATCTTGGTGCAGATTTGCTGAAGATTGTACAAAGAGAGCAGTTTCTGTTCGATGGAGAGCTCCTCGGCTGTGGATTGGTTGGACTCATGCTTCTTGACTTCCACCACACCGTCGGAGGTCTTCTCCACGGTGACATCATCATCCTCGATGATGGTCTCCACCACCGTTTTCTTGGCCGCTTTCTGCTTCGGTTTCGGGGCTTCCTCGGTCACAATCGCCTCCGTTTCCTTCACTTCCACCTCTTCAACTACTTCGACGGGTTCCTCTTTCACCTCTTCCTTCACCTCTTCCATTTGGGGAACCTTCACCCGTTTCGGGGTGATTTTCTTCATTTTGGGAACGATTTTCTCGACTTTTACCTTTTTAGTGCCTTGTTCAGCCTCTTCCTCGTTAACTTTTTTCTTGGCCATATTTAATGTATCTGTTTAATTATCAGTATGTTAAAAATATATAACTTCTACTTTTTCCATTTTAGAAATCAAAGTGGCAAATGTACTAAATTTTTCGTTGAGTAAGTCAAAAATAATATTTTTAATGAAATATTCGCCCTCATAGTGCCCGACATCGACGATCAGCGTGCCGGAATGGGACTTGAAGAAGTCGTGGTACTTGATATCACCCGAGACGTAGGCGTCGGCGCCGGATGCGATGGCGAGGTCGATGAAACCTGCTCCGCCACCACCGCAAACGGCCACCTTGCGAATTAAGCAATCCTTCTGGCCGCTGTAGCGCAAATGCTCGATCTCGAGTTTCTCCTTCAAAAACTCCATGAAGTCGTAACCGAACATACCGTCGGGCAGCGTGCCGATGCGCCCGAGCCCGATAGTGCGGCTCTCATTCTCCAACGGCAGCAGGTCAAAGGCCGGCTCCTCGTAAGGATGATTCTCGTAAAGAGCCTGTACAACAGCACGTTGCCTGCCTGTCGGGTAGATCATCTCTATCCGTTCTTCCTGCACGTGCTCAAGTCTGTGTCCAACCCCGATGAAAGGCTGCGCCCCATCAAGCGGACGGAATTGGCCGTCGCCAGAGGTGGTGTAGGCACAGTTGTCGTAGCGCCCCTGCACGCCACAGCCCGCCGCGAAAAGCGCAGACTTGAGCTGTTCAGCATGGTCGGCAGGCACGAAAACGACGAGCTTGCGGTAAAGCCCCTTGTGCGGCGCCAGCGCTTTGACGTCGCGCAGACCAAGCCGCTCCGCGAAAGCGTCGTTACCGCCGCCCTCGCCGCTGTCGATGTTCGTATGCATCGAGTAGAGCACCATATTGCGGGCCAACGCCTTGCAAATCATGCCACCCACACGGTCACGGGGCTCGATCTTGCAGATGCCGCGCTTCAGCATCAGCGGATGGTGCGAAATCACGAGGTTGCAGCCGTTGGCCCAAGCCTCGTCAATGACCTGCTCCGACATCTCGAAACAGACCATCGCGCCGGTTATCTCCTGCCGTACATCGCCGCATTGCACCCCGCAGTTGTCGAAGTCTTCCTGCAGGTAAAGGGGAAATTTTTGTTCTAAAAAGGTGGTTACGTCCTTTATTGTCATATTGTCTGTAATTGATGATGTAGAGACGCGGCGCGCCGCGTCTCTACAAAAACACAATGCGCCGCAGAAATCTTCCACGGCGCATCTTTATTCAACACTGCCGATTAATCCATTTCGGGAAAATCGGGGAGTTCGCGGCGTTCCTGGCGGTGGCGATGGCCATCCTGCTGGTTGCTGTTGCCGTGACGGGGGGCGCCACCATTGCGGTTGCCGCCACCACCTCTGCGGTCACGATCTTTGTCGCGATCTCTGTCGCGGCCACGGTCACGATTGCGGTCACCACCGTTGCGACGCGGCTTCTCGTCCTCGTAACCCTCGGGTTTCGGGAGCAGCGCACGGTGCGAGAGACGATACTTGCCGGTCTTCTCGTCAATTTCGATGAGCTTCACCTTGATCTTGTCGCCCACGCTGAGCACCTCGTTCACATCTTCGATGCGGCGGTAGGCAATCTCAGACACGTGCAGCAGACCGTCAGTGTTGGGCAGGAACTCCACGAAAGCACCGAACTCCGTGATGGTCTTCACCGTGCCTTCGTAAATCTCACCCACCTCAGGCAGCGTCGTGATGAGCTTGATGCGAGCCATAGCGGCGTTGATGTCATCGACGTTGGCGGCAGCGATGTCGATAATGCCGAATTCGCCGACCTCCTCGATGTTGATGACGGTGTTGGTCTCACGCTGCATCTCTTGGATGATCTTGCCTCCAGGTCCAATGACCGCGCCGATGAAGTCGCGCGGGATTTGCATTTGGACGATGCGCGGCACGAACGGACGATAATCCTCTCTCGGAGCCGGCATGGCTTCTTTAATCTTACCAAGGATGAACATTCTGCCACGATGCGCCTGAGCCAAAGCCTCAGCCATCACTTCTGCAGAAAGACCCTTCACCTTGATATCCATCTGGCACGCGGTGATACCGTCTTCCGTACCACAGACCTTGAAGTCCATGTCGCCAAGGTGGTCCTCATCGCCGAGAATGTCGGAAAGGATAGCATAGCGACCAGTAGCCTCGTCGGTAATCAAACCCATGGCGATACCGGAAACGGGCTTTTTCATCTTCACACCGCAGTCAAGCAGTGCGAGCGTGCCGGCACAAACGGTTGCCATAGAGGAACTTCCATTGGATTCGAGAATATCGGAAACCAAACGGACGGTATAGGGGAATGTCGGATCGTCAAACGGAATCATCGGCTTGAGGGCGCGTTTGGCCAAGTTGCCGTGACCAACCTCACGACGGGAGGTGCTGCCGATACGTTTCACTTCACCCACGCTGTAAGGCGGGAAGTTGTAGTGCAGCAGGAAACGGTTGGTGCCTTCCACCACGGCGCCGTCGATGATCTGCTCGTCGAGCTTGGTGCCGAGCGTGCAGGTGGTCAACGATTGCGTTTCACCGCGGGTGAAAATGGCGGAACCGTGTGCGGACGGCAGGTAGCCGGTCTCAATCCAAATCGGACGGATGTCCTCGGTGTGGCGACCGTCGAGACGGATGCGCTCGTCGAGGATCATGTTGCGCATGGCGTGCCAGAGGATTTCGTCGTAGTAACGTTTCACCATGACGGCCTTTTCGTCGCGCTCCTCCTCGGGAATCGTCTCGATGAAGTCGGCGAGAATCTGGTCGAAGTCGGCGTTGCGCTCTTGTTTGCCCTTGAAGGACTTAGCCACGGCGTACACCTTGTCGTAAAGCTCAGTGTTCATGCGCTCGCGGATAGCCTCGTCGTCGGTCTCGTGGCAGTATTCGCGTTTCGGATTTGCACTGGGCACTTGTGCGGCAAGGTCGAGCTGCGCCTGGCACTGCACCTTGATGGCCTCCTTGGCGAAGTTGAGGGCGGCAACCATGTCATCCTCGGAAATCTCCTTCATTTCGCCTTCCACCATCATGATGTTGTCCATAGAAGCGGCCACGATCATGTCAATGTCGGAACGCTCCATGTCCTCAACGGTGGGGTTGACCACGAGCTTGCCATCCACACGACCCACGCGCACCTCGGAAATCGGGCACTCGAAGGGGATGTTGGAGACGGCGATAGCGGAAGAGGCAGCCAAACAGGCAAGGCAGTCGGGCAAGAAGTTCTTGTCACCGGAGATGAGGGTCACGACGACCTGCGTCTCAGCGTGGAAGTTCTTCGGGAAGAGGGGACGGATGGCGCGGTCGACCAAGCGAGCGATGAGGATTTCATACTCGGAAGGACGAGCCTCGCGTTTGAAGAAACCGCCGGGGAAACGACCCACGGCACCGTATTTTTCCTGATATTCAACCTGCAGGGGCATGAAATCGGTACCCTCCACAGCCTCTTTCTTACAACAAACGGTTGCCAAAAGCATGGTGTTGCCCATGGTGACGACAGCAGCACCGTCGGCCTGCTTCGCCAGCTTGCCGGTTTCGATCGTAACCATGCGACCGTCACCGATATCAAAAGTTGTTCTAACTCCTAAATTCATAATTCTTGGATTTAATAAGTGGATACGAGTATTGGGAAACAACAAATATTCAAAAAGGCAATTTTCGTCAAAATTGCCTTTTTGCGTATCCTGATAAACTGAAATAATACTATTTTCTTAAGCCTAACTCCTTAATAAGGGCTCTGTAGCGCTCAATATCCTGCTGTTTGAGGTATTCCAGCATTTTTTTGCGCTTGCCGACCAGCGTGATGAGGGCGCGCTTGGTAACGCGGTCGCCGCGGTTCTGCTTCACATGCTCGGTCAGATGTTTGATGCGATGCGTGAAAAGGGCAACCTGAGCCTCGGGGGATCCAGTGTCGTGCTCGTTTTTGCCGTATTTCGCGAAAATCTCTTTCTTAACGTCGTTTGTCAAATACATAACTTCTTAACTGCTTTTAATTTACTTATTTTACCTTATATTTTTCGGGCGGCAAAAATACACTTTTTTCCATTACTCTCGCCACCCTGTCCAAATAATTTGTTTTTTCCGCCAAAAGCGAGGTTTTCTGCGAAAGGGTGTCATTATTTTAACTATTAATTGTTAAGAAACATTTGGCAAACGGGCTTTTCAGGCCATCCAATCGGCTGAAATTAAAACGAATACGAAAAAAGTTTAAAACACCCTTGACAAAGGTTTTCCCATGTTGTATCTTTGCCCCTGAAAAAACAGAATAATTCTAACAAAAAAATGAAAAGATAATCCAAGAGGGCTGTAGGCCCGAAGTATGCCAACCCAGGGTGAACGGAGTGAGCCCTGGGACAGCAAACTTCTCGATTCCATGAAGCACCCCGTAAAGAACACCGTACAAACCCCATCATACGCCTCCCAGTCATGCAAACAGTAGACATCAACCTGAAGTATGTGGTGAATCCGGCCTACAAATTCAAGGCGGACTACCTGAACGTCATCATCACGAACAACAACCCGGGCCGCTACGACGCCGGCCGCCATCGGGACGACATCACAAGCTCGTTCGCCTGGCGCAAAGGAATTCTACATCCCGCTGTAGGGCTGTCGCAATGCGCTGTAGGGCTGTCGCAATGCGGCAGCCCTACAGTCGCATTTGATTCGCTACTGCGTCGCTCTTCTGTCGGAGCACTGTCGCTCAACTGTCGCTCAAGGGCGAATGAGAACCTTGGCTGCTCCGTGGCAAATCCGAGGCACCCCTGACTGTGTAACCTAAAAAAAATGTATCTTTGCGCCTCTAAAAAAAATATCATTATGGCAAACATCGAATTCAATAACAAAACCTACGAGATGGACGGTGACGGCTTCATGGTCCATCCCGAAGAGTGGAACAAGGATCTGGCTGCGGAAATCGCCAAGGCTGACGGCATCACGGAAATGACGGAAAATCACTGGAAGGTGGTCGATTGCATCCGCGCCAACTACGAGGAGAAGGGCATCGCGCCGATGATCCGCACCATCTGCAAGACCGCCAATCTGAAACTGAAGGATATCTACGAGCTGTTCCCGCTGGGTCCTGCAAGAGGCGCCTGCCGCGTGGCCGGTCTTCCCAAACCCGAAGGTTGCGTATAGTAGTTTCAAGATTCAAGTTTCAGGTTTCAGGTTTCAGGTTAATCACGCACTTGAAACCTGAATCTTGAATCCTGAATCCTGAAACTTGAAACTAAACATTGTCTAACAATTAAGTTCGCTTACTATGAATACTATGCAATATTTGGCGATAGCCGCAGCGGTTTATTGCCTGGTTAGTTTGTTCGCGCATTTCGTGAAAATCGTGCGACTCGGCGCGCCCAAGGACATGTCGGAGCCGAGCGGCAGCGTGAAAGAGGGTGTGATTTACGCCAACACCCGCGCCATGATGCCCGACCAGAAGGAGTCGGCATATCTGCACCTGCCTTCCTACGCCACCGGAATGCTGTTCCACATCGGACTCTTCTGCTGTCTGCTCTTCTTCGTGCTCTCCTTCTTCCCCTTCTTCAACAACTGGATTGGCGGCTGCAACTGGCATTATGTGCTGGCCATCCCAACTGCTTTGGGTACGATCTGCGGCATTGTCTTGTTTGTCAGAAGGTTGATTTCCAAGGATTTGAAACCTTTTACCACGCCCGATGACTACATCTCCTGCGGTTTGGTCACCCTCTTCCAGCTGATGACGACACTCTACCTGAGCGTGTCCACCCTCTGCGGGTCCGTTACCATATTATATTATATAAGCAGCATCCTGCTGTTCCTCTACATGCCGTTGGGAAAACTGAGACACGCCGTCTACTATTTCGCGGCACGGTATCACCTCGGTTTCTTCTATGGATGGCGGAATGTGTGGCCGAATCACGAGAAAAAATAAACCATTATGAGACTTGACTTTTTAGGCGCGACCGAAGAGGTCACCGGCAGCAAGTTCCTGCTGACAACCAAGGACGGCATCAAGATACTGTTGGACTGCGGCATGTACCAGGGCAAGGGTCTGGAGACCGACGCCATGAACCGCGACTTGGGCTTCGACCCGACCGAGATTGACATCGTGCTGCTTTCGCACGCGCATATCGATCACGCCGGACTTATACCATATATATATAAGTTGGGATTCCGCGGCAAGGTGTTCTGCACGCCGGCCACCCGCGACCTCTGCGCCATCATGCTCGCCGACTCGGGAAGAATCCAGGAGGCGGATGCGCGGCAGTTCAACAAAAAGACGGAGCGTGTGGGCAAAACGCCCATCGAGCCGATTTACAACGAGAAGGACGCGGTGGAGTGCATGCGGCTCTTCATCAGCATCCCGCGCGGACTGCATTTCAACATCACCCCGACCGTGGCCATCGACTTCATCGACAGCGGCCACATGCTCGGCAGCAGCGCCATCTACATCACCTTCAAGGAGGGACGGAAGAAACGGACGCTCTGCTACACCGGCGACGTGGGCCGCTACGACAAACGCATCCTGCCCGACCCGGAGCCGTTCCCCTATGCCGACTACATTATCACCGAGTCGACCTACGGCGACCGGCTGCACTCCACATTGGACGAGGCCGACAAGGAGCTCATGCTCGTGGTGCGCGACGCCTGCGCCAAACGCAAGGGCAAGCTGCTGATTCCTTCGTTCGCCATCGGCCGGACGCAGGAAATCGTCTACACGCTGCACCGGCTGCGGCTCTCTAACGACCTGCCCGACATCGACTGCTACGTCGACAGCCCCCTAGCCTGCTCTGCCACCAACATCTTCCGGCTGCACGACGACTGCTTCAACGAGGAGATGCGGCAGTTTATGACCGAGAACCAAGACCCCTTCGGCTTTGACAACCTCACTTACGTGCGCACTATCGACGACTCCAAAGCGTTGAACGAGCACAACCGTCCATGCATCATCATCTCCGCCTCCGGCATGATGGAGGCCGGGCGTATCAAACACCACCTGGCCAACAACATTGAGAATCCGAAGACCACGATTCTGTGCGTGGGTTACTGCGCCCCGACCACGTTGGGTGCGAAGATCATGCGCGGCGACGAGAAGGTCTCCATTTTCGGTAACGAGTATAAGGTGCGCGCCACACTCGCCCGCATCGATGCCTACTCTGGTCATGCTGACTATAACGAACTCATACAGTATCTCTCCTGTCAGAAGGGCAACAAACGCTTGAAGAAGATTTTCGTCGTACACGGCGAGAACGATGCACGCCACGCTTACGCGAAACATCTGAAGGAGGCGGGGTTCAAGCAGGCGTATGTGCCGAATTTCCGGGAATCGATTGAATTGGCGTGATTTGTAGAGACGCGGCGCGCCGCGTCTCTACTTGAAACCTGAAACCTGAAACTTGAAACTCTAATATGAACAAACAAAACATCCTGATCACCGGCGCCAACGGCCAGTTAGGCAATTGCTTGCGCGACCTTGCGGCAGACTATCAGAACGTATACCATTGTTATTATACAGATGTTGACACGTTAGACATCACCGACGCGGGGGCGATCGAGGCGTATGTCACCGAAAACTGCATTGACATTATCATCAACGCGGCTGCCTATACAGCGGTGGATAAAGCGGAGGACGACAAAGAGAACGCTTACCGCATCAACTGCACAGCGGTGGGAAACTTGGCGGATGTGGCGAAAAAGCACGGGCTCACGCTGGTACACATCTCCACAGACTACGTGTTTTCCGGCGAGATGGCCACCCCTTACGTGGAAACGGACACGACCGCACCCAAGTCCGTGTATGGCTCGACCAAATTGGCGGGCGAGCAGGCGATTGTGGAGAGCGGATGCAAGGCGATTCTTATCCGCACGTCGTGGCTTTATTCTGAATATGGCAACAATTTCGTGAAAACTATGCTGCGCCTGGGGCGTGAAAGGGAAGAGATAGGCGTGGTATGCGATCAAATCGGCGGCCCGACATACGCCGGCGACCTCGCCCGAGTCATTTTCCAGCTTCTGCAGTCTGCAAGACCTGAAAGCGGTACCGAATTTTACCACTTCGCCAACGAAGGAGTCTGCAGCTGGTTCGACCTCGCCAAAGGGGTCATGGAAATGGCCGGTCTGGGATGCCGTGTGAAGGCGATCCAGACATCGGAATACCCCGCAAAAGCGCGGCGTCCTGCCTCTTCTGTGTTCAATTTGGGCAAAATCAAAGCAGCCACAGGGATGGATATTCCCTATTGGAGAGATAGTTTATTATTGACAATCAACAAGTTACAAGAAAAATAAAAAAAAATTCGCGAAAGATCGCAGAATTAAAAAAAAGTGTATTTTTGCGCACCTTATTTCCCACAAAGGGAACGTTCTTTTTTTAGCAGAAAAAAAAGCCGTTGTAGCTCAGTGGTAGAGTACATCCTTGGTAAGGATGGGGTCATGAGTTCAACTCTCATCAACGGCTCTTTTTTTTTTGAAATAAGGAGACATAAGGA
>Ga0265299_10001197_pt1 | contig 30538 bp, 31 predicted proteins | sample AusTroGonzalo_MG_4_FD_193485 | JGI IMG/M metagenome (GOLD analysis project Ga0265299, IMG submission 193485) | Bovine rumen microbial communities from tropical cattle in Woodstock, Queensland, Australia - Gonzalo_02 | ecosystem: Host-associated > Mammals > Digestive system > Stomach > Rumen ... | reverse complement strand
AATCTTTTAAAGGTTGTGCTGATATATCTCCACTAAGAGATACCAACTTATTATATAATTCGGCAACTCTAAACTTCTCACCCAAATCTTTAAAGTTGACGCTAGTACAATTCTCGTATCCACAAATTTCTTTGATGATATCTAAGAATGTACTCTTACCATTCCTACCTCCACCATAAAGTAAGAATGCTTTTTGTAAAGATGAAGTTTTAATAAAGCTGTAACCAATAGCTTCATATAATAACTTTTCTATGTCTTTGTCATGGCATGTAGCCGTATCAAAGAATTCATCCGCCGTTGCTCCTGTTGCATCTGGATTCCAATTAACATGCAAGTGAATTGTTTCCAAGTGTTCAGGACTAGGTGGTTCAAAGTCCATTGTCTTCAAATCTAATCTACCATTTAGAAAGGATACCTTCATAGGATCCCTACTGAAGACTGTGGTTTTTAATTCAAGAATATTATCTATGTAATTGATGGCCTCTCTCTTTTGGAAGTCCTTAAGTTGAGGGCACATCTTAGTCATTACACCTTTAATGTAATCAGTATTCGATACATATAAACCTAACTCTTCATCGTAGTAGTATAGGTTTCTAGTTCTTTTATCCTTTTTTATTTTTAGTAATTGTATTAGAAAATCTCCCATGGCATCATGCTTAAATGTATTGCCATCAAAGAATTTTTGTTCAGGAAGATTCTCATTATTACTATCTCGTAGCATAGTGTCTTCCATCTCTTTATCAGAGAGTGGTGTCTTTGCTACATAAGTATTTATAAGTCTTATGCATTCGGCTCTCTCATCTGGTGAGAGATTAGTGATCTTCAATCTCCATAGATGACGATTATAATTTTCATTACGAGCATCTTCTAGTGGAAAAGTAATGAAGTTGTCTTCAGGTTTCTTACCTCTTTGGAATATAGGTGTTAACCAGAAAGGCATCTTCTCTATTCCATTATAGTATATTACTTCACGGTCTGCTAGTTTGGTAGACTTGTTTACTTTAGGATTCTTGAATGCCGTAGTAATAAAAGTCTTACCATTACAGTAAGGAATAGTGTCAGCTAGCGCACCAATAGCAGTGATATTACATACAGTCTTATAATTGAAATCACTCTTGCCATATATGTGCATACCTCTATGTGTTTTGACACACATTACTTTCTCTTTCCTGTCTTGTATAATTTTAAAAACTATATCTGCAGTTGTTCTGTCATCTATATCTATAATAAGATAGCCTTTCGGTACTAACCATCCTATTTCCATATCAGGTTCAGTGTTAGCAATCTTGCTAATTTCTTCAAATGTTAATGGTGTAAGCTTTTGTCCTGAGATAGGTGCTCCACAATGTAGATGGACATAGCCAGCTCGGTCACCATTATACAGTTCATTAAACTTTCGGAATGTTATCATCAAAGATTTCCTTTAACTGTTCTATATCTCTAATTTCCATAGCAACACCTCCGCTTTCCCTAATAAGTTCTAGTTTTATTTTTTGAAGTTCACTTAACTTCGATCCTTGTTTAAGTTCGAATGCATAAAATCTGCCCTTGTGACAGCATATAATATCGGGTTCTCCTTCTAGTTGATAAGAGGACACATGTATTTTAATTACATACGCCCCTTTGCTCTTCAAATAATTTATTACTTTAGTTTGGAACGCTGACTCAAGGGTAAGTTTCTTTTTTACCAATCTACTTCTGTGTCAGTTGATAGGTCTGAATCAAATGGGTTCTCTTCTTCAGCTACAGTTTCTTCAGCAACAGGGACTGGTTGAACTGGAGCCTCAGCTTTTACATTTGATACTTTATATTTTACTCCTTGATAGTCGTTGCCGTCATTACCTTTTCTAACTGTTAGTTCTACACTAACTGCTTTGTTAAGTAGTAATGCTTCAATATCAATCTTAGGACTTTCGCCTTCAGTGTATGGAACACCTGCAGCTTTACGAAGGTTTCTATATTTCCAAGAGAATTGTCCTTTAGGATCGAATGATACTCTATCCCAGAACAATCTTCCTTTGAATTTACCTTCACTTATTACTTTAAATGTGATGCTCAATGTATCTGGCCAATCTTTATCTAACTCCATCTTAGTGATTTGAGCTGTTTCATTAGCAGATACCATAACTTCAAAGTTATTGTCACCACTTGTGTCTTGTTTACCTTGGTTAATTATTAGACTCATTATTGTTTTCCTCCTTTGTCATTTCTTGTGCTCTACGAGCTACATCTAAAAGTGTACGATTAAGATTACTTGCTAATGTCATAGTCATACTAAAGTTAGCAATTAAATCTCCGTATTCTTTTGATGCTGGGTCAGCTTTTTCAATAGCTTCAACCATTGGTTTAACCTTGTCATCTAGAATCTTGGTTAATTTTGTTAAGTCTTCTATCATATTATCCCTCCTCGACTTGTTTATAAACTCTGTACCCATGTAGTAATGGGTGTTGCCCCTTTAATACTCTGTGAATATAACTAGGCGTAGTCTTTATTTGTTTCTCTGCCCAAAGATATTCCATTAGTGATTTAACATCTAAGAATTTTAGTACCTTACCACGGTCATGGTCTTCAAAGATTATGAAAGGTATTTCATTTACAATGTTATATAGACGATTTACCTCTCTTTTCTTTACCTCGTCTGGTAATTTTATAAAGGCTGTTCTAAAAGCTAGGATTGCATCTTCGTTATTCACTCTTAGCACCCATCTTATCTAGAACATTCTTCTTGAACTTATCATAAGTTAAGTCAATTACCTTTTCAGGAACTTTGAAATTCTTAGGTTTTCTACATTTAGTAACTAGGTAAGGGTGTGGTCCTATGTAAGTAACGAATTTAGTTTCAGTAACTACATTGTTATTTTCATCTACCTTTTCATTCTTTTCAACCTTACAGTACCAAACGAATGATGCCTTAGCACATAGACTTACAGAGCTTGAAGTCATAAGGCTAGGTATAATAGTATTGAAGTCTGGGTTGTTATCATCACTCAATTCTTTTTCATGAGCAATAGCAACAACTCTAGCACCAGTCTTCATGTGTAAGAACTTAAGTAAGTTATACACATCCTCTTGGCTATCCTTTGCTTGTCCCCATAATTGTAGGGTCATGCTTGATTTGTTACTAGAAGTTTTTAAATACTTTTTAATTAAGTATTCTAATTGTGTTAATGAATCTATTACAATTGTAGAATATTTAACAGGGACTTGTTTTCCATCTACAAGTGAATATCCTCGAATAACATCTTCTAGAACTTCATCCACCTCTTCGAAAGATTCAATTGGAACCCAGTCGATTAATTCTTTATCTTTAGTATCAACTGAACCAATACCTCCTTCTAGGATATCTAGGTATAACATTGGAGCTTCTTTAGTTTTTGGGAATGTACTAGCTACAACAGTTTTACCTGTACCTGATTTACCATAGATGATATACACCTCATCTATTGGAGCTTCACTAGCTCTCTTCTTTCTATCTTGAAGAATACTCATATCCTTCCTCCTTTCTTTTAGTACCTCTTGGCACTGTACTGTACAAAAGAATGCTCATTCCAAGATTTACTCCCAGCTCTAGAGATCTCTTATTGGTCAGCTCGTGTCAGGTCTGGTCAGCTTTGAACACCTAAGTTCTTACTTGGGTACGCCAAGTACTAAGCCTCTACCCTGGTCGGGACTTATTGGTTTAACAGTAGGAGCCACCCTACCATCTTCCTCTCTTGTACAGTACACTACCAAGATGGCAGTGTTATCTTCTTTCAGCTTTTAGTACAATGTCTTTGCTAGTTCTATTGTATAAAGCAGATAGTCCAAAGTGTCTAAGTGTTTGTAATACATCAACAGTCATACATTCTGATAGTTGTACATCAGATGCATAGGTTAAGTCTATTGAAAGCGCAGGGCCGGTTGGTCTTTTTGTTCTAGCTTTCATAGGCTGCATTTTAATTATAACACTTATTGGGTGAGAAAGCATCCCGTGAATATACATATCGAAATACATATCATCTGGTGAGTACCATGCGTTGCATATATCCTCTGCACAGAATCTTAGTGTATCCCTGAATGCTTTCATTACAGCAGTTGGAACTTTTCTAGCAGAGGCACCGTAGGCATCAACCTGATTGATATGAATTTTATTCATACTTTCTACCTCCTATTTAATTGTACACTATAGTGGACATAATGTCAAGATGTTTTTTTAATTTTATTTATAATTATTTCTCTATCTTCTGGAGTAGGCATATAGAAATCTAAATTACATAGATCTTGATATGCACAGTATTCACATAGTGGACCTCTTACTCTTTGTTTATTGCCAGACTTACATCCTTTGTATGATTCATATAAGTCTTGGATGTTAGAAGATAATATATTTTGATCTAGTAGTTGGCACCTAGTTCTTCTGAACAATGGGTGACCTCTTTTCTCCATGTAATCAAGAATGCCTTGATACTCTGGAGCTTCATCTAGTCCCATCTCACATAGTTTATTGTAGTAGTCTTCGTAAGTTACAAGTCCTAAGCGATTCTTATCAGCTGTAGGTTTGCCATTTTGATTTAGAGGTACTGGTTGTAACTTAGCTAATCTTACTTCATCTATTTCGTAAGCATCTACGATTAGATTCATGTGATCTTGTACCATACTACAGTATGTTAGTAATTGTGAATTATACTTCACTTGATTCTGAGTATACTTTAAAGGTTTTAATGTTGTCTTTGTATCTCTGATGGTAATCATTCCATCCTTCTCAACTATACGGTCGACAACACCTTTAAATTTATCTCCGTCTTCCCACTCTTCTTCAAGTGGAAGTTCAGAGCCTATGAGTTCTTCTGATGTGATGTCATAGAATGCTAGATATTTATTTACAACATCTTCTAGAAGTCCAGACTCTGTTGATAAGGCGCCGACTTTGACCTTAGCTTCATAATCATTTATGACAGTCGAGAAGTCTTCACCTTTATAGGCTTTATCGATACATTGGTGAAATAAATCTCCTAGTACTAGGAATTCATTTCCTTCAGTATATATCTTTTCTTCATACATATAACTGTGTTTACGAGGACAACTATTATATGTACTTAATCTTGAATAACTAAAGTTCTCCATGTTGCGCCTCCCATTCTTCTAGTTCAATTCCAGATCCGAATGGTCCTATTTCAATATCAGCTACAAGTGGAACATCCCATTTAACTGTAAGGAATTTATCCATAAGTTTTGGATGTTGCATTATAGATTGAATTTTTAAGATATTCTTTTTAAAGTTTTCATTCTTCTTTATTAATAACTCAACACTATCATGTACAGTTGCTACCATACATACTTCATCTTTAGGTAAAGTGTTGTGTATTTCTATAAGTGCACATAACATTATGTCACTGGCAGCTGATTGTACTGGAAAGTTTAGTATCTTTCTCATATACAAAGTTCTTGAGTCTGGGAATGCTAGGTGTTTGAATCCTACCTTGTATCTTCTACCCATTATACTTGTTACATAACCTTTAGTTAGTAGCATATTTTGTGTATCTTGGTAGTATTTTGGTAGTTCATGATATGATTTAAAGAATTTATCACGAATCATACTGGCTTCTTCAAGTGTTACATCAACACCATAAGATAACTTAGCATATTCAACGAAGGATTTGGCTTGCATACCATATAGGTATCCGAAGTTTATAGCCTTTGCTTGAGTTCTTTGTTGCTTAGTCACATCTTCTGGTTTGCATCCAGCAACTAAAGCAGCCATGTTTCTGTGTAAATCTTCACCATTGTTATATGCATATTTAATAGCTTCTACTCCTCCAACAACAGCTGCTGTTCTTAGTTCGGCTTGGCTATAGTCTAAGCATACCATTTCCCAGTCTGGATCTGTGGATTGAAATAAGTTTTTAAGTTTTTTATTTCTTGGAACTTGTTGAAAGTTCGGGTTGTTACAACTTGTTCTTCCGGTAACAGTAGTATGTAGATTAAATGTTGGATAGATAATACCATTGTGTTGTTTCTCTTTCCAATCTTTAAGGAAAGTTAAAGCTTTATCAGTTTCTCTTCTCTTTAAGATTAAATCTACGATCTCATGTTTACCTTTTAACTTTGTTAGAGCTTCTATTCCAGTGCCCGGTTGACCTGAGTTTGTATATCCGGGTATTGGTAGACCTAGTTTATTATATAAAAGGTCTTGTAATTGTTTTGGTGAGTTCCAGTTGATGTCAGCAATACGCTGTAACTGGAGATCGATATCAGTTAATGTTTCTGTGTACTCAGCTAGTGTGTCTTCTAGCTGTTCTACATTTATTGGGACACCATGTTCTTCAACATCCCTGTAAACTTCTGTAGCTTTAAGCATTAACCAATAAGTTTTCTTATCTTGTTCATCAATTAAATCTCTTAGTTTTTGATATATTAATCTTGTGTAGTATACATCTTTCTTTAAGTAAGGTTCAACTTCTGCTCTTGTGTGAGAAGTTTTCTTACTAAGTTCTACATCCCAGTTTGCTACATTAAGTAATCTTTGAGCTGTGGCTTTTAATGATAACCATTTGCCACGGTTCTCAATTAATTCTGGTGCTGTTGAACATAAATATGCTAGTAGCATTGTGTCGTGTGTTATTGGTATCTCTATTCCGAAATGGTGTTTCATCATTTTGGTATCGAATTTACCATTGTGGAATATATTTACCTTACCAGGTTCTGTTAATTCCTGTAACACATCTAGTTTATCTATTCCAACTTGTAATATGATGTATTCCCCTGGATCATTATCATCTTCAAAAGTGTGTATACCTATAAAATTTATTTTATCATCTATATCTAGTCCATCTGTTTCAATGTCGATTGCATTATACTTCTTTGTTAACATTTTTGATAGCCTCTTTAACATCATCTAGGGAAGGTAATTCGAGAATGCGTTGCAATTCTTCCATTACTGCCATAGTAACATTAACCTTTTCTCCTGTAACTATTTGGTATAAGTAGGATCTAGATATACTTGTTTCTGTTTCTTCTAATAGCTTATCAATGCTACCGAACTTATCTTTAATAAGTTTATCAAGACTCATCATTATCCCTCCTTTTATATAATTCAAACTCTCTATTGTTAAAACTCTTTTTATTTTTTAGACTTTTAAGTCTATGACCTTCAACTGTTCCTTTAACTATTAAGTAATAATAATTACATTCTTTAGTCTGACCAATTCTTCTAATACGATATTTAGACTGTTCAAAGTATATATAAGAATCATGTAAGGAATAATAGATTACATTATTAATGTGTGGAAAATCTAGGGCTGCATTACCAGATACAATTTGAATGATTAGGAAGTTTGCTTTATTGTTTTTAAATTTATCTAGAGCTTCCGCTGAATCTTTAGATTGTCCGTTAACTACAACATAGGACTTACCCATTCGTTTTAGAATTTCTTCTACTATAAGTTGTTCTTCATTGTATGTGGTATAGATTATTGCCTTGCCAACTTTTTCTGCCAAACCTGCTATGCCCCAAGCTTTAGGATTAAATGGGGTACGGTGTGGCTTTCCTTCTTCATCATAGATGAATCCAGAACAAAGTTGTGTTAGTTTAGTTCTGTGCTTTGCACCACTATCTCCAAGTGCAATCCAGCCTTTCCCTTTTAATACTTTATCTTTCTTGAATTTTTTGTAGGTATCTTTAAGAGCACCTAACTCACATTGGAGAACTAATTCTTTTTCATCTGGTAGATCGATTAGATTCTCCGTCTTATCTCCATAACTAACTTTAGTTATTATTTCTTCTAGCTCATCACTATGTTTTTCTTTGATAGGTTTGTAGTAATCATCTAATACAAAAAACCTAGCATAGAACATAGTCTTTAAAGATAATAGATTTGGGTTTAATATCTTTAACTGAGCGAAGACTTCATCTCTTTGTTTATCTTGAGGGGTTCCGGTAAATAGATAAGTATTTTCTGATAGTATATTACAAAGAGCTTTGTTTATATCACTTGATACATTCTTAGCCTTATGTGATTCATCCAGAATCATACCATCGTAGTGAATATCTGTCCATTTGCCAATACTTTCATAGTTGACTACAGCTATTCTTGGTGCTTCGAAACCAGAAGTTGAAAATATTATTTTATCTGCAACCTTAGTTGCTATGTTTGCCTTAGGAAAATACTTTTTAATTTCTCCTATATATTGTTCTATTGCTTTCTTTGGTGTTACAACAAGGTAGTTATGATGGTTGATTGATGTTACATCATTCTTATCCCAACATTTAACTGTTTCTAACATCTTTATTGCTCCTAGAGCTATGAGTGTTTTACCTGTGCCAGGTCCTAAGAATATACAGAATTGTCTATATTTAGATATAAACTCTAGTGCATTCTTTTGATGTGGCTTCCAAGTAATACCTTCAAATGTAGGAACTTTAAGTTTCTTTTCGTGCTTTTGTATGTATTCAACTTCCTCTTGTTCCATGAATGCCATTGCTTCTGGACTTATATCAAAGTATTTGGTGAGAAACTTTGAATAAGCTTTCATAAATTGTAGGCCGTGGTTATTGGCCATACAGAAGAACTTCCCTCCACGGGGGTGACATTGTAGGAATGTTGATTCCCTCAACTTATTATATAATTGTTGGTTTCCTTGTGGGTCGAACATCACAAACCCTTTATATAAAGTAATTTGTGGTCCCACTATTACACCTCCTTTTGTCTACTATTTTGGACACCTATGTACATTATATCAGATAAAAAGAAAAATAGCAATAGCTATTTTCTAGTTTGATAAACTTTTCCATTTACCTTTACCCAAACTTCTTTTATCTCTTTATTATTCACATTTCTAAAATACATATTAGAGGTGTCATGAACACCAGAATTCTTAACAGTTACACCGATTCCACTTGGTTCGATGTATGCTGTGACGGTTTTAGTGTCATAACTATTACCATCTTTTCCCCAAAGAATAACTTTGAAAGATTTATTTGTCTGAAACATATCTTTGGTAATTAATATATTATGATTTAGGCTTGTGCCTGTTGCTTCTTTTATTACTGATCCACCATCATTATAAAGCTTAGCTGTATAATAACTAGATGGGTTATCAAATGAAGCACTTAGTCTTATATATCTGTTACCATTAGTTTGTGGCGAATCCACCGTACAAGATAAGGAACCCTTAAATTTACTTGATGGAATCTCTTCTGTTTCTAGAGTTATTTCTTTCATGCAACCATAGAATCTTGAATCTGTTGAAGCAGAGTCTGCTCCGACCTTAATTGTTTTGGAACCTTTTCTAGAATTACCACGATCAATAGATACTGTGCCAGAGAAAGTGTAAGTATAGTCATTTAATAGCATACCTTGTGCGTAACCAAACTTACTACTTATCCATTGATTGCTTGATAATCTCCAGTCAGGTTGTCCCCAAGAGCCTTTCCAGGAAGAAAGCTTTGGCCAACCAATATAATTAAGTATACCATTATGATTCTTAATTGCTATAGGCCAACTGTCTACACTAACGCCATAGTATGATGTACGGTCTACAGATACTGTACAACTATATGTGGCGGAGTTGGCTGTTTTACCAGTTTGTTTGACTGATGTTGATATATAACTCATTAGTATTTATAACAGATGGCTTTTTCAGGTGCACTATTTAGTACTGAACTTGGGTCACCTGTTGTGAATAAATGATAAGTTGTATGGTAATTATTAATTGCAGTTGAGATAGCTCTATCTACATAAGCTGTATTAGCTACTTTAGTAGAGTTATCATTTGCACTAGGTGTAGAACAAGTTGTTCCTTCTGGTATAACAAATGCATTAGAGATAGATAGTGCTTGTGACACTGTTAAATTTGCTATTGTACCAGTTGTTACAGCAATTGTTCCTACTGTTTGGGTAGTAGTTAATTCAGATACTGTATCTGATAATGCTTGAAGAGCAGTAGATAATTGTGTTACCTCTTGTAACGCTACTGCTGCGGCATCATTACTTGAAATGATTGCTACATTTTGTGAGTCGATGTAGATTCCATACATAACTCCCATTAGGTAGTCATCTGGTTCAAGGAACTTAAGTGTTCCAGGATTCTCTACATCATATTTCTTTAGTGGTATTTCTAATCTCTTATTTCCTCTTTTCAAAATAAGCTTACTAGATGTACCACCTTGACCAGTTCCATAAGCAAAGTTATGTGATGGTCTTACATTGAAGCACACATTATGTGGTAAGTCTGCCACAGTATCTAACTCAGATAGGAAGCCATCAAGAATTAGATGATGTGGCTTCGTGCTATCATAAGTTTCAATATACAAAAGATTTAGATATTTATCACATATCTCTTGTACGGAATTTGCGTATACAGAAGTAATTTTATCTATGTTCCCCATAAAATTTTCAAGTCTTTCGACTCTTTGTTCTAAAGTCATAGTTACCTCCTATACAAAAGAAGTGTTTGCACACTCCTTATTTCTTTCTTAAAGCATTGGCTTGATAGAAACCAGTAGTGCCTGTAGAATTACCTACTTGGTATGGGAATCTTCTTCCTACCCATATCTTAAGAATAGTTCTTTCCCATCCGATTCCTCCAGCTCTATTGGAATCTCCGTAGCTTGAACCATTACCGTATCCAGTTATGATAACTGTATCTCCAACCTTTAACTCTGTAGGTGTAGGAGTAGGTGCTGGTTCAACTTTAGTTAATGAACTTTCGTCACACCAACCTAGGTCACCAGTAGTGTTATATGGATGAGCTGTTCCTGGAACCTTTCTAGTTATTTGAGTTCTTTTATTTGAAATATAGTTAGCTTGGCTAGCTGCAGTAGAACTTACATAGATAGGCCCATTAAGAATAACTTCATCTCCTATATTAAATTTATCACTTGGTGTAGGTGCAGGTGGTTCTGGTTCATCAGGTACTGCTGGATTGTAGATAAATCCTTTGAATGGATAGTTAGTTCCACATCCCCATCTACCATTTGTATTATATCTATCCTGAGTCCAGAAAGGTGTTGAGCTACCATAGCCTGATTCAGAAGTAACTACATGGTTGTTGTCTATTACTTTTTCAACTATAGCAACATGTCCAGCTAAATCTCCTTTACCTTCCCATACCATACAAGCTCCAACTTTAGGGGTCATACCAGTTTTACAACTTCCTTTATAATCCATAAAGTTTTCTGCATTAACTGGTGCTAGGTATTTACAATAACCATATTGTCCTATTTCGTTGAAACGACCATAGGCATATCCAACACAGTTTGCAAGAACATTACAAGCACTATCTGTTGGCGAACCATAGATAGCATTTGAATATCCTCCTTGAGCTTTCCTTATATAATATTTATTACCAGCTTCTGGTCTAGTATATCTTGGAGTAAATCCCATATTATTCTCCCTCCTCTACTATACTCATATCTTCTGTATTAAATGTAGTTTGTTCTGGGAATTCAGTTATTTCAACCTCTTCTCCTTCAGCACATTCTACTTTAATAGTTTTAATTTCCTCTTTAGGTTCTTCAACTTTTTTCTTTTTACCTATTTTCATAGTATACCTCCTTATCTATGTTACTCTCCTTCGTAAGTTCCTTCAACTCCTAAGATAGTAACACCCTTCTTAATATTTCCAGCTGTAATATTAGCATCAATTGCAGCTGTAACTGCTTCTACAGTAACTGAAGATAATCCAATTTTACCTGTAGTTGTAGCTTCTACTACTACTTCATCTGTTGATGGAGTAACAGTTTTAGATTCTAAAGGTGCAGCCTCAACTGTTACTTTAGTTATAGCATTCTTGCCTGAACTAGGTGTCTTAACTTGTTCAGAAGTTGTAGGTGTAACAGTAATTTCTTCACCTTCAACATCGAATCCAACTAAAGCCTTTACATCAGCTTCAGCATTAGAGAATCCTTCATTTAGATCTGCACTTGAGATCATTACTGGTTTTCCAGCTCTTTGAGTTTGCTCTATCATTGCTAAGTCAGCACCATTTTGAGCGAACTCTGTTCCTGCAGTAGTTATAATTTTCTTACTCATTTGCGTTTTCCTCCTTTACCGCATTTCTTACATGCCATGTGGCTTCACCTCTATTTCTTTTTAGGAATTTGAGTAGCATCGTAAGCTCCACCAACGCCAAGTGCGATAGCTAAGCTTAAGACAATTGCTGTTGGTATATCATTGAATAAGCCAAAGTATACAGCTACGCATGCAGCTATGATACCAATGCCTATGTTTTGAAGTGGTATGAATCTTGATGGTATTGGATTGTTTTTTGTAATCGCACCAAGTATACCTGTAACAACAGCTGTTACGACAGCAAATATTAATTCAAATGTCATAGCATCTACCTCCTTATACCTTAATTATAGCATATATCTTTATGTAATGCTATAGTAGGTGGTCCTTTCTTAGATCATCAAACATATCATCTACATAAGAGTCACCATCAAGGTCATTATATTCTTTTTTACATTCATGTAGTAATTTCTTCTGTTCTTCATTAGGTACATAGTACCCATCTCTAATCTTGGTCATCTCGTTTACTAGCCAAACCTTGAGAGTTTCCTTCTTGTTGGCATCTAATTTGGTGTTTATTTTTTCGTCACCTTCTTTACTTTCTTTTCTCATTGCATCTAATTTTGTATTTATGTTTTCTTGTCTTTCTTTAGACCTTGTTTGAATCCATATACCAATTAGACTTATAATTGCTACAACGACTGTAGCCCCAAAGTTAAGTAAAGACTCCATTTTATTCCTCCTTAATAATCTTTGTAGTAATCACAGTAGGGTTCCGAAAATCCTATATCATAGCATTCTTTAAATTTAAATAAATCATATATGCTCTTTATTAGGAATAGAGAAAGAATTGCTAAAAAGCAAATAACCAGTATTATTAATATTTTACACACAGTTTTCATTTTACTTTCATAATATCTGTAATAGCTCTTATGCGTTCTCTTAATGATTCTCTGTATTCTTTAATTGGTTTATATTCTTCCTCTGTGTAATAACCTTCTGCATATTTAAGCGCTTGATAATCTGAAGAAGTTAATTCAAGCATTAAACTTTCAAGCTCTGCCGCAGATCTTTTAATTAATAATTCTTCCTCTGAGTATGCTTTATATACTTGGATTGGTTCTTCTTCATCATGCTCTATTATTTCTTCAATGCCTGGTTCATCTACTATCCAAGCTATATCTTTGCCACCATTGTCGTATTCAGCTACTACTTCATAGTGACCTTTTTCCTTTTTACCTTTTACACCATCAATATGATGTATAAGTGTATCATTTATTATATATCCTTTTTCTAGATCGACTGTATTTGGATCTAGTTCTTTAGTCTTTGTTTCATCATATAATTTTCTATCAAACATAAATACCTCCTAAGCAGTTCTTTTCCAAACATATACAACCAAATATGGTGGTAATGAGGAACTCGAACCAGTATTTCCATGATTGTGATTTCCACTTCCTCCAGTGTAACCAGTATAAACTGTTTGTGACCAGTCTGCATTCGTTCCATCAAATGACATACATCTCCATGACGATTGTGAACCAGAACCATAAGAAGTTGTTTTTGTTGTGGCTGTATGTCTATGTGAAGGAATTTCACTTTCTGTTAATTTATGATCAGCTGTAGTGTGAGTATGTGTTGCATTTCCACCAGTACCACCAGCTGAATAAGTTGATCCAGCAGCTAAAAGAAATTTATCTTGTATTTGTTCCCAAGTTCCACCAAACAAACTTGCTGGGCTTGTACTAGATGTAGACAAATATATAGCCCCAACTGGATAAGGAGTTAGTTTGCTTGGTATTAAATTAGTAGAGCCATCAGGATTTATATACCAGTTATTTGTTGTATTAGTATTGTTATTATAATTTGTGTCAGAGCCCCAAACAAGATATAATTTATCTTGACCGGATAAAGCTCCTATACACCAAGAACCTGTTTTAGTTTTACCACTTAAAAATCCTTGAGCAAAGCTTCCTGAGTTGGCAGTAGATGCATTTGATACTTTAAATGAAGCGGCTCTTGTCATCGCTATCCAACTACCACCTAATGTTTTCGTAGATCTACAAGCTAAACCTAATTCGAAATCATCTGTTTCACTCATTTTTCCTATTGCTAGAGATCTACCAGATGCATTAAAGTTAAGTAAGTCAAAACCAGTACCTATATCTCTACCAACAGAAGTTGTTGTGAAAGTGTCTACTGCTTCAAATATTATATCATAAGACTTTGTTGCATCGAATGTTACATTAGCCAATACTACATTAGACACATTTACAGTATAGGCGTTTGTCACAACATTTACATAGGTGTAACTAGACGCTGTCTTTAGTTTATACCCTATTCTAAATGTTTTTGCATTCTTGTTAGATACCGGACTAATAGATCCTGTAAAGGAGTACTTTATACTGGTACCCTCATCATTTGCTGTTCCATCTGAATTACATCTTTCACATGTAGCTGTTGTTATACTAGGTCCAGAATAATCAACAACTGTATATTGTTGAGATGCTTGAGCAGATACATGTTCACGAGTATCTGTTACAGTAGCTGTTACATTAAATGTACCTGCATTTTGCAAAATGTTTGATGTGTATGTAGCTGTAGTATATGGGGTGCTTTCTACGGAACTTGCGTAGCTTTTAATTGCAGCTCCGTAAGAAGTTGTTGGTGTTAGCGTTACAGCTAGCTTGGACTTACCTTTTACATAAACACCCCAAGTTGATGGTACCGTTGTATCACCTCTAGCAAGGGCTATTGATACACTAGGCTTTACAGTATCAGGAACTTTTAAGTTTACTGAAATTGTTTTAGTTCCAAGTTCTGTGTTACCATTAAATGTTGTACATTCAATAGTAAATGTTTTTGTATCTCCAGATGTAATTCTACTTGCGTAATTTGCTAATGAAGGAGTCCAAGATTTACTAGCTCCTACACTTGTAAAAGTTTCTACAGTGGTCGAGCCATCCTTTATCTTTATAGTATGAGTAAAGGATGAACTGGCTCTATTTGTTGTTATTGTAATTGCATTGCCTAAAACTTTAGCCACTGTTGGATCAGGTATTGATGGTGTACTTGCTCTCGGAATTGTGCTTAGTGTTAATGTACTACTTCTTGAATAAACTGTATATTCAAAACTGTAACCTTCTAATGAAAATGATATTGTTTTTTCACCAAGGTCGTCATGTTTTATACCAGTTACTGTTCCTGAAACAGTACCATCTTTAGCTGGGAATGTACCAGTACCCCATCCTTTTGTTTCATTAAAGACTGTTGTACCATTTACTACAGCCTTACAATAGGAGTCATTGTAGTAACCACCACTACCTGATATTGTTATGGACCAGTTTACATCTGATGTATTGTTTTCAACATTTATTGAATTGTCTTTTTCTGTTACAGACATACTAAATGTACGACCATTATGTACGAAAGAAACACTAGCCATGTATTATTCACTCACCTTTCTAAATGATAAACTTCCATTTGCTCTTGGTATAAATTTAAAGTTGTATGCCCAAGATGAATCCTTTATTGTAAGTTCATTAGTGTGCATTGATGTTGCTTTAAATGTTGTTCTATCCCAAGAAGATATAATATTACTGTTGTTGTAATATATTTGTATTTTATCATTTTCTATTTTTAAAGAGTATGGACTTTCACTATCACCTAAAGTGATTGTTCCTAATTCAAACCTTATATACTGATTTTGTTTTGTGATATGTTGTTGTAAATCATCCACATAACCTGTAATTCTTTCTGTTATTGCAGAGAATTGCATTTCAAATGCTGTTGATGTCTGCTCTAAGTTTGTATCAAGTGTTGTCTTTGTAGAATTTATAAGCTCTCTTAAATCATTAGAAGCATCTGCTAAATCACTATTTAGATTTTGTAGTTGCTGTCCTAAATCCCCAACAGCTGTTGAATAATCATTTATAACTTGCCAAGAACCATCTCCCTGACCATCAACAATATATTGCTTCAACATACCGCTAGTTAAATCTAGCCATAATTTATTTGTGTCGGCAGGTGCCGTATCAGATTTTTCTACAGATCTTGAGAGTGCTGTATTTGCATTTGTGTTTGCAGCTACTGCAGTATTATAAGCAGTCTTTGCAGCTTCATAACTAGAATATTTTTGGGGGTCTGAATAATAGAAATTATTATCAGTGTATGTTGTTTTTAATGTAGCATATAAATCTTTTGAAACATCTAATGTAGGTTCTGAAGTGCTCCAGCCAGATGGAGTGGCTGTAGTTGGCTTTGCTGGAGCAGAACTTCCTGCATTAACTGTTTTAAAATATAATGTCAATGAGGCAACATCAACAGATTTATACACAGTTATAGTTTGTGTAGCTTTTACAGCCATTCAAGTCACCTCCTATGATTCTAATTGACATGTATATGCTTGTGCATTTGTTACATCAGTTGCTGATATAGTTATTGCACCTTTAGATTGTGGCCATCCACTTGGTTGTGTATCTGTTGGTAAACCTTTATACCATTTAACAGTTCCTAGTGTTCCACATACTCCAGTGTTTTCAACAACAGATTGCTCAACACCACCTTTAAATACATGAGCCGTCATTTTAGTTGAGCCAGAATTATTTTTAAACACTGTGCCATTATTAGTTGTAATACTAATAGCTATAGCGTCTGCTCCATCGGCACCGTCTTGACCTGCAGCTCCTGTAGCTCCTTTGATACTACCAACATAATCCCATGTAGCTGTGCTTGAAGTTCCAGCAGCTGTACATCTATATGTTTCTCCAGTTGTAGAGTTTAGGTATTGGTCACCGACAACTCCAGCTACACCTGTTTTACCAGTTCCTGTACCGCTTAATGCTGTACCAGAATACCATTGGCTACCTTCAGTAAACTGACTAGCAAGTCTTACTGCAGTTTCTGTAGGACTTCCTGATGAATATGATGTAATATCGTATGCCCATAAATATTTATTATTTCTTGTTGGTACACTTGGAGTTGTTGTCCAAGTTCCAGAACTCTTTGATGGTGCTGTGCTAGTGTTATTCAATTGATATTTAGTTTGAACTCCTGTAACACTTATACCATTTGTACCATTTTGACCAGCTGCACCAGTTTTAGCTGCAGCCAATGTAAATCTTTTAGTAGCAGTGATTGTACTATCAACACTGATAGGGATTTCTGCTTCTACTGGATTTGCTAGAGCTGCGCCACTTGCTGCAGTAAATGTAATGGTTGCAGTTTTACCACTATTACCAGAAGTAACAGTAGCAGTGAATGGTATATTAGTTGTAATTTGTGTACCACTTTGGTCATAGAATTTGATATTAGCTTGTGTTACAGATACAGCAACAGCTGTAGTACCACACATAGCTGTAATATTTGTTACACAACTACCAGATATCGCTCCTGCATTATCAGCATTGAATGTGAATGCTTCACTATCCATGAAGACTGAATACGCATCTGTGATATCTGTAATCGTAATTTGGCTTGAAGATTTAACTGCCATGATTTCTTTCCTCCTTTATATCATAAGTTCACAAATGAATGTCACTTGTGTATCTATATCTCCAGGATCTAGAGTAAATGTGAAACCATCATCACTTATTCTAGAATCCGTTGAAGCTATTATTCCATAGCTTGAGTCAGTAATTCTTTTCCACTTCCATTGTAGGTAAGCTCCTTCTGCTACATAAGAATGTAGATCAGTTATGTTAGTAATTCTGTGCTCGCCATGATATATTGCTACAGTTAATACAGTTGTTAAACTTGTATCTTTAAATATTAATCCATTAGAAGATGTAATCTGTAGCACGGTAGCATCTTCTCCTTTATCTCCTGATACACACATTGGTGCAGATTCATCAGAGAATCCGTTTGAATATGTTGTTCTTGTTTTAGTCCAAAGATACTTATCAGGATCGTATGCTGGTACAGTACTAACCCAACTACCACCACTGGTTGTTTGGTTACTTGTTGATAGATAATATAACACATCAACATTTGTAATTCCTATACCTTCTATTGTTGTCCATCCAGTTGTTGTATCGGTTGACATAACAGGTTCTGTATCTGAATAGGTGTTATCTGTATAAATGGTTCTCGTTTTTGTCCAAATATAATAACCTTCTGACCATCCAGGATATAGTGATACCCATGTTCCCCCAATTGTTTGACTAGAGGAAGTTGATTTGTAATACATTTCTTGTATTCTTGATACACTTTTACCTTGAGGACCTGTTTGTCCGTCTTGTCCTGCTGGACCAGTTTCACCCTGAGGCACTGTAATTACTACTAGATTTTTTGTTAAGTGCCAAGTGAATCCTCCAGATATATAAGAGAAAGCTATTTGATAATTATTAACTTCATTTGGTATCGCAACACTATCATCAACTGTAAATTTAATTTTATTTGTTTCTTGAGCTGTTGTTATACCTACATTACTTCCGGTTAATATCGCAGTATCAGGTGTTATAGCATTTCCTCTAAAGTAACACTGATAGTTCATAGTATATGTTACATCATCAAAAGGATATCCATCCTGATCAACTAATATGAATAGTGCTTGAGATTCAAACTCAGCAGATAATTGATTAACTGATGCTTCTAGATGTGTAACTGCTGTCTGGGTTTCTGATACAGTTGTAGATATACTACCAACATCTTGCTCTATTGCCGATATAGCCTCGGTGTGTGCTTCGGTCGTTTGATTTAAACCGGTAAGGGAATTCTCAACCTCTACTAAAGTTTCTGCTTGAGTCCCAACGGTTGATGTTAGTCCTTCTAAACCTTGAGATAGTTCAGCAATCTGAGTAACATTCTGTGTTACAGTAACGCTTATGCCATTTATTTCTGTATCAACATAATCTTTTGTTGCTGCATGCATTCTTTGTGTTGGAGCTGCATGCAATGTAAGAAATCCAGTTAGCGTTCCACCAGATAAATTTAATTTTTGGGCTAATAAATTTAACACAGTATCAGTTAGCCCAGCTAGGTAATTTATTTCAGTTGATGTAACTGTGATGCCTAGGTCTGATAACTGTAGATTGTGTGGGTTACCAGTAGCTTGCGAGTGTTGATACGCAGTGTTACCGTAATCTCCACGGAATGCTGTAGTACTTGTAGTTCCAAGAGCTAGAGATTTACTTATCTCAACATACTCTGAACCACCCCATCTGTATGTTAAATTGGTATCTAACGCAACATATATTTTTCCACTTTCTCCAGGATTTGGGAAAGTACTTCTTGTTGCATATTCAAGAACATCATCAACATAAGATGGGAGTAATGCAGAAGGTATTACGCCTGACACAGTTTGAACATAATTATCATCATTAGTTAACTGACTTAATTTAGTTGGTAGATCAGTTTTCTTTGCATAATCATGCAAGTCAACTTGTGATGGATCAATCTGTGCATGTGCTATAGCATCTGTTACATAGGATTCAGTAGCATAATAAGCTAGAACTTGTCCAAGTGTGAATGGAGTTACAGCATTTGTATTATTAGTAAAGTTAGCTGTTTCTCTAACTGAAGCTACTTGCATAATCTACCTCCTATACTAATGTTAAATGAGTAACAGTTGTACCAAGGTACTGACTTGTTCCATCACCATAGTCTATATATGTAGCTAACTCTAGATCTAAAGCATCTTCTTCTCCAACAAATGGATTGAATACTGTAGGATCAAGTACCAATTCGTATGTTCCTACTCCTTTAGCTATTGCTAGTCCATCATATCTATGTTGTGGGTCTACATTTACACCATGGATTCTTATTGATAAATAATGCTTATAATCTGTTATTCCATTAACATTTGTTATTGTAATCGTGTCACCCGTTGTGCTAATGTGAGAGCCATGTCTTGAACTACAAGTTGATGGTTCTTGTACAACTGGGTATGGCCCACCAGTTCTATATAGAACAACATTTAAATCTGCTTTTCTTGCAGCTGCATCATCTAGAGCATTTAATCTTGTTTCAAGATCTGTTAATCTAGAGCTTAATGAATCTATTTGTTCATCATAAGAACCTCTGATTTCTTCTATTTCAGCATTGATAGAATCAATCTGAGTTTGTAAAGAATTTATTTTAGTAACTATTGGATAAGAAAGTTCTTCAGCATATTGAGCTCTTTCACTTTCAGGAACCAAGGAAGATATAATATAAATTCTACCTGCTAGTTCATTAATGGCTGCAACTAGAATGTCTTCTGCATCGTTTAATTCTGATGCGGCTAAGTCCAATCTTTCTTGGAACTTAGGTAAAGTATTTCTATCTAAATAATTCATAGTTACCTCCTTACTTTAAGATATTTCCTTTAAGGATTTCTCTATATAATTTTTCTCTTGTAAAGTCTGGCATATCATGTGATGTGAAACTGAATGTCAAACTGCTAAGAGAGAATGCTTGGTTACTTTTCATTTCAAGTATAAACTGTGCACTTAAGTAAGGGAATCTATACTTAGGTGTAAGTGTTGTTGAAGTGAATGATGGTCTATCTAATACAGCTGTATCCATTGGAGTTTCATTTAGAATCTGTACAGGCTTATCCATCGGATCTAGATAAGGCACTGTATCATATTGATCTAAAGGTTCGTAGCCAGGTAATAGATTTAAAGCATCATCTATTTTATATCTTTCGTCAAACTTAACTTCGCCACCAACATGTTCTTGCATATTAATATAGGCTTCTGTGTTTGGTGTATAGATATAATAACCAGCTTCATTCTTAACAAACATATTACAATATAGATTCTCTGAGAAATCTCTATTGTAGTATACATTTAAATTATCCATAAACTTACACAATGTTGGTAGGTCCATATCATAACATCTTGTTGTCATTCTTACTTTATAGTTATTTAGTTCTAGACCTTTATATTCATCATCATTAAACTGTACAATTAATCCAGTATTAGTTACCATTGATGATTCTCCATTTATGTCTATTACACTAACTATGTTAAGGTATGGTGATACATCTCTTAACCAAGGGAAGAATGTTTTAGAAGTAGTTTCATATATATGACCATTTCTGAAATAACACTTCCATCTTAGTCCTGGTTTAACAGATATGTTTTCAATCTTTCTACCTCTAAGCTTTTCTATATACTCAGGATTAGAACCCTCATATTGTTTCAAAGCATTTTCAGGATAGTTAAATGTATCATAATGGAATCCCTGTCTAGGAAATATCAAACCATAGTATCCATCACATACTTCAGAGAATATTTCATCTGGTTTTAAACATCTGCTATATTCGTGGAAGTCATGTTCGATGTCTTCATTGCTTTTTGGTTCTCTTATTCTATCTAAAGGGAACTCAACATTGTTAAGTCTTTGTTTAACTTTATCATTTATAGTTACAACTTGAACTCTTTCACCATCAAGATCGTTAGTATCTAGCATGTAGATATCTCTACGATATTTGAAAATGATATAGTTCTCTGCAACTTGTATAGTATTGTAAGCATCACAGCTTACGCTAGTATTAACTATTAATCTTTTATATGGACTGTAGTAATCTCCATCATTATAGTCATCTCCGTTACCAGTAACAACGCTGATGTTTCCACCTAGTGTTTCGTTGTCTGAGAATACTACAATGTTTGAATCAAATACTACAACACCAATTAATTTTTCATTTTTACTTGTACGGAAGTTTAGGTTTCCTCCGTAAGATAAGTAATTGATTTGTCCTACGACTGTCTTATACCATTCGCATGAATCATAAGCATCATCATAGAATATTAGTTTAGTGCCATCACTAACAACTTTAGTACATGAATGCATCTTTAGGAACTCTGCATCTGGTGCTACATAACCAGCTTGTGTCCTTTCTGATGGAGTCATATTTTGTACATCTTGGAGTGTTAATGATGGGTTGTAAGCAGTAAGTACTTTCTTAACTATGTGCGTTTTACTGTATTGAGCTATAGCTAAGTCAGCAACATAGTCTTGTTTTAATGTACCGCTTATGTTTGGTTCTGGATCTCCTAAATCCTTAGTGTATGTCTTTGTACTTAAATCATAGTTGACTTGGAAGTCACTTGTAACTGTACATCTAAAGTATACTTCATTTCCAGCAATAACAGGTTGACTATTATTTAGTGCAACAAGATTAGCTGCTGTTAATGTTATGGTATCTTTTCCTTTTGAAGTTGCATTATTAGAATTGTTTTCGCTTTTCCAATAATGTATTACTTTCCAATCACTGTTTGCTCCAATTCTTGCTTCCCATTTGAAGAATAAATCTTCCTTTTCGTAGCCATACATTGTATTTAGTTTTGCTGAAACAGTAATTCCTTGTGAGATATTGTTACCGGCTATTTGTTTTGGGGTTGTTTGCAATTGTCCTATTGCAGTCTTAGGTACATTAACAGTTTCATCTATAAGGAAGTTTGGAAAAGGTGAAAAATTATTAACACCTATATTGCTTATCTCCCAACTATTAGGGGCATAAGCCTCCATTACATATCCATATAAATAATATTGATCAGCATCTGAGTCATACTCTTCTGCTATTCTTAATATTCTTAAACCAGTTGCCAAAACAAAGTAAACATGCTCTTCTTTTTTGCCTTGTGCATTTGGCATAGATAGTTTAGCAGGAATACCTTGTACTCTTTTTGTGTTTTGAATTATAAGAGTTTTACGGTATTCATCTTCACTTGGTTCATAGGATGGATCATCATTATTACCTGCATAGTATTTGTAGATATAACCTTCTGTATCTTTAGTTAAATCTACCTCTGTTTTTAATTCCAAATCTATTAAGTAATTGTGTTCATCATCCCTATGTTGTATTGTAGGTATGTCTATTAATAATAGATTCATATCAATTTCTTGTACTGTTGGTTCAAATACACCATAGAATATATGACCGTTGCGCACTGAAATGATATAATCTTGGTGCTCAGCTGAGAACATAAAGTCACCTTGTGGTCTTGAACTGATAGGTAGGTTAAGATGTTTTAATATTCTCTCTCCTTTTCTGTTCATAAGACTCTGATTAACATAGTGACAGTTAAGTCCATCCCTAAGCTCATTAGCTTCTAAGGCTTCATTAGAAAGATTAGTATTAATTCCACCATTGAATTGATCGTATGTCGCAGGTGTATCATAAACATAAGTTCTAATCTTTTGTATTGATGACATATTATACCCTCTCTAAACAGATTGTGCCATCTTCATCATGATAATTGTCTTCATAAGCTAATGTGTAAGTTAAGTCTTCAACATAATACTTGTAGTTATTAAGAGCCATCTGTACTCTATCAGTATCTTTACTGTATCTTTGTAACAAGAAGAATATTCCAAACAATACTAGAGCATCTTCGAACTCTCTTCTAACATTTATGACTGTGGTGTCATATTCTTTTAATGTAGGTTGTTTAGGTGCTATCAATCTTTTGTCATATCCTAGTCTTATTTCCATAGGTCTCTTGTGTCTGAATCTGTTTTCTATAAACATTTCAGAACCTTTAGTATAGAAGATTGTATCTTTATCTAGATAAGCGAAGTTACTTCTTACTACCTTTGGCCAATCTTCAACTACAATGCTATTTACTCTTTCATCGGTAAGTGCAAGTCTTTCTCCTAGATAAACTTTGTTATTAACTACTACCTTTAAATGTAATGTCTTGCGATAATCATCGGGGATAGTAATTTTAAATAACCCTTTATCTAAGTCTACATAGGTCTTAACACCAACCCAATGAGAGAGTTCATCTAAATCGTCAGAAGTTATTAGAGTATCGTTATTAAAATCATAACGAGCTATATCCTCTGATGTAAAGACAGGATCTTCACTATTTAGTTTAGCTTCAAGGTAATCATAATCTTCTTGAGTGTATGGTTCTTGTTTCTTTTTTGGTGGAGCTACCCAAACTTCTTCATTAAATTCTCTGTAGCCTCTACTTGTGACATCAGCGAAACAGTTCTCGATTATAGTCTGAAGAACATTCTCAGTTAGTACATCTAGACCAGTACTCTCTCTGATTCTATGATATAACCTTTTGTATGTAAGTTTCTCGTCCATTATATCTCCCTCCCTACCATAGTTTCTATGGTTTTTAGTGCTCGAGTAGTTAATAATTCTAACCCTTTTCCATCTACTTTTTCTAAAGACTCATTAGTAAGTTGTCTGTCACTTTGAACTTCAGTTCCAAACTTGATTAAGTTATTAGCTAGATAATCAGTTACTAGCCAACCTGATAACATGTCGTCTTCGATAACGCTCTGCAAAGATTCTCCATTATATTTAAAAGATTTTATCGAATGCAACTCATACAAATCTCTTGATGTATTGAAAACTAACAGTAATGAACCATCTGAAGCTTTCAACAATCTATCAAATAGATTATGTATGTGTACAGGTTTTAAATATGGAAAAGCTCTAAGAAAATGTTCGATCATATTACACCTACCTTTGCCACTTTAATTATAACAAAAAAAGAGAAGATAGTCCATATCCTCTCTTTAAATGTTATTCTACAGATTCTGCAGCGTTGATGAATGCAGCATGAGATTTCCATGCATCAATATACATATCAGCATATTTAGTCATGATACCTTCGTAAATTTCTGATCCATCTCTTCTTTCTAATACTTGATGATTTCCAGAAGTGATCCATCCGAATTCTTTACGAACTAATTCACCAATCTTGTCAGTGTCTAGTAAGTATACATTTTTATCTCTTGAATATTTATCTTTGTATAGAATGTAAGTATCGAATTTGATATCTTTTCTACCAAGATTAAATCCAGATCCAGCACTATCTAAACTGTATTCTTTGAATTGATACATTTGTTTTTCGATTGTGCTTATAATCTTGTGGTTAGATGCTACTAATTTAACTTTAGAATCATCTGCACAACTTACTTCAATATGGTCAGCCATATCTCTTAATACAGATTCAGTAAGTAATGCACCATCAAGATCTTGTACAGTACAGTTTAAAGTTTTATAAATGCTTCTGTCTACACCGAAGATATTGTTGTTTTGTGTAATAACGATATCTTGTAAACCAGTGTATTCAGGAACAACATTAGTTTTAACTAACTGTCTAGATAAAACTTTTAATCCTGTAACAACATCAGTTAATGCTTTACCATTAGCATAGTCTTGGATTATAACAATAACCTTTTCAGCTCCTACGCCGCTAGCATATTTTTGCCAAACTTTACCTTGTGCTACTACAACATAAGGACTAGCTTGTGTACCTTCTCCAGTACATAATGCAACACCCATACCTGGTAAAATACTTAAACTGTTGCTCATAGCAAATTCAGCTAAGTCTGTTTCCATAACATTTCCTGAAGCAGCAGCTGCAGTAGTTGTTACATCTCCAGATATTACACCGATTAAACCACTCTTAGATCCATAAGTGAATCTGTTTAAAGTGTGTTTTAATGACATATTCATTCTTCCTAAAGAATCATTTAATACATCAAATATAGAACCATCAGTAGTTCCTTTTAAGATAGTTTCGTCAGTGATTGCGAAAATACCCATAAGCTTAGTAGTGTCGAATTGAGCTTCAACAGTTTCAGCAGCATTAGTGTAATCATTTACACCTAATACATATTGGTCATTACCGTTACCTAACATTCTGATGTTATCTGTAACACCTAATGCGAATGATTTAGTACGATATTTACCAGTTAAAGTATCTTTCTTTAACTTATTTATCAATGCTTCCATTGTATTGAATTCATTTTGAAGACCATCAGTATATTCGATCTTTAAGAAATCTTCAAGAGAAGCTTTGACATTGACATTATTATAGTTAATCATGCCCATAAATAATACCTCCCTATTCAAATTTAGATGAGTCTAGGTTCATTAGTCTGTTTTTGAAGCTTTTCATTGCTTCGGATGTATTAGCTACGGTTGGTGCTTTTACTTCTGGTGCACCACCAGCATTCATGTCATCGTTCGTCATTGTTCTGTTTACCATATTATTTAGGTTTTGACGGAACAAATCTTGGTCTGACTCTGTAGCAGGCTTGTCTTCTACTACGGGCTTGTCTTCCACTTTCTTTACATCACCTATTACAGTGTGTATTTTATGTTCAGGATTAGCTAACGCTCTTCCTAATAATAAGTGGAATGAGTCAATGATGTATCTAACTGATACATTCTTTTCTGTCATATACAACTTTAAAAAGTCCTTAAGTTCATCTTTCAAACAATTATATTTATCTTCTCCTACTTGGGAAATGATTTCAGTCACTGCTTGTTCAGTATAATCTTCTCTTCTTTTCTTTTGGAAGTACTCTGTAATTTCAGGAGCAAGTGCTGGAGTACTATTCGCAGCAGCTTTTACAGTGTCAACTTGGTTTTCTAAACCTTTGACCTTTCCTTCTAATTTAGTTATATATGAGTTTTGGTTTGATCTCTGAGTTTTTAAGTCTTCGACCTCAGCTTCTGCTTTGCTAGCCCTAGCTTCTGCTTCAGCTATCTTTTGGTTCATTTCTTCTTCAGTCATAGTATCTCCTCCTTAGATTGCTGTACTGATAATCCTTGGCCATAACGGCTGTAACTATAATAATGCCTTGGCATTCTCGTAGACACCTTTATTAGAAGTATCTTGTTGGAACTTAGAGTGTTCCTCAATGTGTTTCTTTAAGCTTTCCTGAACATAAGCATAAAGTTCCGGATCGGATCTCTTAAGTTCTCTGACTTGAGCACTCAATCTGAACACTGTATGTTCTAAGATATGTTGTGCATGGTTATCATAGTCATGTACTTCAATGTCAATCTTATCTAACAAATCTCGCTGTTCATCACGGATACAATCATGATTGCTTCTCTCGATTGGATCAAGAGTATCTTTCAAGTATCCTGAATTAAGTGAGTCTAAGATTTCTAATTTAGTAAGGAATGATAACCCAGCTTGAGGATTGTATACTCCCAGATTTGCAGCTTGCGTCATTTTTAGTTGACGAGCTTGATCTGATTGCATCAGGAAATCCCTGTTTACAATTTCAAGATTTTCTGGATCTAACTCTCCTAAGTTATATTTTAACATATAACTATCAAGTTTGGCAAGTCTTAGTACTTGAAGTAACATTCTTTCCCTTTCTTGCTCTGTATATAACACATGCTTAAATACTTTAATCATTGATTCCGATACAGCATCTATAGCATTTGTTAACTTATTTTGATCTGCTTCACCAATCTTATCCGCAACACCATCTGTTCTTACAGAACTCTTAGACATTCCGTATGCAGATATTTGTGATAAGCCTGCAGTAACTAACATATCCTCCTCAATAGATTTAAGATAATTCATTATCTCTGTACCTATTTGAGCTTTAACTACAGGTTCAGGTTTCTTAGCATTTCTTTTTAAATGTATGAATTGACCTGGCTTATTAGTTATACCATTAGGATTAACTAAAGAGTTTTGCCATACATACATTTGACCAATTGATAAATGATTTATATGTTCAAGCAATCTGTTCTTGATACTGTTGTAAGTATCTTGAATAGGGATTATTTGACTATATACTGTTACACTTACAAGATGATTAGGAACTGTTTGAAGATTCATAAAATCAAATGGAATCTCTCTGCGGTTCAAACCATTCTGATAAGGTAGCTTACTAGAGTATAGTACAGTTTCATTTATCATCAATACATATAATCCGTCAGGATATAATGCATCTGGTTTTCTATAATATTCATAAACATAAGCATATTTGCTTTGTTCGAATCTATTATTGTCCGAGTATCTAACATCAGCTAAGAAATAACGAGGGTCTATTTGTTCTGGTCTAGCTTCAAATCCCCAACGCTTACGAATATATTCTAGTGAAAACATTCTTCTATGTACAAGTTCATGGACATCATCCATACTTTCTATAGATAATGAATCAACTAAAACTTCGTGCATTGGTATAACATCTATGAAAGTTCTACCTTCACGGATAGTTCTTTTACCTGTAGCTTTCCAATCCTTATCGCCAGGTTTCTTAATTGTAATATCTCTAACTTCGATCTCATCACCTTTAGACCAGTCGATACCAGTCTTAAACCAAACAAGTCCAAACACATCTGCTTGTTGAATTGCTTTCTTGTACTTCTCATTAAAGTTAATATCTTTTCTGAAAGTTTCTAGAAACTTATTTCCTTCAACAGCATTAGTGATTGATTCTTCTCTATTATCTGTTCCTCTAAAACCGGCTATTGGTTGGTTTTGAGATAGAATACCATATCTAGTTAGATATATTGGTAGCATTCTATTAAATACTTTTCTCTCTAGGTATAAGCTATTGTGAGTTTTCATACCTTCAATAGCAAGAATCCTGTCATTGATTCTACGGTATTGCATACCTTGGATGTAACCTTTATTTAATTCACCTGAAAGTACGAAAGGTCTTAGTCTAAGATCAGCGTCATTAACAAATGACTTGATCCTATTGACCATCTCTTTAGTGATTTGCATTAAATAATCTCATCCTTATGTTCTTCGACATTATATTCATGTGGATTAAAATAGTTATCTCCTTGTTCTTCGTCTAATACATCTTCTAAATTTACTTGTTTAGTTTCTGGACTAAGCGTATCTATATGAGGTGTAGACAAATCTATGTTCTGTAGAATGTCAGATATAACATATACTTGTCTTTTATTCAATTCGCTTAGTAACAACATAAAGTTATATAGGACTATTGACATAGTAATCACACAAATTACTATTACAGCAGATAACACAATTAATAACCATGTCATATTTTACCTCCTATTTTTTAGTTGATTTCTTTGCAGGTTTGGTTTCTTTCTCTGGCATAGATTCCGTACCTGTTTCAGTTACTGCATCAGGTTCTTTCATTGTAACCGTAGAAGACTTAACTTCTTCATCTGTTACATTTAAATCCTTTGCTTCAACTGTAACTGTTTCACCTGTGACTTTCAATTCTCCCTCTTCAATCATGCTATCTTTAGGTAGCTCAGGGAATTTTAAATCTTCTGGGTTTGCTTCAGGTTCGTAGATTTCTAAATCTTTAGTATCTACTTTAACCTTCACTGGCTCTTTACCAACTTTGTCAGTAATCTTAATACTTAAAACTTCTTCAAGAAAATCTTTACTATTAAGTATAGCTTCTCTTAATACTGAAGAGTTTAAAAATATCTTAGATGCTGCAAAGCCTTCGTGCAACAAACATATATCACCTTTAGATTTTTCACGACCAAAAGGTATTCCTGGAGCGAATGTTGCTGCCACAGGATCAGAATAAGTTTTCGTTGTAGGTTTAAATACAAACATACTCTTACCTCCTTTACACTATCATTATAACATTAAAACCAATCTTCTTCAAGAGTTGTGCCAAAGAACCCTGTTTCTTCTGCCATCATATCTAATTCTTCCTCTTCATCATCTAGTTTTCTTTGCAGTTTTGTACGAGTATCTACCTCTACATCATCGAATCCAATAGGAGCGATATCACTAGAATAGAATACTAGGAATAATCCATAGGCATCGATAGCATGGTCACGGCAAGCTTTGTCGATTGCACCAATGTTATAGTCATCATATACTGCTTCATTCATTTCATCTATTAGAGAAGTACATAATCTAGAGATTCTGAATGTTGGAACCCCATCACCACCAACTAGATGTGTAGCTGAATGAATCTTATCATAACGCATTTCAACTTTACCTTTACCTGATTCAACGCCTATAGGGTTTAATCCATAGTAATCAAATACATCGGATTTCATTTCACCTATAACTCTACCTGAATCATCACGATATCTATCGCCATTACGATACATATCATGTGGTAGTAAAGTTGCTGTTATATTATATCCTCGGCTTTGTTCTTTAACTTCTTTAACAAAGTCTTCAAAGATTAATTCTTGTCCATACATTTCTTTGAATGTAATTACTCTACCATCTTCAAACACTGCATGCCATAGGGCTGAGTGGTAGGATGGTTTGTAACCCCAGTCTATAGATATGTATATGTCTACATTCTCTGGGTATTTATCTACGAGAGAGAATGCCAGCTTAGGATCTATTAACTGATCTTCCATAAGATCGAACATCTTACCAGCTACAACATCCCAGTTACCATAAAGGTCCATTTTCTTTCTGTTTTCATCCTGCATTTCTAGCATTGCTGCGTATGATGAATTTAAGAATGGATTATCTTTATAAGATGCTGGTATGAATCTAACTGTAACCTTAACATCACCTTTAGCTGTATGCATTATTTCTACATGGTCCTTAGTTTCAATAGGTGCATTTGTAATAGGATCATAAGAAACAACTGTAGTGTCGATGAATCTTCTTTTAACCCATTTATGTCCTTTACCTCCAGGGTTACATCCCAACACAACTTTAGTAGGAATTCTTAATTCCTTACCAGTATATGGATTAGTCTGAACTGTAGAACGAACTGTAGACAATAGATAGTTAAAAGTTCTTTCATCTTGTTTAGTAACTTCATCTATAGCAAGATAGTGAAACTCCCAACCTTGTTGGGCGAGAGCTTCACGATAATCTGCTACACGCTGAAGCGTTATATAACTTCCATTAGGAAATAT